>ERZ773192.831-NODE-831-length-35954-cov-17.976044_pt1 | contig 35954 bp, 43 predicted proteins | sample MGYA00581010_ERZ773192 | MGnify/ENA primary metagenome ERZ773192 (study PRJEB29015, sample SAMEA2737741) | human gut metagenome | biome: human gut; feature: human-associated habitat; material: faeces | place: China | collected 2012 ...
CTTTGGCTTCTCGTTTGCGTTTGATCTCCCGGCCTAAAGCATGAAAATCAAGCCGTCTTTCATCTTGGTACATTCTCATATCACCCATATATTATTCTACATTTCGGGTTTGGTTATGAGAACGAAACACGATTTTATGTTTTGGTAGTATTTTATTTTACCGGCGTATTCAGCAACGACATTGATAGATTGAAAGAATGGCGGTAAAATAAATGCGGATAAAATTTGAGACTCCATAATAGATACATATTTCTCTGCTATACTTGAAAAATTGGAGGTGGAACAATGCAGAAGATTTTAATTGTCGAGGATGATATTGACATTCAGGATATATTGAAAAACCATCTGATTGATGCGGGATATGAAGTTGCTGTTGCTTCTGACGGCGTGGCGGGGATTGCAATGTTTGATGATACAATCGACCTTGTGCTGTTAGACATCATGCTCCCTAAAATCGACGGCTATGGTGTGTGTGAGGTCATTCGCAAAAGGTCACAAGTACCTATTATTATGCTTACTGCGCTTTCGGATGAAGAAAACCAGTTACGGGGTTTTGAACAGCAGATTGACGATTACATTCCAAAGCCCTTTTCGCCCAAAATCCTGCTGTGCAAGATTGCGGCTATTCTTCGCCGTAGGACTGTGGAAAATCAAAATCAATCCCTGCTTACTTATAAAGAGTTGAGTATGGATGTTGATGGATTCCATGTATATCAAGGCGGAAACGAGGTTGTTTTGACCAGCAAAGAGTTTGCGCTTCTTAGGCTTATGCTTGAAAATCAGGGAAAGGTCTTTACTCGGCAAATGCTACTTGACCGATTGTGGGCGGACGATTTGGAGGTCGAAGATCGGATCGTTGATAGTCACATAAAGAACATTCGCAAAAAGTTAAATGCTGACTATATAAAAACAATTAGAGGGGTGGGATATAGAATTGATAAATTGCATTAAAAGACGGTTATCTGCCAAGATTTTTATAATTACTTTCCTCTTGTTGGGGGCAGCTTGTAGCGGAACATATTTCTTTATCTCAAAGCTACTGCCTACAACATATTCAAATTTTGTGAACTCGGCTACGGAGAAAGCCGCCATGCACCTTGCCGAGCAAATGGCGGATTTTAATAATATAGACGATTGTGAAAATGAATTGGCTGATTTTTCAGCGAAAACAAATGCCGCTTTTTGGATTGAGGACAGCAACGGCAATATTATCTATCCGAATGAAGTGGCTACGGAAATTTCTACTGTTTCAGCAGATCAAGCAGTTACATTTGATGAAGATGAATCGTTCATAGATATGCAGCTGTCCGGGGCAACTACAACGAACTTTTACCCAATTACTCTAAAAAACGGGACTGCTTATACGCTGGTAGTTCAAACGGATTTGTTTGTCGTACAGCAGGCAACAAAAGTATTGCTGTCCATATTTCCGTATGTTATCCTGATGATTTTTCTGCTCGCACTCCTTTGTGCATGGCTCTATACACGGTACATCACTCGACCCATTGTGCAACTAAGCAGGATTTCAAAGCAAATGGCGGAACAGGATTTTTCTGGTCAATGTACTGCTGTGCGGGAAGATGAATTGGGGTGCTTGGCGCAAAATCTAAATTCGTTGTCGGTCTCGCTCTCTACTGCGCTGAATGATCTTCAAACTGCAAACCAGCAGCTCAAGACAGATATGGAAAAGGAACAAGCATTAGAGAAACAGCGGGTAGAATTTTTCTCGGCAGCCTCCCACGAACTGAAAACACCGCTGACTATTTTGAAAGGTCATTTGTCGGGGATGCTGAACGGAGTCAGCGGCTATGAAAATCACATAGAGTACATGGAGCGTTCGCTTGCCGTCGTTGATAGGATGGAGAAGTTGGTAAAAGAACTGCTGTATGTTTCCAAAACGGAAGAAACTCAAAAACCTGAATATAAAACCGTTGATTTTGCGGAAATACTTCGGGTGCAGGTTGCCGCAGTAGCAGATTTATTGGAAGAAAAGAAACAGCACCTTGAAGCAAATATTCCTACCCGCCTTTATTGTGAAGTGGAACAAGCACAGATGGAACGGGCAATTCAAAATATATTGGTAAACGCAATTCGCTATTCTCCAAGTGGTGAATTGATTCGTATATCTTTGTCCGAAACGCATGGTACGATTCGTGGTGAAATTGAAAACACAGGTGTCCGTGTGCCTGACGATGCTATTCCACATTTGTTTGAAGCCTTCTATCGGGCAGATACATCTCGTAACCGCAATACAGGCGGAACCGGATTAGGGCTTTATATTGTTCGTAAAGTCATGGAAATGCACCGAGCAAATTACGGCATTTCAAATATAAACAATGGTGTACTGTTTTGGTTTGAATTGCCTTGTAAGCAGCCGGTAGACAACTCCATCTAAAATCCATAATCCATGCAAACTATATCCAAGTTGCTTTGTTATATTATAGCTGTCCTCAAGAGGGCAGCTATAATTCTTATAAAGCGAGGTCTTATCTATGAAGAACAAAAAAATTTTGGCAATAGGCTTGTGCGGAGCAATCTGTTTAAGCATTGCAGGGGTTACTTATGCAAGCGCATCGGCTTCGGACACACCAAAGGTTTCAACATCTGAAACGGGAAACACATCCGGCACAGATATTCTCTATCAGGATACAGACGGTGGACAAATCAGCGTTGACGGTAAAAATTGGGTTGCCGAGGCAGATTATGAGAAGAACAATGCGGCACCGGATGTGCAGTGGTGGACAGCCGATGAATACGAAGCGTGGATGAACGAACAGAAAAAAGAAATGGAATCTTTGATTGGAACCGGAGATGGTTGGTATGATGGGCAAGGCGTATTCCACGAATTTACGCAGGAAAGCGTAGATGCTATGATGGACAGCTATAAAGAAACTCTGGAAAGTATCAAAAAGGGAGTATTGTATTCCAAAGACGACGGTGACGGCGATACCTACTCCATGATTCCACCTACTGAAGATGTAGTTTCCTCTTATAGTGTTGATGTAACAAAAGATAACGGAAAAACAGTACACATTGGGGATTATTCCACAGTTGAGGAATTAGACAAAGCCATTTCTGATGCAGTTAAAAATGGTCAACTCACACAAGAAGAAGCGGACTCCATTCAGAAATAATGACTAAGCCATTCTGCCGGACGACGGCAAAAGAAAAAAAGCCGTCGTAGAGCAGACAATTTGACACGCCCATTTGAAACGGCGGCTTTGATTTTCAGAGCCGCCGTTTCTTTGCGCCTACACACAAACCAATGACGACCCATTGAAACTGTAAAGGCACGGTGGCCTATGGAGGTATCGCCGTGTCCATTTTTGCTTTCTGTAATCCCCCTAATACTCTGCGGTCAAAAAAAGCCCATGCCCCGCAACGGAGTATTCCGGACGCGAACATGAAATAAATAAGTACAATAATAACGGTAATATTTCGCGCGTCCGCATAGCGTCATGCTGTGCGGGCGTTTTTGTATGCCTGCACCTTGGGACAATTTGTCCCAAAGCGGCCAAACCCGGCTGCCGATCTCCGCCATTTCTCCTTTCTGTTCACCCACCCACACATGAACCGAATGGAGGAAATACAAATGACGACCATCAATCTGAAGGACTTTTACGCTTGGTACACCCATGATGAATACATCGAAGTTTCCGACGAAGTGGCCGCCGAGCTGAAGGCGGACAAGCTGTATGAGGCAGCCCATCAGCGGCGCACGACCCGCAACAAGGCGCAGTATTCCCTCGACTGTGACGATGGGATCGAATACTCGGCCTGCCTGCATGAGCCGACGCCGCAGGAGCTTCTGGATCGCATGGAGCTGTTCGTCCACCTGTGGAACGCCCTCAACTCTCTGCCGGAGGTGCAGGGTGTCCGGGTAGAGGCGCATCTGATTCTCGGCAAGAGCTATCGCCAAATCGCTCGGGAGCAAGGCGTTGACAAGAGCGTTGTTCGGCGCTCGGTGAAGCGCGGCATGGCTGCTATGAAAAGATATTTGAAAAAAGTTCTGTAAGTGAGGCTCCATTTGTCCGATTTTTGTCCTTGGTATATGAGAGGTAGTTTTCACTTCTCCGCAGCAAGGTAGTTGATGCTCCGTGACGGATCGTCGCTGCCCGCTGTGAGGGAGCGCCGCATTGAATATGAGCTGTCTTATGACAGGCCAACAGGAGCGGGTGCGGCGCTCCCGCCTTTCAAAAACATCCTGGGACATTTCGTCCCAAGGTCATAAGCCGCAGGCCAGCGCTTTTATGAGGCGCTGGCCTTTCCCTGTTGCCGAGAATTGAAAAGGAGGTCTTTATGCAGCAGAGAAAACAACATACCGCATTTGCTGTGGATGGCTACGCCATCACCGCCAGCTTTGCAGACTGCAAAAATGCGGCAGCGCTCCATCATGTAAAGCGGATTTTACTATCTTCCTTTGCCAACAATACGGCAAAAAATAGTTCCGGCGACATCCTTGCAATCCCTCCCGAACAGAGGGATAATAATAGTGGGGGTAGTCCCTATGTACCTTGAAAACTTCATATTCCCCGCGTATTGATTGCGTTTTTTCATTGACCCATCGACAAATGAAAGGACGGATCAATATGATGGAAAACAGACTGATGACAGGTAATCGAGTCGATTGCCTATACCGCGTGTCCACCGACAAGCAGGTGGACTACAACGACAAAAGCCAAGCCGACATTCCCATGCAGCGCAGAGAGTGCCATCGCTTCTGTGAAAAAATGGGCTGGACGATCGTTCACGAGGAACAGGAGGACGGCGTGTCCGGGCATAAGGTTAGAGCGGAAAACCGGGACAAGCTGCAAATCATCAAGGAGCGCGCCAAGCAGGGGAAATTCGATATTCTGCTCGTGTTCATGTTTGACCGCATCGGGCGTATCGCTGACGAAACGCCTTTTGTGGTGGAATGGTTTGTTAAGAACGGCATCCGGGTCTGGAGTACGCAGGAGGGTGAGCAGCGTTTTGATAATCACACGGACAAGCTCACCAACTACATCCGCTTCTGGCAGGCTGACGGCGAAAGCGAAAAGACTTCAATTCGCACAAAAACCGCTCTCGGCCAGCTTGTCGAGGACGGCGGTTTCAAGGGCGGTCTTGCTCCCTATGGGTATGACCTTGTAAAAAGCGGACGCTTCAATAAACGCAAGCACGAGGTTTTTGAGCTGGCTATCAATGAAGCCGAGGCCGCTGTGGTACGGATCATCTTTGACAAGTATGTGCATGAGGGTTTCGGTGCTCAACGGATCGCCACCTACTTAAATAACCTCGGCTATCGAGCGAGAACGGGCAAAATGTGGCATCACGCCAGCATCCGGGGTATCATTTGCAATCTGACATATACCGGGGTGCTTCGCAGCGGCGAAAGCCGCTCCCAAACGCTGCCCCACTTGCAGATCATAACGCCGGAGCTGTTTGAGGCTGCACAACACATTCGTACCTCCCGTGCCAACTCCGCCGAACAGGAACGGCGCGTACCGCTGAATACCCGTGGTCAGTCCTTGCTGGCCGGGAATGTCTTTTGCGGGCATTGTGGCTCCCGGCTGGCGCTCACCACCAACGGCAAGGCTTATCCGTGCAAGGAAGATGCTCACCGCATTGTAAAGCGTGTACGGTATATCTGCTACGGCAAGACACGCAAGCAAACCGAATGTGACGGGCAGACTGGCTACACGGCTCATATTCTTGACGGTATCATTGATAAGGTGGTGCGGCAGATCTTTGAACGGATGAAAGCGATCCCCAAAAGCGAGATCGTCAATATCCGCTATCGTGAAAAGATGGAAGAACGGAAGGCACTTCTCAAAAGTGCAAAATCGGACTACGCCAAGGCTGCCGCCGAGCTTGATACGCTCCGGGCAGAGGTCATTAAATCCCTCCGGGGCGAAAGTGCTTTTTCGCAGGATTTGCTCAGTTCCTTGATTGCGGATAATGAGAAAAAATGTCTTACCATTCAGCACACTATGGAGGTAGCGCAGGCGGCCTACGACGAGGGACAGGCCATGCTGGACGCCTTAAACGCTCAGTATGACGATATTATTTCGTGGGCGGATATGTACGACAGCGCCAGCACGGAGTCAAAGAAAATGATTGTGAGCTGCCTGATCCGGCGTGTGGAGGTGTATCGGGATTATCGGCTGCATATCGACTTCAACATTGACTTTGAGCAGTTCAGCGCTGGGCTGGACATTTCGGCAATCGCCGCATAAGAAAAGCCCGCTTCAAAAGAGAAGTGGGCATAAAACAAAAAACTTGCTTTTTTCAAAGCAAGCATTTATTAAGAATACTCAGCGCACCCGATTGGTGGAGATAAGCGGGATCGAACCGCTGACCTCTTGACTGCCAGTCAAGCGCTCTCCCAGCTGAGCTATACCCCCGTATAAGGGGTGCGCTGAGTAATTTCTTATTCAATTAGTGCGGGGGTTGTTTACCGCTTCAACCGGGCTCCCAGCTGAGCTATACCCCCATATGGAAGAGAGTGTAAATATTGAGTTTTAAGTGCGGGGGTTGTTTACCTCTTCAACCGGGCTCCCAGCTGAGCTATACCCCCATGGAGCCGAAACCCTTGATTTTACCGGGTTTCCAAGATATTTACTTTTGAGATGCGAGGATGAGATTGCGGGTTGCTTTGCCGGTGACTTGCTCTCCCAGCTGAGCTATACCCCCACATCGGGTGGTCGGCGCTGCCGACTTGTATAATATAGCAGGGATTTTCGAAAATGTCAACCCCTAATTTTTGTTTTTTTCGCGGTTTGCAAAAGGGAGAATTACGGGGAGAGGCTTACGCCTCTCCCCTGCTTATTCAGACCTTCAGCTGCTTGCCCTTGTTGACCTCGTTGAGGCTGGCCATGACCATGCCGGTGAGGGCGAAGAGAGCAATAACGTTGGGCAGGACGATGAAGTTGTTAAACATATCGGTGACTTCCCAGACGAAGTCACTGCCGGAGACAGTGCCCAGGAAGATGAATACCAAGGCGATAACGGTGTAGATCACGTTGCAGAGCTTGCTGTTCTTGCGGCCGAAAAGGTAGTTGGCGTTGATCTTACCGAACAGGTTCCAGCTGAGGATGGTAGAGAAGGCAAAGAACAGCAGGCAGATGGCCACGAACTTGGCGCCCAGGCTGGCGCCGAATACGGAGCCGAAAGCCGTCTGGGCCAGGTTGGTCTTGCCCAGGGTGGCGGTGATGTCGCCGAAGTAGCCGTTGGACAGAGGGCCGTCAGCGGTGTACAGGGTGCAGATAATGACCAGGGCATTCAGGGTCAGGACGATGAAGGTGTCGATGAACACACCGATCATGGCCACGACACCCTGATCGTGGGCGTGGGCCACATTGGCTTGGGCGTGGGCGTGGGGCGTAGAGCCCATACCGGCCTCATTGGAGAAGAGGCCGCGCTTGGCGCCCTGGGAGATCGCGGTCTTGAGGGCGTAGCCGATACCGCCGCCGATGATGGCCTGGGGCTGGAAGGCATACTTGAAGATCATGCCGAAGGTGGAAGGGACGTACTTGATGCGGGCGCAGAGGATCACCAGACCGCCCAGCAGGAAGATCGCCGCCATAATAGGCACCAGCTTCTCGGTGACGGCGGCAAGACGCTGCACACCGCCCAGGAAGATGATGGCGCAGATGATGACCAGGACGATACCCACGATCCAGGAGGGGATGCCGAAGGCCGTCTGCATGGTGGAGCCGATGGAGTTGGACTGGACCATGCAGCCCATGAAGCCAAGGGCTAGGATGATGGAGACAGCGAAGAATCCCGCCAGGAATTTGCCGAATCCGCCCTTGAACGCGGTGGTGATGTAATAGACCGGGCCGCCCTTGATATTGCCGTCAGGCTCAACGATACGGGTCTTCTGGGCCAGGGTAGCCTCGGCATAGATGGTGGCCATGCCGAAGAAGGCGATGATCCACATCCAGAAGATGGCGCCGGGGCCGCCGGTCAGGATGGCACCGGATGCGCCTACGATGTTGCCGGTGCCCACCTGAGCGGCAATGGCGGTGGCCAATGCCTGAAAGGAGCTCATGCCGCTGTCATGCTTTTTGCCGTTGAGGGTCAGATTGCCGAAGACTCTGCGCATACCCTCGCCGAAGCAGCGGACCTGAACAAAGCGGGTCTTGATGCTGTACCACAGGCCGACAGCCACCAGCAGAAAGACCAGAATGTAGTTGGACAGGTACGTGTTGACGCTGCATACAGCGGGATAAAGCGCAGCGTCCAGTTTTGCGACGATCGATTCCATAGTTTTTCCTCCTGTACACGGTTTCACCGACGGCGGGATCTTTGCCGCGGTGATAAAAAAATGGAGCGGCTGGCAATGCAGCCGCTCCGAAGAACGCAGTACAGGAGATCGACGCAGCCCCGCCGCAAACGGTGAAGCCTGCGGCCTGCCTGACGGATCTCTCCGCCTCGCCTGCCGCTGCGTCAGATCACTCTGTCCTTTTACCTGAGAGATTCAGCGGTCATGCCGCCTTTCACCTTCGGTACCCGGTGAGCCGGGATTCTCCAGAGCCGCATCCACCCATAGTCCTGTCCGCACGGCGGACACCTGAGAGTTTTACTCCTTCGGTAGACTTACGTCGTTTTCCTATGGGCTTCCATTGCCGGTATTCCGTTGTTGAAGATAGCCGTATCCTATCATATGCGCTGCGGAATGTCAACTGTCCGCACGTGGCGGAATATCTGAAATATTTAAGGTTTTCCAAAGAAATTTGTGCATACGGGAGAAAAAGCGGCCCCTCTTTTCGAAAGGACCGCTTTTCAGTATGCAGCTGATCAGAAATCTGCGCTGCCCACAGTGCGGGGATGCAGTTCCACGTCGCGGATGTTGTTCACGCCGGTGAGATACATCACCATCCGCTCAAAGCCCAGGCCATAGCCTGCGTGACGGCAGGAGCCGTAGCGCCGCAGGTCGCAGTAATACTTGTAATCCTCCGGATTCATGCCCAGCTCTTTAATGCGGGCTTCCAGCACATCCAGACGCTCCTCACGCTGGCTGCCGCCGATGATCTCGCCGATGCCGGGCACCAGACAGTCCGCCGCAGCCACGGTCTTGCCGTCATCGTTCAGGCGCATATAGAAAGCCTTGATGTCCTTGGGATAGTCGGTGACGAATACGGGACGCTTGAAGATGTGCTCCGTCAGATAGCGCTCATGCTCGGTCTGCAGGTCGATGCCCCACTCCACGGGATAGTCGAACTTCTCGCCGCTCTTTTTCAGCAGATCCACCGCTTCCGTGTAGCTCACCCGGCCGAAGTCGGAGGAAGCCACGTGCTCCAGCCGCTCCCGCAGGCCCTTATCCACGAACTGGTTGAAGAAGTCCATCTCCTGAGGGCACTGCTCCATCACATAGCGGATGATATACTTGATCATGTCCTCGGCGGTATCCATATAGCCGTTCAGATCGGTGAAGGCCATCTCCGGCTCCACCATCCAGAACTCGGCGGCGTGGCGCTGGGTGTTGGAATTCTCCGCACGGAAGGTAGGACCAAAGGTATAGACATTGCCGAAGGCCATGGCGAAGTTCTCGGCGTTCAGCTGGCCGGACACCGTCAGGCTGGTCTTCTTGCCGAAGAAGTCCTGGCTGTAATCTACCTGACCGTCCTCTGTCTTGGGGACGTTGTTCAGGTCCAGCGTGGTCACCTGGAACATCTCGCCGGCGCCCTCGCAGTCGCTGGCGGTGATGATGGGGGTCTGTGCGTAGACAAAGCCGCGATCCTGGAAGAACTTGTGGATGGCGTAGGCCGCCGCGCTCCGCACCCGGAAGGTGGCGGAGAACAGGTTCGTCCGGGGACGCAGGTGCTGGATAGTCCGCAGGAACTCTACGCTGTGGCGCTTTTTCTGCAGGGGATAGTCCGGAGTGGAGATGCCCTCCACGGCGATCTCGGTGGCCTTCAACTCCAGAGGCTGCTTGGCATCCGGCGTCAGGGTCACAACGCCGGTGACGATCAGGGCCGCGCCTACGTTCTGGGCGGCGATGTCCTTATAGTTAGAGAGGGCCTCTGCCTCCATCACCACCTGAAGATTGCGGAAGCAGGAGCCGTCATTCAGCTCGATGAAGCCGAAGCCCTTCAGATCCCGGATGGTGCGGACCCAGCCGCCCACGGAAACGGTCTGACCGGAGAGCGCCTCGCTGTCTGCAAAAATTTTTGCGATTTTTGTGTAACTCATAGTTTGATCCGTCCTTTGTGTTGTTGGTACAATTATAAGCATAATACTCCTATTTTTCGTTCTTTACAAGAGGGAACCGCCATTCTTCCGGCGGAATCAGGGATTTTACGGCGAAAACATAAATTCCTCTTGAATTTTGGCCATTCATCCGATATAATGAACAACGTTAATGCCGGTGTGATGGAATTGGTAGACGTGACGGACTCAAAATCCGTTGGTAGCGATACCGTGTGGGTTCGAGTCCCACCACCGGCACCAAAAAGAAAAACCGTGTAGCCTCAATGGTTACACGGTTTTTTCTTTACTTTCAATCGGTACAGTCGTTTTTTCGGCGCTCAATAATCGAGCAATCCGAAAACGCCAAAGTACACAAAATCAAAAATCGGGAAAGCAAATGCTAACTAAAATGCTAATGTGAAAAGGCCACGTCCCGAAGGTTATCAATCAGCTATTTGCGGAGCCTTCATGATCTCCGCTGGCGGCATCCCCAGCAGAATCCACCGTGGCTTTTAGTACGACAATCATCTTTTTCAGGAACTCCGGCAACGGGGCTCCCATCTTGCCTATATTCTCCAAGATGCTGCCCAACTCCATCAGCATATACCATACTACCACCAGCGGACACACAAATACCGTATATTCAAAAGGCAATGCCAGTCCATGGATATTTTCCAACAGATAGCCCACCACAGCGTCCAGAATGCCCGCCACCAGCACGGCGAAGATGCAACCAGCTTTGTGCCACAGTCCTTCTCTGGCGATTTGCGAGGACCATTCCCCGTTCTTCGCCGCAGCGCTGTAGCCGGTGATGTAGTCGATGGCCATGCAGCCAACCCACGCCAGCACCAGCCAGCCGAACCAGCCCCACAGGGCCGTCGCGGCTGCCAGAACAGCGGCCAGCGCCGCCTTGAACTTCGTCACGTTCTCCATCATGTTTGTATCCTCCTTCATTATTTCAGCGCCGCCGCCAGCTTGATGATGAGCAGCCGCACGCTGTTTTCCGTAAAGTCCAGCTTCTTCCACCGATCCGGGCTGTCGATGATCCCTGCCGCCGCCAGCTTGTCCACCGCGGCGTCCAACTCCGATACCTCTTTCCATGCAATGCCGAAGTATTCCAGGATGCCCCGGGCCTCCGCCGCCGCCAGCTTCTCCCGGTAAGCGCTGTCTTTCAGGTACGCTACATCCTCCCGGCTGGTATGGAAGCCATGCTCAATGAGCACCGCCGGAGCGCTGGTGTGAGCCAGCACATACAGCCCCGGCTTCGCCAGAATGGGCGTGGAGCGGATGGCGGGCGCCACACCCTCCACACTTGCCAGAATGGTCTTTGCGGCCTTATAGCGCGCCCCGGAGAGGCCGTACACATAGCACTCCCATCCCCGGGCATTGCCCCAGCCGTCCGAGCCTGTGGAGAGCGTCCCCGTGGCGTTGCTGTGCAGGCTCACAAACAGGTCCGGCTTGGCCGCATTAGAGATACGGCACCGCTCACCCAGGGATACGTCGCCCCCATCCGGCCGGGTCTCCACCACCTCCACGCCGTAGCACTCCAGATGGGCTTTGATGCGCTTTGCCATGTCCAGGGCGAACTCATGCTCGAAGTATGTACCGTCCGGACTTTTGTTGACCTTGTTGCTGGCGCTGTGCCCTGCGTCCAGACAAACCTTCTTTTTCGTTTCCACTTTGGGATCCTCCTTCGTCTCTTCCGTTTCTGCCCAGAAGCATAGCATTGTGGACACCTTGCGGCTGCTGACCACCTTGCTGGCAGGGAATACCCCCTGCGTGCTGCCGCCGCCGTCAAGCATCAGGCCGTCCACACATTCCAGGGACAGCAGCTTGTCCTGCAGCTGCTCTCTGGTGAGGATCATCTTGTCGCACCAGATCAGCACCCGTCCATCCGGCATCCATCCCACAGCTGTCCGCTCTGCTGGACGGGCCACGTCCGGCGTCAGGTTTCGCTTCAGCTTCGCCCCATTTTTCAAAAGAGGCACCCCGGAAAGAAAGCTGCCGCCCCGATCCGTCAGCATCCGTGGCTTTCCATCAGAGCCGGCGGAAATGCCCCAGTCCTGATAGGCATCCCGACTGATGATTTTGCCATCGATCACCGTCCAGCCAAGCGGTTGAAACTTGCCGTTAAAGAAATAGCCGTTTATGACGTGGGTGCAGCCGGTCCGGGCTTTCACCTGTTCCGGCGTCAGCCGCAGCGTCCGGTTGTCGAATACCTCCATTCTGGAGACCTTGATGATTGCGTACACCTTCGCACCTGCTTTCTGTTGATTTGTATTATAATTGTTCCAATTTAGTGAAGGGGGCTATTGATATGGAACCAAAAGTTGAGCTATACACCGCGATCTGCACGGCCATGGATCGGCCGGACGCAAAGACCGCAATATGGGAGATCCTTTCCGGATACACCGTCACCGCCACCGCCGCCTGCTCCAGTTTGGAGGATAGTATTGCAGAATTTTTGGCCGCCAAGCGGGCAGACAGCCTGTCCGAGAAATCAATCCGAAACTATCGGCAGATCCTTGGCTTGTTCCGGCAATGGCTGGATCTGCCGCCCGCTCAGATCACCACGGATCACGTGCGCCGGTGGTTGTCCCACCTGAAGGAAGATCGTGGAATGAAAAAAGACAGCGTTCAGACCTATCTCAACTGCCTCCGCAGCTTCTTCGGCTGGCTCCAAACGGAGGAAAAGATCCAGCGCAACCCCATGAACCGCATCCGCAGCGCCCGCATCGACAAAAAGCACACCCGCCAGCCCCTCACCCAAGAGGAAGTGGAGCGGTGTCGGGCCGTTCTCGAGACGCCCCGGGAACGGGCCATATTTGAATTGTACCTTTCCACTGGCTGCCGCCTGTCTGAGTTAACCAATGTTCCGATCGGCGCAATAGATTTTCAATCGCGGACAATAGAAGTCCGTGGCAAGGGTGATAAAATACGGACTGTATATTTCAGCGTCCGGGCGAAGCTGGCGCTCCAATCCTACCTTGCTCACAGCAAGAGCAGTTCCGACTTGTTTTCGTGCAATACGGCTCCCTACGGGCCGCTTGGCAGTCAGGCCATTGAAAAAATCATCCGGGGCATTGGTGCAAGGGCTGGACTGTCAGCCCCGCTGCATCCTCATAAGCTCCGGCACACCTTTGCCACCAGCGCACTCAACTCCGGAATGGACATCGTGGTGATCCAGCAGCTGCTTGGCCACTCCAACCTCGATACCACGCAGATCTATGCCCAAATCTCGCAGGAGACCGTCCGCCATAGCTATAATAGGCTGTGCGCGTGATATAACTTCGGCTAACAAGGCTGCTGCCACCCACGCAGGCCAGCACGCAGCGGGCGGCGCTGACCCCATTACCTTGAAGAGTATCGGGGCGGCTCCGGGTGGGCATGGGCTGGGGGACGACGCAATTCCAGAAGCGCCAAATCGTGATGCCAATAAAATTACAACAACCGGCTGGTATATGGCATCGGTAAACGTGCCGAAAGATGGATGGTGGTTAATTTCGTCCATCACATACGGAGACACCAGGTATCAATTTGCTTATGCAAATGAAGGTGCTACCAGCGCTTTGAATGGTACAGTCTTGCAAAGGTCAAAAAAGGGTGCTCTCGCGGATTGGACACCGTGGGAATACATTAACCCGCCTATGAAAATGGACGTAGAATACCGCACAACGGAGCGTTGTTGGGGAATGCCGGTATATTATAAAATCGTTGATTGCGGGAAGATTGCGGACAACAAAGAAGTGGCACACGGAATTGAGAATATGCATGTTTGCATATCTGCACAAGGGATGCGTGGCGATTCTGTCATGCCCACCATTTATAACCATAATTTGTCGGATCCATGGAGCTGCTACGTTATTACTGTTAATAGAACAGTAATCAAACTTGCGTGCGGCACAAGTGCGGCAGGAGGCAACTGCAATGTAATACTCAAATACACCAAGACCACCGACTGACTATGGACTATTGCGTGATATGCGGAGCCATTGTGCCGGAGGGTCGGTGGGTTTGTCCTTTGTGTGAGAGACAGTGGCCGGAATTTTAAAAGGCCGGTTGGAATTTCCCTTCAGCTTTTCAAAATGTGGGCCATGTTCGCTGACAGATCGGGCAGACTTGTAAGCCCTCTGGGATGATCGCCCCACAGCAGATGCAAGTGTTTTCCATGGAGTCGCCCCCCTTTAATCTGCCAGTTTAGTGTATTTCACCGTAATACTGGCATCTTTATATCCGGAATAATCTCTAAGAAACGTTACGATCTGCGTTTTTCCTATCGTTGCTGCACCAATATAGATTACGGTTTCCAAATTCGGTCCAGACCCCGTATGGTAAGGCATGGATATGCCCACGCCGCTATCAGATGTACACTGCCCAGTTACGGACACGATTTTATCAACAACGTTATTGCTCTGGAAATTGGCCTGTTTTACGGCGTTGCCAGGAAGGTTTCCCATGTTTATCGTTTTCACATAAACGGGCTTTCCTTGAAACCTCTCGACAGTGCGGTACTCTACGCCAAGTTTCATGGGCGGATTGATCCATTCCCATTCGGCAAACTGAACGCCTCCGCTTTTTGCGAACGCTTGTCTACAAATAAGTCCGGGGGTTTTTTCAATATAGCACCCCACAATCTGCGTAAACCCTTCGTCCGTTCCAAATTCAAGCATATACTGGTAATCTCCATTACTGCGGAGCAATGTGGGAGCATTTTTAGGTTTGATGCTGCCCCATGCATAGGACCCATTCCCATGGTGCTCATTCACATCGTCACCATCTGCAAGGGGGGCTGAGACGAGCCCCAGCCCAAACCCACCGGGGGCTGCCCCGATGCTTTCGGGCGTGATCGGGTCCGCACCGCCCGCTGCGTGCTGGGCAGCGTGGGTGGCCGCAGCCTTGTTAGCCGAAACAATACGGGTAGGCCCCCGCCCCGGAGGACAGGGGCCTATCACTCACTCAGCAGTGCCGCCGTACTCAGCGGGCACCAGATCCGGCAGACCGCACTCGTTAATCAGAATCTCCGCCACCTGCGCCTTGAGCTTGGGAGGAACGTCCGCAAACTCCCACGGCTTCCCGGTCTTGGGGTTTTTCGCCTCCATACAGATCTTGCTCGCGTACAACATAGCCATCATTTCTTGATCTCCTTCCAGTAAAAAATATAGGTTCAGGGCCACTTCGGCCCAAAACTCACGCATAAACAATATCGCCCATCTCCAGCAGGCAGTTTTCCAAGAACGTAATGTTCTGCGCCTGCATCTCCATCTGGGCTTTGAGCCGTTTGTTCTCCTCTGCCAGCTCATCATTGGTTGGAGGCGGCGTCTGCGGGCGCTCATCCTCCGGCACCTGCTCAATCGTGATACTTCCGGGCCACGCTTCGGCCTGCGCGAGAGCGAGGTTGCTATCGTACTGCGCCGCCATGGTCTGGATCACCGCCTCGCAGCCCTCTTCTTGGCCTACCTCCTTACCCTCATCATCACGGATGATGGAGATCATCTTATAGCGGATGCGGGCGATGCCGTCCGTCTCCAGCCAGTCCGGGTGCAGCTCGTTCCAAGCGGCCACCTCTTCCTTCGTGGCCCCTTCCGTCCATTCTGCACCGTCCCAAACGGGGACTATGTATCCATCCGGGGCCGTGCTTGTCCGCATGACAGGCGGCGTCGCATCGATCAGCTGCTCACCCTCATGCAGCGTGTAATTCTGCACGGTTTCCACGCCCTGATCCACCAGCACAAGGACATAGGTGACATATCTCTTCTCCGCGTTGATTACACAACAGTGTTTTTCGGTCATTTGGGTCTCCTTTCCCGGCCATACGGCCGTTTTTCAAATAGATTTTTGGTATAACTTCGGCTAACAAGGCTCCCGGCGGGTTTGGGTGGGGTGAAGCGATGAAAGATGTGCTCGCATCCGAAACCGAAGACACCTATGAAACATACTGTGGCAAGCTTGATGTGTTACTTGCCGATATGCCAGACGGAACATCGCAACGTATTTATGCACGTGGCCCAAACTCAACAGGCCAATATTATGGGGCCGGAAATGTCGTTGCTGTTTTATCAAAAATATTGGGGACGAGCGCGTCACTGATCGGCCTTTCGCCTGACCCGAGAGACACTACCAACGGATTGTGGCGAATGCTGAAGGATAACGGGAAGTGGCAGCCCGTCGAATGGATCAACCCGCCCATGGAGTTGGGCACTGAATACCGCACCACGGAGCGGTACTTTGGGAAGCCTGTGTATGTCAAGACGGTGGACTTCGGTGCATTGCCTAATGCGAGTTATAAATTTGTTGGCATTGAAAACGGAGCATCCATCATTCGAGTATCAGCCCTTGCAAGTAACGGAAAAACTCTTTCCGGTAGCATCGGTGCCTCTCAACGCGAACAGGTATTGTGCATGGGCAGTAGTAATTCGGTGGAAATCATTACATATGCAGATGCGAGCAGTCTAACGGCAACCGTTACGGCTTGGTACACAAAGACAGCAGACTAACATGAACGGCCTTTAGTCAGCCTCCTTTGTGTATTTCAGCAGCGCGAAACCATAATATCCTGCCATGCCACTGGAATAAAAATCAATCCGCCTGCCAGAAAATACTATATTGACCGTAAGGTTACCGTTGTCAAAATATGGCATGGTAATTGTCCAGCCTGCGTCACTTGGGGCGTTGGAAATGTGGGCATCGACAGAAAACACGTTATAGGTTCCAGCGCTATAATCTTCGCCGAATGGGAAAATTTCCTTGGTGCCCTTAGTGGATGGGGCCTCTCCAAGAGCGACCAGCTTTTTGTATACTGACCTGCCCATATACCGCTCGGTAGTCCGGTATTCCGTGTTCAGATCCATAGGTGGATTGATCCATTCCCATGGGAACCAGTCTTTATTTTGTTGTTTGCTTCGTAAGCAGACGATGGTCCCTGGTACCCCACTGTTGTACTCTTTATTAAAAGCGTATTGGTAGCGGACGGCGGTACCATCAGTTATTTCTTGGATGATCCACCACCCGCTATTCGGGGTATTTTGATGCGCTACAAACCAGCCTGTTCCCGGAATTTGATTTGCATCATTCTCTGGGGCTTGATTCCATATTGCCCCCAGCCCGTACCCGCCGGGAGCCTTGTTAGCCAAAGTTATAAGGATCTGTTTTACCGCGTCGTCGAGCTTATCCCAGTTTTCATTCAAGGCCTTTTGGATATTAAAGGTCTGGGCGCCGTCGGTGCTTGGATCATACTTAAACAGCGCCAGTTTTTCAGTTGTCGTACTCATAGACTACCTCCTAAAACGCGAAAATGCCCAGCGGCTGGGTCTCCAGCGTGCTGATGGTCATGGCCTCATGGATGTCCCGGATCAGCAGGTACTTGATAGCATACTCCGCCGCCAGATGTGCGGGAATGACGAGGCGGACGGCTGCCTTGAGCGCATCCAGATCCGCCGGGACACCGTAGGCGCCCACGAACTGAAGCCGGATCTTGCCGCCGGTGAAGCTGACCACCACCTCGCCGTTTTTCCACGCGTCACACACCGCCTGTACCTGCTCAATGGTCAGCTTGCCACCGGAGCGCCACTTGGACTTGAGGGCGGTTCTCCGTTCCTCCGGCGTGGCCCCCGGCGCTGGGGTGATGCCCACAAGGCGCTCCTCTGTCTCCAGATTCCACGTTACAGCGTCCAGAGAGATCTGCGGGGGTACGGATGCTGCCTCAGTCTCCAGCGCCGCCAGAACGCCCTCAATGGCCCCAGAGAGGGCCTTGACCGTGGGGTCTCCACGGTACTGCCGAGGAAGATTATCCAGCATAGGTGACCGTCACCTCCCCAAGTACTGCCACCTTGCGGTCGGCAATGGCAATATTGGCCGTGCCGCCGTTGACGGTCAGGTTGGCGAAATCCTCCACGCCGGGCGCCGACAGGATCGCCGCTGCGATCTGCGCATAGCTCACATAATCCTGCCGGAAGGCGATGCTGGTCAAATAGGCTGTCACTGCGTCCTTCACCGCCTGTGTCACCTCCGTCTGGACAGAACCGGGCAGGGCGGTCACCTGTAGGCTGATGGGCAGGTAGAAGCCCGTGGCGGCGCTGACGTAGCAGTACGCCCCGATGGGGGCCTCGCCCATGCCCAGTCCCTGACTGTCCGGATCGATGTGGTCCTGCACCGCCTTGACCAGCGTGGAGCTGGCAGGCTTGCCGGAGGTGTCCACGATCACCACGTCCACAGTATTGGCTCCGTGGCCCAGGGGGTAGACCTGTACAGCGCCCACGCCGGACACCTCCAGCGCCCAGCTGCGGTAGTGGTACACGTTGCCGCTGGTGGGCGGCGTCTGAATGCGTTCCAGAAAACGGGCGTAATAGGCGGCGTCCGTCTCCGCGTCGTACCCGTCATGGGTGGTGTCTGAATTGGACACACTGACGATCCCCGCCAGCTGCACCGGCATCATGGTCACGCTTCCGGCGGGGAGATTGCCCAGAGTCCCGGCGGTCGTGCATCGGATTGCCACCGTGCCGCTGTCCGTAATGTCCACGGTCTCTGTCGCCTCAAACTGGATGCCGCCCTCGCTCTCAAAGAGATCCCCGGCTGTGATGGTACCGGTGCCGGTCACGGTCAGCACGCCCACCGCCTTCGTTGCGGCGTTTCGCACCTGACCGGTGCGGGGATAGATGTAGGCGTCCAGGTCGTCCCCGGTCAGGTTGTCCGGGTCCAGCATCGCCTTGATGTGGGCCAGCAGTTCCTCCGTTCCGCCCATCCGGATGGCGGCCGCCGCCAAAATATCATAGATGGGGAACCCCACCGTCTTTTGATAGCTGTCCGGCACCGCCGCCAGCATGGTTTCCAAAATATCAGACATCTGCACGCACCTCCAATGTCTCGCCGTTGTAGAGCACGGCGGTAAACTCCACATGGCAGGCCCGACCCCGGCGGCTCACCGTCAGATCCCGGATGGTCCGCACCGCCGGGCAGTAGGACGCCGTCTCTCTCACGTTGCGCTCGATCTCCGCCGTGGCCAGCCCGTTGGGGAGATGCTGGCCCAGCAGCCCCCGGTCAACGCCCAGCTTGACCTCGTTGTCCGTCGTATAAATGGGCACCCGGTCGATCTGCTGCCGGAGCATCAGGTCAAACCACTGCTGTACAGCCGCCCGGCCTGTCCGCTCAACCAGGGCGCCGTCCCGCAGGAGAAAGCGCTCGGTCGTGCTGTCAAATGCCGGAGCCCGGCCGATGCTGTCCGCTGTCTTGGCGGGCACATTGGTCGGGATGTCCGGAAACATATTCGCCATAGTATCACCTCACGGGGATGGCCCAGGCGGTGCCGCCCAGCCGTCCCAGAATCACCACGGTCTTGTCCATCAGGCCGCAGACCACCTTGTCGCCGGTCTTCCACTTCTCCAGATACAGGTGGCCGTTGTCCTTGTCCCGGTAAAAGCCCTGGGCCGCCACCACACAGTTGAGCTCCAGGGGCGGGGCCATCACCTCCCCGTCGCACAGGGAGACGGTCAAGGGGGAGAGTTTGACCACCGTCCCGCTCAGAAGGGCAGGGGAGGGGGGTACACGCCCGCTCCGCCTAATTTCTTTTGCAAGCTCATAATCCCAGCTCATAGATCCTCCTATACGGTCACGGTGTCGGCGCTTCCCGTCGCCCGTGGCTGCTTATCGGTCCGCACGGTCACGCTCATCAGGTGCTCCGCGCCGTACCGGTGGGTCACGCCGGTGATGCGCATGGGGCCGGACACGTCATAGCGGTTTGGCACAAATTGCACCAGCGCCCCGCTGACTGCCGCGTCGTCCCCCCAGAGATCCTCCACCGTCCGCTCCTTCGTAATTTTGTCCTGCTGCTGTAAAAGGTTCTTCACCCGCTGCCGCGCCTGAGCGGTGTTCTCATCCCCGCTCAGGCTTTCCACCTGCTGCAGAAGTCCATACTTGGCAATGCTGGCAGCGTTGGACGCCCTGCCCAGCACCCGCCCGGCGTCGCCGTCTTTGTCCACCAGCACCACGCTGTTGACCAGCTCCTCCATGCTGTCGCTGCCGCTGATGGACCCCTTGGACAGCGTCACATCGAAGGCCCCCAGGCTGGCCGCCGGCTTGTGGTAAAGCGTCACAGCCGTCTGGGGCAGGGGATAGACCTGCAAGGCCCCCTCCCGCACCCGCCGGATGTAGGTCTTGCCGGTCTCCGCCGTGCAGATGTCAAGGATGTCCTCCAGGATGCTCTCCGGCGTCTCGCCCCACCACACCTTGGAGATACGGGTGGGCGGAAGCTCCACCCGCCCCGCTTTGATGCCGGCTTTGGCACACATCCGGGCCACGGCGTCCGGCGCCGCCGCTCGGTCCAGCTGCAAAATGATCTGGCTGCGGCTCAGATACCAGCCCGGGTCGTTGGCCCGGACGCTGCCGTCCTGTCCCACCTCCAGAATCACCCCGGAGAATACCTCCGCGCCGCCGTTGACGATGCGGAGCTTGTCTCCCGGCGCGATGTTGTACCAGTGGGCGTACTTGTCGTTCAGGTTGTTCCGCAGTGCCGTGAAGCTCACCTCCACGCTCAGCGCGTCCAGCTCGTCCCGCAGCTCCACGGAGGCGGTGGCCGCCGTGATGTCCCGGCACGTGCTGCCCTGATACAAAATGACGCGATGATCGTCTACGCTCCGCCCCATCACTTCACCCCCGAAATAAAGCGGTACTCCCGCAGCTCCAGCGTGTAGGCGATGTCGCCGTTGCGCTGTACCTGCCAGGAGAAGGAATCCACCGTGCAGGCGGAATTGAGCCGGCAAATACCGTCCCCGTCCAGCAAAATCACCCGGAAGGGCAGTTTGCGGGGCCGGTTGCGCTCGAAGAAGCTGACATACTGCCAGCCATCCTCCAGCGCCTCCGGCGGCATGAAGCTGTGCCGCCGGCCGACAGGGAAGAAGCCGGAAATGCTCATGGACCACAGCCCCATGGTGCCGATGGTGTTGTAGTCCCGGCTCAGCCCCTGAAAAGTGCCGTTGTTCTGCTCATACTGGGGGCCAATGCCCGCCGGTACCGCCGGGAACACGATATACTCCTCATTGTTGTTGATGCTCATGATAAGCTTGTACATAGGTCACCTCACGTATTGCGCAGCGCCCGCAGCAGCCGCTGGGCCACCACGTTGCCCATGTAGTCCGCATAGGCCTCGTCGCCGATCATGTTGCCCTGCACGGTCACGTAGACATTGACCGTCTGACCGCCAGCCATCCGCTGGGATACGTCGTGAGGGATGATCTGGGTACCGCCGGGCAGGTTGACGATCTCGCCGCCCCGCTCGTTGATGCGGGTCCAGCCGCCGGGGAAGTAGCTGGTGCCGGTGGCGTGGCCGCCGAAGCCCCAGTTGATGCCGGAGAACTGCTTGTCGATCCAGCCGGAGATCCCGCTCTTGGCCTTGGTATACAGCGATCCCAGAATGGGGACCTTGCTGATCTTATCGTCCAGCCAGCTGAGCTTGTCGCCGAACCAGCCAAAAAAGCTGCTGATAGCCGACTTGGCCGCGTTGAACGTGCCCACAATGCTCTCCTTGGTGGCGGCGAAGCCCTCAGTAAACTGTGCCCAGAGGCCCTGGAAATAGGCCTTGACCTTGTCCCAGTTGGCAATCAGCAGGGCACCGGCGGCAATGGCACCCCCGATGAGCAGAACGACCGGGTTGGCCGCCACCAGCGTGGCCAACGTGCTCCCAAACAGCATGACCGTCTTAATGAGACCGAAAACCTGGCTTGTGAACTGCACCACCTTGACCATGGCGAACGCGCTCCCAAGCCCCACGATCCACCGCTTGATGGTGTCTCCGTGCTCGGTGACCCACGAAAACGCCTTCCCGGCGTACTCCACCGCCTTGCCCAAGCCATCCGTGAATTTCTGGGCGATCCGGTCGATGGTGCCGTCCTGCTGCCACTGCTGGAGCCGGTCCGCCAGCAGCTGGACCTTGCCCTTGAGCAGATCCAGTGCGCTGCCGGCCTTGATGCTGCCGTCGGTGCTGATGCCGACAATGGTGGCCAGAGCGCTCTTGGCCACGCCCGTCACCGTGGACCACAGGCCCCGCATGGTGGTGGCCTGCTTCTCCATGCCGCCGGAGAAGCGATCCTCCATCAGGGCGATCATGGCCTCGTTGAATTTCTCCTGATTGACGATCTGGCCGGAGTTGTTGGCGATCTGCACCCCGGAGAACATCTTCTCGCCCTGCTCCAGGATCTTGGCCTTGGTGATGCCGAACTCCTTCAGCCGCTCCAGCTCGCCGGTCTGGGCGTCGATCAGGGCCTCCACCGCCTGGTCAAAGCTCTTGTTGGTGGCAGCCGCCATGTCACCGGCACGGGTCAGCCAGGTGTCGGCGCTCATGCCCATGGCCTCAAACTTGGCGGCGCCCTCTACCAGCTCGCCGCCCTCAAAGGGCGTCCGGTTGGCAAGGTTGATGGCATTCTGCATGATCTGGCTGGCCTTCTGCGTGTCCTTGGTGGCGGTCTCCAGCTGGAGCCGGTAGCCCTCCAGGTCCATGGCCTCGCTCAAGCCTGTCTTTGCCGCAAGTCCGGCCACGGCTGTGGCCGTCACAGCTCCCCACTTGACCGTCTTTTTGACCACCCGGCCGATGGCGCTTTCTGCCTTCTTCCCGAAGTTCACCACGCTCCGGGTGGCGCTGACCATCTCCTTGGAGACGCCCTTTGTATTCTTGGCAGCCTTTACCAGCCCGCCGCTCATGTTGTCCTTCAGGTTCAGAATGGTCTGGATCACCTTAGCCACGTTTTTCACCTCCTGTCAGGCTCCGGTCGATGGCTGCCGCCGTCAGCGCCACCTGCTCGTCAAAGTACAATGCCCGCGCCCCCATCAAAAACCCGATCTCCGTGGGGCTTGCCGCCGCCAGAGCGTCCAGAGGGACGCCCCTGGCGGCGTAAAACGCGAATAGGCTCAAAATGGGGTCGCGGGCGATCAGTTTTTTACCGTCTCAGCGGCGTTTTCGGCACTTTCCTCGCTCCCGGCGCTGTCGCCGGGAAGCAGACCCAGGAACTGCAGCGCCTGCCCGCCCAGCTTGTCCTGTTCCATCAGGGAAAACAGGGCGTCCACGGTGCGCATGGGGTCCTCCGCCGTGCCGATCTCCCTCTGGAGATCCCGGTCCTGCAGCTGGGGGCACACGGCGTACAGGGCATGGTTGCCGCACTGGAGGGCGGCTGCGGCATCCTGTGCCGCTGCCAGCTCGCCGTAAAGCTCCAAAACCGCCTTCTTGGGCGGCATTTTGGCTTCCAGCGTCCGGTCGCTGTCCGGGATGCGCAGCTCTCCAATCTTCAGCTTATCGGCCTCCCGCTGCTCCCGGCGGGCCACCAGTTCCTCAAACAAGATACGCTTGCTCATTCCACTGCCTCCAGATTGGTCCATGTCTCCGCCTTAAAGGGCAGCTCCCGCTCCACGGCCTTCTTCGCCTCGATGTTGGCCAGAGCCACCTCCGTAAACACCACGCCGCCGATGCTCCACCGCTCGGACTGCTTGGTCACGGGATTGCGCAGGGAGGTCATCAGCACGATGTCCGGCATGATGCCGGTGCGGTACCCCTCCAAAATGGCCAGCTCCAACTGGCTGTCGCACTTCATGTCGGTGATCGTCCCCTCAATGCTGTAGCCGTTGTAGATGGGGTAGGTACCGTACTCCCCGCAGAAATGCTGATCCTCAAAATCGCCGGTCACCTTGACCTCGATCTTGGTGGCCAGCGCGTCCCGCTGACCGTTGATATATGCCTCGGAGCAGCTCCCGTGGAGCTGCTTGGTCTGCTTGCTCATGTCCCAGCCTCCTTACTGTAGGGTCACTACAAATTCCAGGTTCACCATGGACCCCAGGATCTTCACGTCGCCGGAAAGGTACACGTTGCGCTTGAACGGATTGGACCGCACGGTGGCGTCGTCCCAGCTCTCCGCCTCAGCCTTGCCGGAGCCGACCCACGCGGACCGCTGCGTCGCCACGTCAATGCTGGCGCGGTTGGCGTGCTCCGGGTCCAGGATGTCCTGCTGTGCCAGCTGCAAAAAATAGTAGTTGATGGCGGAGATCAGCAGCATCTGGTTGTTGAGACTGTTGCGGTAGTTGCCAAGATACTCGTCCCGGAACGCCTTGGTGATGTCGTCCCGCATCATGTCCATGGCCTCCACCGTCTCGATGTACTTCATGTCCTCCGTCAGGGTGGAGCCGTTGGTGGTGGTCAGGGAGTTGACGTCTACGCCCACGTGGACCTCAAGATCGTCGTTGACCAGCAAAAACTGCCCGTTGCCCACGGCGGCGTCCGGGTCCTCCGGCACCGTCACCTCCTTGAGGTTGGCGCACAGGTAGTTGGTGGCGCCCCGGCTCACGTTGCAGGCAGCCAGCAGACCCACCAGCGACGGGGTGTACTTCTCGCCGGTCACCTCGCCCCGGCTGTCCGTAAAGGTCACCTTGTCGTTGTACAGGTTGACCACGTGCATGCAGTCCGGCGCCGCCGCCTTGAAAACCACTGCCTTCCAGCTCTTGGCTTCCTTCTCCCGTGCCTTGATCCAGCTCACCAGAGCCGTCCAGTCGGCGCTGGTGCCGCCTGCCACGGTGATCCACCCGGTCTTCTCGTGGGCGGTCACCAGTGCCAGCGCGTCTGCCAGCGTCCCGTCCGTGCCCACCTTGGCCACGCCGCAGCGCAGCGGACCGAAGGTCATGCAGTCCGTGATATACTGCTTGTTCGCCGCCGTGTACGGCGCGTTTTCCAGCTCCGTGATGTCCGTGTAGGTGGCGTATCCGTTGCCGCCTGCGGTAGCATCCCGCACGATCAGCACCGCCACGCCCCGCTCAGACCGCTGAATGAAGCTGGTTGCCAGCTGCTTGAATGTAATATTGATTTTCGGCAGAGTTACAGCCATCAGATGTTTCCCTCCTCGTTGTAAATCAGATTTTCCATAGGTTCTCCCTCCTGCTCCGGGATGTCCTCGCTCCAGCGCAGGTCAATGGTGGACACCAGCACGCCGTCCGTTACCGTGAAGCTGACCCCCTCGTCAATGCCCAGATAGGTGTCTCCCACGGTAATGCCGTCCAGAAATGCCGCTCCCACCGCCTGCCGCACCGCCAGATTCTCCATCTTCGGGCGGTAGCGGTCTGCGGCGAAAAAATAGAGCCGGAAGGTGGCTGTTTTCTCCTGTCCGGAATGCAATAGCCGTGCCTGTGTGCCAGGCTCCAGCTCCACCTTGGCGCTGGGGCGCACGATGGGGGAGGGGACATCCTCCGCCACCAGCTCCGGCAGGATCTCCGCGGCGTTTCCCGCCGCTTTCAACGCCTGCCGGTAGAGATCGCACACCGCCCGGTTTAAGTCCTTCAGGTCGATCATAGCTCTTTTACCACCTCGTCCAGCATCTCGTCGATGTCCGCCAGAAACTCCGGCTGAAAGTCCTTGCCGGATACCTCAAAAATGTGCATCCCCGGCACAAAGCCCAGCTCCCGCCCGTCGTGGGACACCATCCGGTGTCCGTCCTCGATCAGGTGGGCGTGGGGGGCGGTGGAGTAGACGCGCACCGCCTGTGCGCCGTCGTACTCGTACACCTTGCCCCGCTTGATGCTCTTCTTGTAGTTCCCGGTCCGGACCTTCACCCGCTTCGCCTCTTTTTTCGTCTGGCGCAGCAGCTTGGTTCCCTCTTTTCGCATAAATTTCTTCTGCGTCTTGGGGGCGTCTCTGGCCGCCTGTGCCAGCTCCCGGGCGTATGCGTCCAGCTCCCGGGTGTCAAAAACTGCGGATGCCATCTTCCACCACCAGCCTTAAAAAGACCTCCATCCAGCCGTCCCGGTTGTAGATGGGGTACCCGTACTGCACATCGTAATACTGCCCCCGATAAAGGATCCGCGCGTCCGGAGACAGGATGGGCAGGGAGGTCCGGCGAATGGTCATCTTATGGGTGACCACCGCCCGCTCCATGTCGCCCTCCAGCGTATCCCGGCGGCCGCTGGTGGGAACGATCTTTGCCCAGAGCTTCCTGGGCGGGTCGTAAGAGCCGTAGCTGTAGGTGGTCTCGCCCAGATCATTGATCCCCTTCTTCCGCTCCAGCAGCTCCACCCGGCACCGCAGGTCTCCCGCATTGATCGTCATAGGCCCCTCCTTATGCGCCGGTGCCTGTGGTGTCCGATTCGGACACCACAGGCTCGGTCAGCTTCAGTTGGTTCATGATCCGGCGGAACGCGGGATTATCGGCCACGATGGTACCGGCAAATACTGTTTCGCGCTGGTCGTAGGCATCCAGCACCAGATAGTTGACAGCCAGGTCGTACTGGGCACGCCTGGGCGTCCCCTCCTTCGGCTCGCTGACGCCGGCCTGCTCCATGTAGGCAACAGCAGCGGCATACAGCGATTCCAGCAGGGCCGCCTCTCCGACGTCCAGTTCATCGATGCGGCAGTACGCCAGCAGCGCCGTCTTGCGCGCGTCCGTCAGCACCATGATTACTCCTCCTTGTTTTCCTCCGGCTCCTGGATAAAGAGGCGATCCACCCAGCCGGTGCGCTCCCCGGTGTGCACCAGAGCCCAGCCGGGCACCTCAGCGCCGTAGGGCAGTTCCAGGACCGTCAGCAGCGTGCCGTCTTCCAGCAGTTCCGTGACGGGATAGCTGCGTCCGGGGCCGATTCGAAGGTTCAGGCCGCCTTCCGCATTGACGACCACGATGTCCCCGGAGATCCCGGACAATGCCGTATCCCCCAGGTCAATACCCGCCTGGACGGTCTGGGACTGCTCCTGAGTCTCCTGAGCGGTCTGCATAGGCTCCTGGCCCGTCTGAGCGGCCTGGGGCTGCTCCTGTGCCTCCTGAGCGGTCTGCATAGGCTCCTGGTTCGTCTGAGCGGCCTGGGGCTGTTCCTGTGCCTCCTGAATGGTCTGCAGGGCATCCTTGGCCGGCTTCTTGGTAGGCTCCGTTTTCTTTCTACCCATCATGACACCTCACGATCAGCCGGCGGCCGGCACGACTGCAGTATCGATGTAGCCGTTGACAAAGGCGTCCTCGTCCCACTTGGTGCAGTCGTCCCGCAGGGAGCCGCGCCACAGGATCAGGTCCTGCTCAAAGGCGTTCAGGGTGCCCACGCTGGCCGTGTCGCTGAGCTTCACGGAGAAGGAGCGGCGGTCCCAGTACACAACGCCCTCGTTCAGATCGCCGATGACCATGGGCACCTTGGTGCCGGTGGTGGGGACCGTATCGTTGTCATAGGTCTTGACGGGCAGGACATGAGGGCCGACGCACAGCTGCAGCTGCTTGGGTTCGGCGGGATTGGGCGTCAGCAGGTAACGGCCGTTCTGGTCCTTCAGGGTGCCCAGCCAGAGCAGGCCGTCATCGTTGGTAATGAGCTTGCTGGTAGCCCGGAACGCGGAGCCCAGGCCCACCCAGGCCTTCAGGATGCCGTCCAGGTTCTTCAGGTCCGTGGCTGCCTTGGCGTTGATAACCGCCAGGATCTCTTTGTTGGCAGTCACGCGTGCCTCGTCGCCCAGCCACTCCTGGGCCAGCGTCGCGATGTCGGCGTCGCTGTCCTCATACAGCTCGGCGGTCACAGGCAGATAACCGCCCCGCTTCTCGATCTCATAGCTCAGGGTCTCGAACTGAGGCGTAGCCACCTTGCCGTACTTGGCTGCCTCAGCCACGGTGGCAAAGCCGGTGTGCTGGCTGCGCTTCTTGAAGGTGCGGCGGCCGCTCTTGTTGTTCACCTTGACGATGCGGACCTCGCCCAGCAGGCTCTCCTTGCTGTCGCGGCGATCAATGATTGCGGTCACAATGTCCTCCGGCACGGCATAGCCGCCGTCAGCGTTCACGCCTTCCTGCATCATGTCGCCTGCGGCCTTCTGGGTGGGGAACCCAGCCCGGGCAGCCGCCGCGAAGGCCTTCACAGCCTTCTGGTAGCCGGTCTCCTCCGCGCCGCTGCCCAGGGCGCCGCCCTTCAGGCTGCCCCCGGGGGCAGAATCACCGCCGCCGAAGGACTTCTCCTCCTGAGCGATCAACGCATCCACCGCCTCGATCTGGCTGTTCAGCTTGTCCACCTCAGTCATCTTGGCGGTGTAGTCCTCGGTCTGGCCATCCTTCATCAGGATGGCCTTGGCCTCATCCAGCAGGCCCTTGCGGGTGTTCATCAGGTCGTACTTCATCTGCTTCAGGTTCATGGTCTTCTTACCTCCAAATCAAAATCGTTTTTCTTCCAGCGCGATCAGCGCCAGGGCTTTCTGTACTTCAGGGTCATCCTTGGGCGCAGGCGGCTGGGGCTTGTTGTCCTCACCGCCGTATTTTTTTACAACGCCAGCATGAGGCTGGGCAGGCACCGCCACAAAAGACAGCTCGTACGCGTCCTCTGGCTGGCTCAGCTCCACCACGCACTGCTTGCCGTCATACTCACGCCCGCGCCGGTGTTCGCAAAAAACCTTTGTCTTGTCGGCGCCGCAGATAGAGCAGGTAGCCTTGCCCATGGCACAGCCAACGGACACCTCCCGCAGGATGCCGCCCTCGACGGCTGCAATGGTCGCCGCCGTCTGGTCGTTCCGCAGCATATAGGCGAACAGCACAAGCACCGTCGTACCGCTCATCTTCTCCACCGCCGCGTCATAGATGCGGGCGGTCTGCATGGAGCTGCTCCACATGTGGTCCGCGATGACGGTCTTGCCGACAAACAGCTTGGCGAGACCATCCAGGGCATCCGCCGTGAACCGCTCGAAGTCCCGATCCACCTGATCGTCCGCCGCGCGGATACGGAAGGCGAAAACATCCTCCGCCTTCAGTTCCACCAGCGCCTGGGCGTTGATCTTCGCCATGTCCGGCGAAAAAGACGCCGCCTTCTCTACGAGGGCAAATTTCTTCAGATCATCCATTGTTGTTTCCTCCAGTTCCTGCTTTTGCCCGGCTCAGCTCCGCCCATACCGAAAGCGGAACATAACCCAGGCTTGCGTATCGTTCGTCGCCGCCGGGTACCGGGGGCATATCCTCCAGGGCCAAAATGTCGTTGACACTGAACACACCGGCCTCCCGCATGGCCCGGTACCACTCCTTCCGGCTGGCCGTATCGCCCCGGAGCTCCGCCATCATGTTCCGCTGGAGCCACAGGCCCCGCTTCCGCTCTGAGACGGTCAGCAGCTTTCTGGAATCCTCTTCCTCATACTGCGTCACAGCCGGCTGCAGCGTATACTTCACGAAGTCCAGGCTGTTCATCTCGTTACTGGCGTAACTCTCCTTGCCGGAATACAGGAGGTTCAGGGGCACACCGGTGAAACGGGCGATGTCCGCCACCGTCACGTTCTTGCTCTGCACGAACTGGGCGTCGGTATTGCTCATGCTCAGAGCCTTGAACTTCAGACTGTTGTCCAGGACTGCCACCCGGAAAGCGTTGCCGGGCCCGCTGTGCACGCGCTCCCACTCCCGCCGGATGGTGTCCTTGTAACTGATTTTTCGACCGTCTCCAAGATCCATGTCCGGCTTGCGGCTCAGATCCGAGTCCGTCTCCAGCACACCGGCAGGATGTCCGCCGTTGACGTAGACAGCCTCTTCGTACGCATCCATAACAGCGGATACGTTCAGCACCCGTGCCGCATAGGTCAGAAGGCTCACGCTGTCCACGCCGTTGGTGGTAAAGCCCTTGTAGTGCAGGATGTCCGAGGGGTCCAGCTTATACAGCTGCCCGCTTTTTGGGTCCTGTGCGATATACCAGAGCTTTCCGGAGCCGGGCTCGATGTACGGGCTGCAGCTTCCGGGCGGCAGGGGGATCAGCTCCACAGGCCAGCCGCTTCTGGCATCCCGGTAGATCCAAACGTAGCTCTTTCCCAGCACGATCCGCTGATACTCCACCAGCTTCTTGTACACAAAGGGCGTCATCGCCTCGTTGGGCCGCTCCCAGAGAACAGGCCCCAGATAATGGTCGTCCATGTCCCGCTTGCTTACCAGGTTCTTGACCTTTACCGGCAGCTTGCCGATGGAGTCGGAGCGGATGTCCACCGCCCGGTAGAACGCGGAGATCTTCAGGGCCTCATCCGGCGTGGGAGGGCTGTCCCGGCTCCCACGGCTCTCGCCGAATACCGTCCGCCAGGTCAGCACGCCCTGGTCCTCAAGGCTTGCGCCTTTCCTGGCAAACCGCTTGTAAGAGATCAAGCGTCCTCACCGTCCTTTCCGGCCCGCTCCGCCAGCCAGCTGGCAGCCAGGCAGAAACCGCCCGCCGTCACCATGCCCGCCCCCGGGCAGACCCACAGGGCCACGCCGACGGACACCAGAGCCGCGCCAAGGAAAAACAGCACATCCACCGCCTGTGGGCGCCGCCATTTTCGTTTCTCTTTCATAAATCCTCCCGTACTCACATAGAGAATTTTCCGCTTTCAATCACGTCCGCAAGATCCTCCGGCTGATTCCTGACGATCATCCACACCGCCACTACGATGATAGAAGCCACCGTGGGGTCGATGCGTCCGATGGATCTGTGCTTCTGGGGCCTGATGTTTCCGTTGCAGTCCTCATAGCACCGCACATTCCCGAAGGTCCAGCGGAAGCAGGTGTTGTGAACGTGGAGCAGCTGATGGTTAGCCATCAGCGTGTCGGTCTCCTTCATAGCCGGGCTCATGTTTTTCAGATCCTGCGGGATCTCGATAACATTCACGTGCGGTGTCAGCCGCTGGGTGATGGTCCGGCTCAGATAGGGGTCAAAGCCTACCTGTTTCAGGTCATAGATCTCTGCCGCCTCCTTGATGGTGTTTTCCACATCGTCGTAGTCGATGGTATCTCCATCGCAGAGCCGCAGGAAGCCGGCACGGGCCCAGTCCCGGTATGGGACGTGATCCCGTTTCTCCGCCTCCAGGACTGTGCCGCCCGGGCGCCAGATGGTAGGCAGCAGCACCGCCGTGTCAAGCCCTGGCTGAGGCGGGAACAGCAGAACAAACGCCGTCATATCCCGGCTGGTGGAGAGGTCGACTCCACCGTAGCAGATTTTCCCGCGAAGCTGTTTCAGGAACTCCTCCCGCTCCGCCTTCTTGCTGGGTCCCCACTGGCACTTGTCGTACAGCGTCAGGGATATCCAGCTCACCGACTTGGTGGAGATCCACTGGTTCAGACGGAGCCAGCGGAACAGCTTCTCATCCGCTTCCTTCAGCTTGGCGCTCCTGGCTTCCAGCCGGAGCGTCCGAAGCTTCAGATGCTTGCCAAGAGACGGGTTGCACAAATACCACAGGTTCTCGTCCCAGATGTCGATCTGATCCAGGTCATCCGGATCATCGCCGAATATGGCGGTCAGACCGTAGAGCACCGGCATCCAGTTGGGCATATCCTGCTCCAGCAGGTCTTCTTCCGCCGCTGCCAGGTCCTCGTCCTCCACATGGCGGAGGGAGAGCACCTGGCGGACGTTGCCGCCCTCTTCCCGGATGCGCCGGAGCTGCCGGGCATCCCGGATGGCCACGGCCTGCTGGTGGATCTCCCAACCGATGGATTTGCGGTCAGGGTCGTCGCCGGCCGTGGTCAGCACGATCCATACCGGCTGCTTCCGGCCGGAGCCTGCGCCGAAGGTCATAACGTCCCACAGTTCCCGGTTTGGCTGCGCATGCAGCTCGTCGAAGATCACACAGCTTGGCTTGTAGCCGTGCTTGGAAAAAGCCTCGCTGGACAGGACGATCATTTTGCCGACAGTGATCCACTTGTATCCGCCGTTGCCGGTCCGCACCCGCTGGCGGTATTCGACCGTCCGCTGGGACTCTTTGATTTTCAGCTCGCCCCTGGCCAGCATCTTGGCGGTCCATGGAGCCGTCCGGAGCATATAGACCGCCGCACTGAACACAATGCCGGCGTTATCCTTGTCGGCCGCGCAGATGTATACCTCAGCGTTCAGCTCACCGTCAGCAAACAAATGGTAGATACCCAGAGCGGCCGCCAGCTCGCTCTTTCCGTTTTTCTTGGGGATCTCCAGATACAGGTACCAATACTTCCGCAGCCGCTCCCCGGTATCCTCATCGGTTTCCATGGAGCCGTAGAAATCCATGATGGCGGAGCGCTGCCACTCGTACAGGGAAAACGGCTTACCGGTGTCCGTGGTGGGCAGGCGCTCCACAAAGTCGCAGACAAAGCGCCCCGCTGCCTCGTCGAAGTAATCACAGGATCGTGCGGACATTGTCAGTATCCCATGGCGGCCGACTGTCTGGCCCGCAGCGTCCTGGTGAATTCGTCCGCGTCATCCTCCGGAGCGGCTCCGGCCGCATTGACCACCGCCGTAGGCACCACGATCCTGCACCGGCTGGTAACGGACAGCCCCATGGACTCCGCACACTGACGGGCCTGCTTGAAATAGGAGGACTGGATGCCGGACCATTCCTTGGCCAGCTTCTCATCCTTATCCCGGATGGCCTTGGCGGCCAGCTTGTCGGCGTGGAGCCAGCGCTCCCGGCAGACAAAGTATTGAGCCAGGACATCCCGGTCAAGCTCTGCATAAAGTCCGGCAGTCCGCAGGATCTCGCCGATCTCGCAGAACTCATTGTGATACTTCTTGGGCAGCCACTTGGGCGGCACCGCTTTATCAGGGGGAGGTACGTGGACCTCCTGATCCCGGCGCGCATCCTCCTCCGCCTGGGTCATATGTTTCAGACCCTTGGCTTTCACGATGTCGGTTGGCTGACGTTTACCTGGCATGAGTGCCGCCTCCTTCCCATGGTTTCGGTACCGGATGGACAAAGCCCGCAGGCTTCTCGCCCGCATACCCACAGTGTCGTGGATCGTTCAGGCAGGCCTTCTCGCAGGTCCCATACTCCATGCATGACTGGCAGCAGATGCCACGCCCGGTCTCGCAATATTTCTCGCTGCCTTTCAACAGGCACTGCATCCGCTCACCTCCTCGATGTGCTCCGAAGATCTGCCGGATGCCGGCGGCGACCGCCGGCGCCCGGAGGAAAGAAAGGCGCGGGCGGGTCGGCACTCCCACCCGGCACATCTCCGGAACCGGCCGCCCAGGGCGTCTACGTCAATACCCCGCGTAGGTACGCAGGCCTTCGACGCCGCCAGGCGGCCTGTGTCCAATTCGGACACGCTTATCATGCGGGTCTCTTCCGGGAGACCGCCCGGTTGAGCAGCCGGTCCCGGAAGGGGAAAGCGTCAGACGGCAGCAAGCCGCACGGCAGAGACCCGCATATCCCTCGCTGCATCCATGCAGCACCCGGGCCAGCCCCGCTGCACCCCCGCAGCACCCTCTTCCGCATTTCCCCGTGGGGAAAATTTTCTGCGTGAAGGGGGGCATGCGGTCAACCGAGGCCGGGTCAAAACTTTTTTGACCCCGGGGGAGGGTGCAAGGATCCCCGCACGACGCGCCACGCATCGCACGCCAGCGCCCAAGGCTGGCACCGTTTTGTGCCTCAGCGTCGTTTCTTTTCCGTGCGGTTTTGCCACAATTCCCGCGCCGTTTTACGACTGTGGCAGCTGTGGCAAAGGCTCTCCAGGTTGGACGGATCACAGAACACATCCCAGTCACCCTTGTGGTCCACGATGTGGTCCACGTCGGTGGCCCTGGTTCGGATGCCTCGCTTGGAACACTCCCGGCAGAAGGGCTCCCGCAGGAGCTGTTCTGGCCGGAGTTCACGCAGCCACTTGTCTGTCCGATACATCCAGCGCCAGGACTTGGTCTCCTCGCTGCGGTCGTCGGTGCGCTTCGGCTGGTGTGCACCGCAGTAGCCGTCCCGCACCAGGGCACTGCATCCCGGATGCCGGCAAGGCCGGAGAGGCTTCATGGCCATGGGCTATCACCTCCACGCCAAAACGCAAAAAACTCCGGAACCAGCATCCACCCGTTCTCGGGTTGGTTACTGGCTCCGGAGTTCAACTCTCTGGCCTTGATCGATATCCAGGATGATCGTGCTCTTGCAGTCCCTGCAGAAGACCTCCAGGTTCCTGGCCTGTGTCTCCGGCAGCACGCGCATCAGTCGGTGATTCCGCTTGCAGAACGGGCATGAGATCCATCCGTTCTTTACTGATAGTCTATCAGAGTTTTGCACGCTTTTCAATACTTTTCCCTCCGATTCTCCGGGCTGTCCGTAAATATTCATAAGGTTTCAAGAATAAGAAATCAATTATTTAAAATAAAAGCGCTATTTTTCCGGGTCCAGATAGCGGGTGTAAGAGAACACGCCCCATTCCCCAAGATTGGGCTGGCCCAGGATAGGCAGCCGCACGGCTCCGGAAGGCGGGCGGATCTCCCCGGTGCGGCTGCACCAGACCTCCGGAGGCGGTATCATGCGGCTGAGTTTCCGGGAGCATCCCCACGGATGCCGCCCAACCTCGGTGGCCTCCTTGGTGAAATATCGGGCCAGATTCCAGTAGCCCTTCTCCGCCAGAACCCGCTTGCGGTCCCACGGCTCGTCGTCCACTTCGCCCCAGTCCCATAGGTACCGCACCACCGTCGGTGGGAAGTCGCTGTCCCGCAGGAAAGCGTGGATGTGGTAGCGGTGATCTCCGTGAAGGCCCTCGATGCGGTAGACGTAGAAGTCCGGGCTGCCGCCCCTGCCCATGCGCCGATTCCAGCGGGCCAGCCGCTTGAGGAAGGCATCCCACACAGCCTGAACGCCGTCCAGATTGGCGGGCAGGTGCTCCGGGGCGAAGGTCAGTGTGTAGAAAACGCCGTCATAGCCGAACAGGGCCAGGCGCAGTTCCAGCTTATCAACGCTGGTGCGGCACATAGCCGGTCCGGCCCGCTTGCGGATGAGGCCCTTGCTGTCCTTGCTGCGGCGGACGAAGCAGGCTCTGTCCGTAGAGAAGGCCTTCACAAAAGGCCCCGCCCGCTGGCGGACGCATACAAATGGGTCAGCCATACCTTACCTCCCGTATTTGATTTTTTTCACGTGCGGGTAACGATCCGGGAAACGGATCAGGGTCATGCGATCCCGGATGATCTCCGCCAGAACCCGGTCCATGTGCTCCTGGCACACGTCCGCAGCCGGGTCCTTGCAGTTCAACGCCGGTTTGTACTCACGCTGGGTATCGACCCAGTCGTGCGTCAGGCGCATGACCCGATCGAATCCCCACCCGTCCTTCTGGTGAATCGTAATTTGCAGAGTATCTGTGGCGAATTGCAGTGCCATGGCGGCACCGGCATTAAACGCCGCCTCAAGTTCCGCATCCCGCCGCTGCAAATAGGCGGATCGTTTAGCCATCCCCGCCGTCCTTTCTCTCGCCGTCCATCATCGCGCCGCAATCCTCGCAGTATTTTTTAGTAGGCTTATCCCAACTGCCCTCAGTGGTGATGACAAAGCCGCACGCAGAGCAACACCACTCGTCCCCGCCAAGATGCTCCCACCGTCCACGCACCACCGGGGCCACGTCGGCGGCGGACAGGGCCTCAATATACTGCGACGGCTCAAGCCCTTTTGCCCATGCGTGCTTCGCGGCCTCAATCGCTGCATTGCGCTCAATGTATTCAGCCATTAGCCCTCCTTGCTTTCTCCGCCGCCTCGCGGGTCAGAAATACGGTCTTGCCAATATCGGCCTGCTCGAAAGATATTTGATCGGACAGCGTCGTGTAAAATATGTTTATCTCTCCGTTGCTTCCCATACCGACAAGCGCTTCGCACAGCGAGTCCTCAACAATTTCTCCATCCTCGATGATATACAGCATACTTCCGATGCTCTGCGTGAGGACTGGCCGCACAGGCAGCACCACCAGCCGACCGGCTCTGTCGGCCTCCATCAGCTCAACGATGCGCTTAAATGTCACGCCCTTACTGATGGCCTCATCCTCAAAGGTCTTGTAATTGGCGCACATCGCAGGTTCCAGGCCCGTGTCCTCATATTGCATGAGCCTGCCACGCAGTTCTGCGTATGACCATGCTGCTGTATAGAGCA
>ERZ773192.837-NODE-837-length-35793-cov-9.881806_pt1 | contig 35793 bp, 29 predicted proteins | sample MGYA00581010_ERZ773192 | MGnify/ENA primary metagenome ERZ773192 (study PRJEB29015, sample SAMEA2737741) | human gut metagenome | biome: human gut; feature: human-associated habitat; material: faeces | place: China | collected 2012 ...
CATGTACGAGTCGGTTCGTTCACGGATAGCCGGTTTGCTTGGCGAACGAGATTCCTATCTGGAAACATTTCATGCGGATATGCGGTATAGCGATACTCCTATCGCAGCGTTTATTTCCGAGAACTTGGCTGATGTCTATCAAGATACAGGAAATTTCGTATCTTTATTCCGTCAAGGAAACGAGGAAGTTATGCAAGAGGCTATCGCTTTGTGCCGCACGAACTTCCAAGAATACTGGGGACAGCAATTATTGAATGCCTTGAAAGCGTTGCACGCTGTGCGTTACAGTGGTGATGAGGATTTGGAAAAGAATGAAGAGGAAGAATGATACAACAATTTATACATACAATTGCTAAAGAGGAAATAGCGAAACTTACCGTAGAGGAATTCAAGGGACGTATCATTACGATCCTTAGTAAAGAGGAGGCAGACAAGGCCGTAGAGTACTTGCTGCGTTTTCCGATCGTTGGTTTTGACACGGAGACCCGTCCCAGCTTTAAGAAGGGACAGCGTTACAAGATCTCATTGATGCAGATATCAACGGATGATACTTGTTTCTTGTTCCGCTTGAATCATATCGGTATACCGGAATCTCTGGAGAAATTCCTGAAAAGCAGTTCGACCTTAAAGATCGGGTTATCTTTACGGGATGATTTCGGGGCGATACGGAAGCGTTCGGATATAGAACCCGCTAATTTCCTTGATTTACAGAATTACGTAGGCCAGTTCGGCATCGAGGATGCCAGCCTGCAAAAGATATATGCGATACTTTTCCAAAAAAAGATATCAAAATAAGATATCTTTTTTTGTTTTCCTGTATTATTTCTAATAAAACTTTAAAATATCTTTTTCTATTCTCTTGCATTATCACCTAAATGGTATTATAATATTTACATAAAAAACTTTGAAAGGAGTTACTACTATGAAAAACATCTCTTTATCTCAAGAAGTAAAAACTATTGTGCGGGGGATGGTTTCAAATGCCGCAAAGTTTAAACTTGAGGTGCTTACAACATTTCTGCTTTTTGACTCTATGATGTCTCAAAAACAATTTTCCAGTTTAATCGCAAAATACTCAAGTTGTAATCTAGAAGGAATTATTAACCTAATCGAAAACATTTACAAAAACAATCCTTTTGGATTTAACGAAAAAGAAGTTGAAACAATAGAAGAAAGAGATTATTTTATTAGTGTTCTTAAGGATTCTGATATTGATAATCCTCAAAATTTCATTTTCTCTCAATGGATTGCTAATGTCTTTTTCTTTGCTTATATCCTTGTAGAAAGTGATGAGGAGCAAGAATTGACTCTTTCTCATTTGACTTTAGCACTTTTCAACAATCTAAATGATCAAATGCTTTCTTTCTTCACAGATATCGGAACAAACATTGAGCAATTAATTTCGCAAGTAGAGTATCTATCTCTTTTAGATTCTTGCATTGAAGATGATTCTGCTTTAGTTATTCCTGATTCTATCTCTGGCTGTGTAACTATTCTAAATGATAATTTTAAAAATCAGAAGAGTAGTGCTATATTGGGGCGTGATAAAGAGTGCAAGAAAATTTGGAAAACTATAATGAAAAAGACCAAACGTAATGTGATTCTTGTCGGAAAACCCGGCGTTGGCAAATCTTCTGTTGTTTATAAGATGGCCTGTGACATTGTAAACGGCAATTGTCCTAGCATATTCAAAAGCTTCATTATTTTATCCCTGAGTGTAAGTAATCTCATATCTGGTACAACATACAGAGGTCAAGCAGAACAACGTTATCAAGATTTGATTTCTTTAATTGAAAAACATGATAATATCATTCTTTTCATTGATGAAATTCACATGATCGTCGGCGCTGGTGCATGTTCTAATGACGAATCTCTTGATTTTTCTAATGCTCTAAAACCTCTTCTTGCAGGGGATAAATCTATTGTTATTGGAGCAACTACTGAAGAAGAGTATCAAAAAGCTTTTTCCAAAGAAGGTGCTTTAAAACGTAGATTCCGTACCATTGAAATCAAGGAACCAAAAGCAGAAGAAGTTTATCCTATGTTAAAAGAATCTGTTAAACGTCTAGAACAATTCCATGGTGTAAAAATTTCAAGAAAAATGATTGATAAAATTATTTTTTATTCTTCTTGCTTTGATTACACCACTTGTAATCCTGATAGAACAATTAGTCTTGTTGACTTGTCTATGGTTTCGGCGAAATTAACTCATCAAAAGTATGTCACTCAATCTGCTATCCTTGAAAACTTTGAAGCTAACTTTGAAGCATACAAGAAAATGCCTTCTGATGTCATTAGTGCTACTGCTTACCATGAAGTTGGACATTATATTGTTAGTCGCTTCTCCAAAAAATTAATTGATTTTGATGTATTAGCAATTACAATTATTCCAACTGAAAGTTATTTAGGTCAAAACGTTTTGGATCCAACAGATATTACTCCTTGTCCAGACATGGATTACTATTCTGATCTAATTGGTATGTATCTTGCTGGTAGAATTTCCGAAACAATTTTTTCAAACACAAGATATAATGCTGGAGCAAGTTCTGATCTGGATGTTGCAACCAAATATGCATATGATATGGTAACAAGATATGGTATGCGTTCTGATGTAGGAACAAATCGTGTTTTTCTTAATACAGAACAATACCATATGCAAACTTCAACAATTACTAATAAAGTTAATGCTGAAATTGACAAAATCATAAAAAATGCATATGATAAGGCCTTAAATCTCTTAAAAGAACACTCCAAATTAGTCCACGTTTTGGTTGAAAAACTACTTGAAAATGGCATGTTGAGCAAACTTGAATTAGAGGAAATTATTAAATCTGTTGAAGGTTCTGGTGAATAATACGTAGTAAAACTCTTTGGCAGGGACTTTGTCCCTGCCTTTCTTTTGTTATACATATATGTACTTTTTTATTTCTTCATATTTATTCTCTCCTATTCCATTAACACTTTTTAATTCCTCTATTGACTTAAATTTTCCGTTTTCTTTTCTGTAATTTATAATTTTTAATGCTAATGATGGACCTATTCCCGGTAAAGTTTCTAATTCTGTTTGTGTTGCTGTATTAATATTTACATTAGATACTTTGAAGGCAGATTCACTTTTTGTATCTACTGTTGTTGCTTTTTTTATATTACTATCATTTTTTTCATCTCCAGAACTCATTGTTATATATTCAAAATTAGGATTATTTTTTAATTCTATACTACTTGGAATATTTACTTTCATTCCATCTTGTAACATATATACTAAATTGACTTTCATAATATCAGCCTTTTGTGTGATCCCACCTGCACAATCAATTGCATCAACTATTCTGCTTCCAATAGGTAAAACAACTATTCCAGGATTATTCACTTCCCCTGTTATATAAACATATATCTTTTCATTATCATTTATAATTTCATTTTCGAAATCTTCTACATTTTCTGTACCTTCTTCTATTTTTTCTTCTACATCATCAATAACTTCATCTTTTAGTATATTTTTTTCTTCAAAATTTTCTTCTTCGTCTTTCTTAAATATGTCATCTGCTTCTTCAATTATTTCTATCTCATTATTATTATCCACCATCATTTCCTCTATAATTATATATGAGGTAACTAATATTACTATTATACATACTATTATAAAAAACTTATTTTTTATAATCTTTAATAATTTATCTTTTATATTCATAAAAATCAATCCTTTCTTAATTTTTTCAAATTTATATTAATATCCTTGAATTTAATCTTAAAATACGTTATTATATTGATACAAGAAAGGATGTTAATACATATGAAAAAACGTTTTTTTATAATTATATTATTAATTGTAACTTTATTTAATTTATATACTACTTTATCTTTTGCAGATGATACTGTACCAGATTCTGATTTTCAAATTTATTCGGCTGGTTCAGTTTTAATGGATGCATCAACAGGAAAAGTTTTACTTCAAAAAGATATGAATCTTCAATTATATCCAGCTAGTACAACAAAAATTTTAACAGCTATAATTGCAATTGAAAAATTAGATTTAACTTCAAAATTAACAGCAAGTCGTTCTGCAATAATGGCAATTCCTTCAGGATATTCAAATGCTGGAATAAAAGTTGGAGAATCTTTAAGTGTAAATGATTTATTAGAAATGTTCTTAATACACTCTGCAAACGAAGTTGGATATATTTTTGCAGAAGAAATATCTGGTAATATTGAAAATTTTGCAAATTTAATGAATCAAAAAGCATTAGAACTTGGTTGCACAAATACACATTTTACTAATCCTAGTGGAATTCATGACGTTAATCATTATTCAACAGCTTATGATATGGCTCTTATAGCTAAATATTGCATGAAAAATGAAACATTTAGAAATATAGTTAACAAAAAAAGTTGTAAATTTTCAGCAACAGATTTATATCCTGAAGAACGATATTTTAAAAATACAAATAGTTTATTAGATTCATCTAATAGATATTATTATGAATATGCTATAGGAATAAAAACTGGTTTTACTACACAAGCTAAAAATTGTTTAATTGCTGGTGCAAAAAAAGATGGAATCGAATTAATTGCTGTTATGTTAGGCGCTGAAGCTACTGAAAACGGTCAAAGTGGACGATATGTAGATGCAAAAAATCTGTTTAATTTTGGTTTTGAAAATTATGAAATCAAAAAATTTTTAAATGAAGGAACAAAAGTTGCTGAAATAAAAGTAAAAAATGCTACCAAAGATACTCAAACATTAAATTTAATTGCAAATGCTTCTCTTTCTACTACATTTCAATCAAATTTTGATACCACAAGCCTAATTCCTTCTATAGAAATAAAAGAAAATATTTCTGCTCCAATTGCAAAAGATGCTATTCTAGGAAAAATTTCTTATAACATTGATGGTATAATTTACGAAGCTGATTTAATAGCTGAAAATGATGTTATAAAATCGAATTTTATAGAAACACTTCTTCAAATTTTATTAGCAATAATTGTTCTAATATTAATAGCTGAATTTTTCTCACATAAACGAAAAAAACAAAAGAATAATAAAAAAAATTTAAGAAAAAATAGTTCTGTATATAAATTTAATCTTGAATAAAATTAATTTGATATAAATTATGGAGGGAGATTTTCCCTCCACTTTTATTTATAATCTTTTCCAATTATAATTGTAACATCTGTATTATTAGAAGCTGTTGCACTTGAAGATAAAACACCAACTCCTAATAATTCTTGTATTTGTTCTATATATTTTCCATCAACATCTGTATTATTGATTATTGTCGTTTTAGATATAACTTCAACATCATTTGTTTTTACATTATATCCTTTTTCTTTTAATAGTTTTTGAACTTTGTTTAATTTATTTTTTGAACCAGAAGCATTTAACACTTCTATCTTTATTTCATTAGTTTCACTTGTTGGAATATCAATAACTTGTCCATTGTTATCTGTATTAGAAGTTTCTTCTTCATTTTCTTCATTTTCGAAATACAATGATTCAACTAATTTCTTTGCTTCTGTTTTATTTGTTAATATAAACCAATATGGTGCATATAAATTTCCACTCTGTGTTGGTCCTACTGAAGTGCCTGGTAATACAACACTCTTTAAATTTTCTACATTAAAATTAATTGCATATGGTACATATGATTTTATATTTGATATTGAAATATTAGTTTCTACATATTCATATATAATATCTATTATATCTTTTATTTTAAATATATTTTTAGCCTGTAAAGTTTGCTTTGCTGTTGCCATTATGAAATTTCTTTGTGTTTTCATTCTTCCAATATCATCAGAACCATATTCTGCAGGATAGCCCGTCCCATCATCATTTTTTCTAAATCTCAATAGCTGTTCTGCATGATTTCCATCAAGAACTTGTAATCCTTTACTTAATTCTATACTTAATCCTTGTGTATCATCATGATAATTCATATTTATTGGAACATCAAATTCAACTCCACCTATTACATCAACTAGTTTTATTAATGCTTCATTATCAACAACCATATAATATTTTAAATCAAGGCCTGTCAATTCATTTACTTTTGCAAGTATTCTATCAATCCCTTTTGTATATAATGCATTTATTTTTTCATTTGGTGTTCCTTGAGAATGATCTTTCCCTGTATATGTATCTCTTGGTATAGATAATAATGATGCTGTTTGATCTTTTGGATTATATGTTGCAACCATTATTGTATCTGTAATTTTTCCGCCCAAGTCAGTACTTACACCTAATAACAAAAACTGTATTGGCTCTAATTCTTCTAGCGTTTCTCTATCATTTCCAACCAAAGTTGCTAATAATCCTTGAACTCCTCCTCCATTAACATGTGTTTTATACCCAAAGATTCCTAAACATATTATTAATAATATAATTATCAAAAATAATATTTTTTTTACTACTTTTGACTTCTTTTTCTTCTTTTTCAAATAAATCCTCTCCTATATATTTTTTCCAAATATACTATAGCAGAATAATATTTTTATTTCAATATTTATACAAATAATTAATAAAATATTCACAAACATTTCACATTTTAATGCCTATTTTTTAAATATAAAATTTAATAGAACATTATTATTATAAAATATTTTTGTAATATATGTTTCTGATATAACATTTGAAATTGTTGTATTTCCTGTTATATATGTTATTGCAAATATTATTGCTAATATTATATATATAATTATAAGTGCTTTTAAAATTCCATATATAATGCCTCCAGCTTTATTAAACTGTTTTAATATTGGTAAGCTCATTATCAAATCTGCTATTATTGTTAATAAAATTGCTAATATTCTAACAACTACAAAAATTCCTAAAAATGCACATACATTAATGATTTTAGTAGAAACAACTTCTGATGCCTCAATTACAATCTCATTTTTTGTTTTATTTACAGCATCATCAACGTATGATTGCATATATTGCATCATTCCTTTATCTGATGTATCATTTTCATTACTCTCTGTTGTAAGAGTATTTATTATTGATTCTTTAATCTTTTCATCTATTTCTGTATTTTTTATAATTATATTCGTAACTGGTTTATATAATATCATCGCAAGAATTAAAGATACTATTACTGCCACTAATCCAACCGCTAATTTTACTAAACCTTTTTTATAACATATAATCACATTTAATAATATTATTACTATTAATATTACATCTAAAACTATTCCCATTCTTCTCTCCTTACTTTTATTAAAAATTTATTATTGCAATATTATCACTATATACTATTGCTACTAAATTATCTGTCATAACTACATTATTAATTTCTGAATTAGATTTATATCTTTTTATTAAAATCCCATTAGTATTTACAATATGTAGTTCTGTTCCAAAGTTTATTGCAATCTTATTTTCTGATGTTGTTAAAGCCTTTGCAACATTACTTGTAATGTACTGTTTCTTTTTATTATTGTTAGGATTTACTATATCCAAATATGTATCTGATGTATATTCACCTGATGATGTTTCTTCAATTAAAACAATTCTATTGTTTAAATTTATTGTTGTAAATGCTAATTTTTTTTCATCATATTTTACAAATTCTTTGTTTTCATTTTCATAAAATATATCTATAGAATCATTATACATACAAATAAGTCTATTATTTTCCTGATATTTTATTTTCATTATTAATTTTCCAGTTGTTGCTTCATATTTATTTATAAATGCTTCATCTGGATTTGTCTGCGCCAAATCCATTGATACAATTTGTACACTAGATTTTATTATTATTCCTGATAAATCTACTTCAGCTATAGCTAGATATTTACTATCTTGCGAAATACTAACATCTACTACTCTCGCTGTTCTTAAATTTGTTTTAAATATTTCTTTTCCATTTCTATCAAATACATCAACTACAGATTTATAACTTGTATTTGATATTACAACAGATAAATAACCATTTCTGTTAACACTTATTTGTGTAATATTTCCTTCAATATTATTTTCATACATTTTCTCTTTTCCTGAAATTAGACAAATTTTTTGTCCATTTTTTTCACAAACAGCCAAATATCTTCCTGCAGCAGAGAATTCGGCATTAGTAATATCTATTTCTATAGCTCCTTCTTTTGAACCAATTCTATTATAAAATTCTAATGTCTTTTTTCTTAATATACAAATATATTTATCATAAGCAAAAACTTGAACATTTTCATCTTTGTTTATAGTTATACTTTTTACTTTAGATTGCGCTACTTCCTTATTTATTATTTTTTCATCACACAATTTTCGAAAATTTACATTGTAAAAATATACACATGTTAATACAATTGTTGTAATAATAATTAATATAAATATTAATAATATTGTAAATTTTATTACTCTATTTCTTCGTCGATTCTGAAGCTCATTTGCTAAAAAATCTTTCATTTTACTTTTGTTTCCTTTCACCTATAATATTCTTTAGTTTATCACAATTTATATAGATTTTACAATATAATTATTAAATTTTATTTAACTTATACTTTTAATATTTAATTTATAAAAAATATAATAACAATTTGTAATATCCCTATATATCCAAATACAGGATATATAAAATTTAATAATTTTGAAAAACCAATATTGCTCATAAGCAAACTCGTTATACACATAAATAGCACAAATTGTGGATAACTATTACTATTTTTACTTATATTCTGAAGAAAACCTATTCCAACAGAAATTGCTGTTGTAAAAATTGAAGCTAAAACTATAAATGCATATATTTTTTTATACTTATTAAAATAATTACTTATTATATATACAATTGGCATTTCTTGATTTTCAATTTCTTTTATATTTGCATTTAATAATAAGAAAAATATACTTATTGATAGAATTAATATAATAATTGTTACTAATATAGATACTTTCTTTATATTCTTTTCTTTAGTAATTTGCTTTTTTAATGATATTAATACTGGCATTAATAAAATAAAATTATAACTATTATAAATAAGCATACTTAATATCCAATTATTTTTCATTTGATAAAAATCTATAGTTCTTATTTGTACAATATTTTTTATTCCAATAAAAAATATAAAAAAAATAAGAAATGGAACAATAAAATTGCTTGCTTTCAAAACTCCTTTTATATTTGAAAAAAACACAATAACACATAATAAATTTAAAACAATACTCCCTATAATTCTATTTATCCCTATCTCTTGTTCGAAATATGCTCCAAATCCTGCTACCATTATATAAAAAGAAACTAATAACAATACATTAACTATCCACAAAATAACATTTCTTATCTTAGTATTTTTAATAAACAAATTCAAAAAATCATTATAGTTATATACTTGCTTTTGGTAAATTATTTTTAAACTTTTATATATAAATATTCCAATTAATATACTCATTATTAATATACCATATATTCCATTTTTTCCATATATATAAAAAAAAGAAAAAATCTCTTGACCAGATGCAAATCCAGCTCCAATTAATGCCCCAATTATTACTAATGTTATAGATATTACTTCTATCATATATCACCTCTCAATATATATAATATATTAACAAAAATGAGCTTTTATACATAACAAAAAAACATTCAACTCTAAATTAAAAGTTGAATGCTTTTTTATTATTTTCTTCTTTTTCTAGCAATCCATATAATTATTCCAAATATTATTATTATTACCGGTATTATAAATATAATCATTTTTATTATTGAGTCTTGTTGTGCAGTAACTGTATATGTTTCTGAATCATCATCTTTTCTTATTGTTATTGTATTATTTCTTTCTGTCAAATGTGAAACTGAATTTAATATAATATCTTTATTATTATACAAATCTACAGCATACATGTAATATTGACTACTAACAGGTATTTGTAAATCCATTGCACTAACTTCACTTGAATAAATTACCAATTCTGATGAAATATCATCAGATATTTTCTTTGTAACATCTGCACCAACAATAAATGAGCCTTCTTCACTATCTTGTTCTGTTCTTGAATATGATTGTATATCAAAATTTGTTCTAATAAAAGATGTTGAACCTGTAGATGCTATTGTTTCATATGTTACACCTAATTCATTTAACTTATCTGAATCTTGAAATTGTATACTTCCTGCATCTACAAAACACATTTTCATTGCCATATTTATATTACTCATAAAACTAGATGAAACATCTGCAATTACAAATTCTGGAGCATTTTGTAACATTTTTGATGTATCTTGTTCAAAAACAGCACCAAAATTAATTGATATTCCATATTCCGCAAGTATTGCATTTAAATTTGGTGTTTCGACATTTAAAACATTTTGAGATGTTAACATCAATATTTTTCCACCATTTTTAATATATTCTAATATTTTATCTCTTTCTAATTCATTTAAGTCCTCTTTTAAAGTTGTTATTACTAAACAATTACAATCCTCTGGTACTGAACCTGATGTTAAAATATCTAAATATTTAACTTCATTTGATTCATCTTGCAATTTTTGAGTTACACTTGATAAAGCTTGTTCAGATTGATAATATGACTTGCTTGATAAAACATATATTACAGGCTTTTTATCCATTGAAAGTTCCACTATAGCATTTGTAATTGCTTCTTCTGTTAAATCTATTTGTTTATTTGTAGAATAATCATATGTTGATAAATCATTTGATGTTAATGTTTTTTCTTTTTCTCCTTCTTTTATTACAATCAACATATCTGTATCACTTAAATTATATTTTGTTTTTAAATCTACTCTTGATGATAAATCTGAAATTTCTTCAACTTTTATTCTATCATTTAATATTGTATATTTTTTAGCATAATCTATTAAATATCTATAATTTGTTGCATTAATTAATTGTATTGTTACATCTTGATTTAAATCACTTAGTTTTGTTTTTGTTTCATCTGATAATGAATACAATTTTTTCTCTGTAAAATCTAAATTTTCAACATTTACTTTTTCAACTAGCATATTTAACCCAATATAACAAGCTATTACTATCAAAACTAATAATAAAGTAGTAGTTCCTTTTATCAGCCATTTGTTTTTTATGATTTCTAAAAACTTTTTCAATTTTTCTCTTTCCCTTTCTTAAACTATTTTACTAATTTTCGTCTTTGCATTACAATTATTGTGAATGATATAAACATTGCTGTAAATGATGTTAATCCAATTATTTCTTTCAATGATATTACTCCTCTTGGAAAATAACTATAAAAATTCATTATAGAAAGATTTTCAAAAAAACTATTAAGATCTTGCATAAATAATGTCATTACTAAAAATGCAATTGTTATTATTCCAGCAATTATTTGATTTTCTGTAATACTTGATGCAAACATTCCTATTGATATTGCTGCTGCACTTACTAATATAAATCCTAACATATGTACTAATACTGCTGAAAGATTAGGTTCCCCAAAAAATTTTACAATAAAGAAATACATAAATGATACTAATAATGTTATGATTATTACACACATTGCTGCTATAAATTTTCCAAATACTACACCAACCATACTTACTGGTGATGTTAATATTAATTGCTCTGTTCCAGACTTTCTTTCTTCTGCAAACATTCTCATTGTTAATATCGGTGCAATAATTATTAATCCATATAATGCTGTATAATAATATAATGCTCCTAAATCAACTGTTGGACTGCTTATTACTGTTAAATAGAAAAATACGCTAAATACAAATAAGAATATTCCTATTACAACATATCCTATAGGAGATAAGAAATAACTTTTAAATTCTTTTTTTAATATTGCAAACATTATTTGTCCTCCTTTTTATTTTCTTTTTCACTAATTTCTTTTTCGTCTTTATCATCGTTTTGATTCTCTTGATCATTTTCTTCTGTTGTATTGTTTGAATTTGTAGAATCATTTATTAATTTCATAAATGCGTCTTCTAATGTTGCATCAGCTTTTTTCATTTCAAATATTGTTATTCCTTCTTTTGATAATGTCTCAAATATTTCTTTCCTTAAGTCTATATCTCTCTCACCTTTAATTATATATTTTTTTGTTTTATCTTCATTTTCTACAACAAATTGTATATCTTTTATATTATTTAATTTTTCTTTTATGCTATCCATTTTGTTTTCCGGATCTTCAACTGTAACATATACTACATTATTTTGAGCAACTTTATTTTCAAGATTTTCAGGAGTATCTATTGCAACTATTTTACCTTTGTTTATAATTATTACTCTATTACAAATTTGACTTACCTCTGATAAAATATGTGAGCTTAATATAACTGTATGTTTTTTTCCTAAATTTTTTATTAATGTTCTAATTTCCGTTACTTGTTTAGGGTCTAACCCAACTGTTGGTTCGTCTAATATTATTACTTTCGGATTTCCTACTAATGCACCTGCCATACTAACTCTTTGTTTATAACCTCTTGAAAGATTTTTTGTTAACTTATTTTGAACTTCTGTTAAGCCTGTTTCTTCTAATACTTTCTTGATTTCTTCTTTTTTTGTCTTTTTCTCACACCCTTTTAAGTCTGCCATGTATGCAACAAATTCTTTTACTGTCAAATCACTATATAATGGTACTCCTTCTGGCATATATCCAATTTGTCTTTTTGCTTTTTGGGGCTTTTTTGATATATCATATCCATCAACAATAATTCTTCCATCTGATGGTTCTATAAATCCTGTTATCATATTCATCGTTGTACTTTTTCCTGCTCCATTTGGACCTAAAAATCCAACAATTTCTCCTTCATCAATATCAAAACTTATACCATCTACGGCCGTAAAGTTTCCGTACCTTTTAGTAATATTTTCTACTTGAATCACAAATTTTTCCTCCTATTTTTTATTATTTTGTCTTAATTTAGCTGTTCCCTAAGACAAAAATAATATAAGTTCTTTTTCGAACTTATATTATCATTTGCATTTTATTTTGTAAATATATTTCACTAAATTTTCACATTTCATTAGTTATCAATATACATTATTACTCTAAAGGATATTGAATTACTTTTGCTTACTGTATCTGATACATATCTTGAAAAAGCTGTTCCTTGTTGTTGGCCTATCCCTCCACCTATATATGTACATTTTCCTGTTGAATTTGTTGCTGTTTCTGTCGTCCATTCACTTATATTTCCTGACATATCATATATATTGCAAGCTTTATCTCCTGATTGCCCTGTTTTTAATATTGATGTTACTGTATTTTTCTTGTTAATATAATCACTACTTCCCATTTTGTTAATATATTCTAATGCAGTAGACCATGCATAACTATTTATTAAATCTGTTCTTACACCATTATTAGTAGTGTACATCGACCTACTTTTACTAGATGCTTCAAGTTGTGTTATTCCAGTCCAAGCATTTTGATTTGCTTTTGATTTTGCTTTTCCATCAGACCCTTTACTTGCTTCATATCTTGCATAGTAAAATCCTTTATTTTTCTCTACACTACTTATAAATCCATTTAAATCAAATGCTGTAGCATTATTTCCACTATTTCCGCTACCTGATGTTCCTTGACTAGAAGTTGAAATTTCTCTATATTTTATATTATCTATTGTCAACTCAGATTCCTTTGAATAATCACTTGCAAGTTGTTCTGGTGAAAAAGAACCATTTGACAATTTATTGTATCTTCCCAGAAAAATAAGGAATTTACTGCCATCATAATTTAATACATTTTTTTCATTAGATACATCACTAGAAGAAATGTTACTTACTGGTATCCATACAAATTGATTTCCTTCTTCATCTTCTATAACAATACCATTTTTTATATTGTCTCCTTCTACATATCTAAATCCTTTTGGAACAACAATACAATTTCCATATCTATCAACTGCTTCAACTTTTTCAGATTGAAATGCAGTTAAAGTTGTTACTAACTTCTTCTTTACTGTTACTTTGCATTCTTTAATTATTGTTAAACTTTTATTAGAAACTCTTATTAATGCTGTTCCTTGATCATTTGCAGTCAATTCTGCCATATTATTACTTCCAGTAACACCTTTAACATCTACAACTTCAGTGTTTGATGAGCTCCATGTTAACTCTTCATTTGCATTTTCTGGTTTTATATCTGCTATAATTGTTCTTTTATCTTTATATGTCATTTCTATATTACTTTCAATTGAAAAACTAGAAATTTTTATATATTCTCCTATGCTACTTCCACCTCTTGTTACGTCTCTAATTTGATCTAACATATAATATTTTATATCTTCAAATTCATATCCTCCAATAAAAATAGCAACTTGACTTTTTATATCTATAAGATATTCATTTTCTATTCCATCTATTTGCAAATCTGTAAATTCATTTTCTCCAAAATATCTATACCTATTTATATCTGTTTTTACTGTAACTGTTTTTGAACTATTTTGATCACCAGAATTATTAACGATTTGCGCTACCTTTGTAATTAAACTATCAAATTCAGTCTTTCTATCTGCTGTAATTGGTGATCCAAGCATAATTTCATCAGTTGACTTTTCAACTGTTTGTTCATACCAAACATCTACATTTTTTTGTACAATTTCTAATTCATTTTTAAATCTCTCAAATCTAGTATTTTTTATAGAACTTATTCCCGTATGCGTAACCATACTAGATAATATGACTAAAACAATTATTGTTACAACTAATGATATCATTGTTATTCCATTTTGTCTTTTTAAATAATTCATAAAAGTTTCTCCTTTGTATAAAACTATTAATATTAATATAACAATTTTCTTTTATAAAATCAATATATTTTTCATTAAAATCCTTATTAATATTTAAGAAAAAAAGAATTTCAATATGAATTTTATCATAAGAAATTCTTTTAAAACCTATTCAATTCCTAAATATTCATTATATGTAACTTCTCTATCAATGACCTTATCAGCTTTTATATCAATAATTCTATTTGCAACTGTTTGTGTTAATTGATGGTCATGTGATGTAAATAAGATATTTCCTTTAAATTTGCTCATTCCATCATTTACAGATGTAATACTTTCCATATCCAAATGGTTTGTTGGTTCGTCAAATATTAAGAAATTTGCACCTGATAACATCATTTTCGCAAGTACACATCTTACTTTTTCTCCACCAGATATAACTCTTGCTTGTTTTAATGATTCATCACCTGAAAATAACATTCTTCCTAAAAATCCTCTAACATATGTTTCATCTGGATCTTTTGAGTATTTTCTTAACCATTCTGTTAAATTTTCATCAACATCAAACAAATAATTATTATCTTTTGGAAAATAAGACTTAGTAATTGTTGTTCCCCAAATAAGTTCTCCTTCATCTGGTTCCATTTCACCTGCAATTATTTGAAATAATACTGTTTTGGCATTTTCATTATCTGCTAAAAAGGCTATTTTATCACCTGTTTTTACTGTAAACGATATATTATCCAATATTTTTTCTCCATTTATTGTTTTAGATATATTTTTTACTTGTAATATTTCTTTTCCTGGTTCTCTATCTGGTTTAAAATCAACATATGGATACTTTCTATTTGATGGTTTTATTTCATCTAACTCTATTTTTTCTAATGTTTTCTTTCTTGATGTAGCTTGTTTTGATTTTGAAGCATTAGCACTAAATCTTGCAATAAAGTCTTGTAATTCTTTAATTTTTTCTTCTTTCTTCTTATTTTGTTCTTTCATTTGTTTTAATGCTAATTGACTTGATTCATACCAGAAATCATAGTTGCCTGGATATACTTTTATTTTTCCAAAGTCAACATCTGCAATATGTGTACAAACTTTGTTTAAGAAATATCTATCATGTGATACTACAATTACAGTGTTTTCAAAGTTAATTAAAAATTCTTGTAACCAATTAATACTTTTTAAATCTAAGTCATTTGTTGGTTCATCTAGTAATAATACATCTGGATTTCCAAATAGAGCCTGTGCAAGCAATACTTTTACCTTATCTCTTGCTTCTATTTCACTCATTAATTTATAATGATTTTCAGGTATTATTCCTAAATCATTTAAAAGCATTGCTGCATCTGATTCAGCATTCCAACCATCTAATTCTGCAAATCTTTCTTCTAATTTTGCAGCTTTCATTCCATCTTCTTCTGAAAAATCTGGTTTCATATATATTGCATCTTTTTCTTTCATTATGTCATATAACTCTTTGTTCCCCATTATTACAGTATCCATTACTGTATATTCTTCAAAAGCAAAGTGATCCTGTTTTAGTATAGAAAGTCTTTCTCCTTTTTCAAGTGATACTTCTCCTTTACTTGGTTCTAATTCTCCTGATAAAACTTTTAAAAATGTTGATTTTCCAGCACCATTTGCTCCTATTATTCCATAACAATTTCCTTTACCAAATTTTATATTTACATCTTCAAATAATACTCTTTTTCCAAATCTAACTGTTACTCCTGTTGCAGTTAACATGTTATCTCCTCCTTAATTTTACTTTTCCGCTTCTTATCGCTTATCTACTATACCACAATTTTACAATTTTAACAAGACATTTCATACATTTTTCACTATTGCTTTTTTTGTCGTAATATGATAAATTTTGTTTATAAAATGAAAGGAGATTTTAACTATGCGTAAGAAAATTTTATTATTTATTTCAATTGCCATTTTTACAATGTTAATCTTATTTGGAATTGAACATTTTTCATCATTAAATAAAAAAACACAGGAAATTTCATCTTCAGAAACTCAACCAACAGAAAACACAAAAGATACAGAATTAGTTATTGATATTCCAAAAAAAGAAGATATAACTATAAATATGAGTGTTATTGGTGATATAATGTGCCATAATTCTCAATATCAAGATGCATTTAATGGATCTACATATGACTTTTCTTATGTTTTTTCAGATATAAAAGATTATATTTCTAATGCTGATATTGCAATTGGAAACCTTGAAACAACTTTTGCAGGTGCTGAAAGAGGTTATAGCAATTATCCAACATTCAATACTCCTGAACAATTAGCATATAATTTAAAAGATTTTGGTATTGATGTTGTTTCAACTGCAAATAATCATTGTATGGATACTGGATATAAAGGATTAGTTAGTACTTTAAATTATTTAGATGATGCTGGAATTTCACATACTGGAACATCTAGAAGTAGTGAAGAACAAAATACAGTTTTAATAAAAGATGTAAATGGTATAAAAATTGCATTTTTGTCTTTTACTTACGGCACTAATGGTATTCCTGTTTCTTCACAAAGAGACTATTCCGTAAATTTAATTAGTGATGACTTAATCTTAAATCAATTAGCATTAGCAAAAGAACAAAATCCTGATTTAATTTGTGTTAGTATGCATTGGGGAATTGAATACCAAAACACTCAAAATAAGGAGCAAGAAAGACTTGCTAACCTATTATTTCAAAATGGTACAGATATAATATTAGGTAGTCATCCACATGTTTTACAACCAATGGAAAAAAGGACAATTACTCTTGATGATGGCTCTACAAAAGACGGATTTGTTATATATTCACTAGGAAATTTTATGTCTGGTCAAACTAAGGAAAGAACTCGTAATTCTATTATATTAAATATTGAATTAACTAAAAATGGTGAAACAGATAAAACATCTATTGAAAAAGTTACATATACACCAATATATATGTATAAAAACACATCAAAAAATAAACAAAAATACCTTGTTATGGATATTGAAAAGGCTCTTAATAACTATAATTCTGGAAATCATATTATTAGTTCAAATACTTATTCTACTTTACAAACAGAACTTACTAGAATAAAAAATACAATAGGAGAAAATTTAGACTAATTTATATTTTACAAAAATAAATTTTATAAAAAAGGGGATTTTTAATGAAAAAAACAATTAAGATTTTTTTGCTTACTATTTTTTCACTGATTTTGCTTAGTCTATTTCCAAAAGTAGAAGCAAATTCTATAAATAGTATATCTATGGATATTGCCATTGATGATAATGGTAATGCATCTGTAACAGAAATATGGAAATGTAAAACATCTCAAGGAACTGAAGTATATCACCCATATTATAATTTGGGAAATTCAGAAATATCTAATTTAACAGTTTCAGAAAATGGAACAAAATATACTACACTATCAACTTGGAATACATCAGGTACTTTATCTGACAAAGCTTACAAATGTGGTATAAATAGATTATCAAATGGTGTTGAACTTTGTTGGGGAATAAGCAATTATAGTTCACATACTTATACTATAAAATACAATATTTCAAATTTCGTTTCTGAACTTTCAGATTCACAAATGATATATTGGACATTAATTCCATATAATTTTTCAAATTCAATTGGAAATGTATATATCAAGATTCATTCTAATTTTAATATTCCAGATTCTGTTGGAGTTTGGGGCTATGGCAATTATGGTGGAACAGCATATGTTTATGATGGTTATATTGAAATGCAGTCAGATGGAAATTTAGCGACAGATGAATATATGACAATATTAGTCCAATTTCCTTTGGAAAGTTTTAATTGTAATAATAAATTAGATTATAATTTTGCGCATTACTTAAATATGGCAGAAGATGGAGCTGAACATTATGTAGATAATTCTTCATATAGTTCATCAAATGACTCATCATTTTTCGATATTGTTTTGGGACTATTTTCTTTTATAATATCAGTTTTACCATTTACAATAATTATAATTTTAATTGCTGTAAAATCAAATCCTGAATCACTTGATTTTGGAGAAAACGGTAAAAAAATGCCATTAGATTTAGATTATTATAGAGATATTCCTTGTAATGGAAATTTATTTAGAGCTTACTATATTGCATATAATTATGGATTACTAAAAAATAAGACAGATATACTTGGTGCAATTATATTAAAGTGGTTAAAAGATTCTTTAATTAAATTAGAACAAAAAGAACAAGGTGTAATCTTTAAAAAAGAAAATACTGTTATTATCTTAAATGGTGCTAAAACAGAGTTAATTACAAATGTTAAAGAAAAAGAGATATTTGACTTGCTTTATCGTGCAAGTGGTGACGGAATATTAGAAAATAAAGAATTTGAAAGATGGTGTAGAAATAATTATTCAAAAATACTTAATTGGTTTGAAAATATTTTAAAAGAAGAAAAACAAGATTTAGTTATTAATGGATTTTTAATACCACATGAAAAAACAACTTTAAAAATATTTAAATCAACTGTATTTACAGTTACTCCTGAGATAAGAAATGAAGCCATACAAATTGCCGGTTTAAAGAAATATTTAATTGATTATACTTTAATACATGAAAGAGAAGCAATAGAAGTTTCTTTATTTGAAGATTATCTAATATTTGCACAAATGCTTGGAATTGCAAAAACTGTTGCAAAACAATTTAAAGAACTTTATCCAGACTTAATTGAACAATCACATTTTACATCATATGATAATTTTTATTATATTGCATTATGTTCAAATAATGGTATTTCTGCTGCAAATACAGCAAAAAGTAGAGCTGAAAGCTATTCTTCTGGTGGAGGTGGATTCTCTTCTGGAGGCGGAGGAGGTGGTTCCTTCGGTGGTGGTGGCGGAGGCGGTGGTTTCCGTTAGAATTCAAAAAAATAGTAGATTTTTAAATCTACTATTTTTTATTTTGGTGCACCATCGCGGGATCGAACCGCGGACCTTCTGATTAAGAGTCAGCTGCTCTACCAGCTGAGCTAATGGTGCAAATACATAAGTTTGTTATATCAATATAACAAACTTATTATAATACTATTTAAAACTTTTGTCAATATATGAATTTATATTTTAATCAAATCGTTTTTCTATTAGACATTTAATACTATTTAATTTCCTGTTCCTACTCTAACAATTTTTTGCATTGCATTATATGTATCTTTAGAAAGAAGTGTTCTTGAAACAACCTCTCCATTTAATCTTTTAACTTTATAGGCTTCATATTTACTGCCATTATTACCATTTTGAACAACTTTTTGAGTTCCTACTGGTAAACTTGAATCATTAATATATTGTGTTGTATATGGAATTGGAGCAGTTTTCTTTGTTTCTATAGAAATATCATATTCTGTCTCTTCCCTGTGTCCCCATATTTGTATTGTAGCAACTCCTCCACTAACTGTGGTCGTAATTCTTATAGGGTATTTTCTTGAATTCTTAAATTTAAAATCTTGTGATCCCCATACAACTGTAGCATCTTTACCTCCTGGTAAATATGAAGTAATAAATTGATGATTTCTTCTCACAGTTACATCTAAATCTGCAAACACAACAGCATCATATAAAGTTGAAGATATTTGACATATACCTCCACCAAGACCATCTACAACTTTTCCACCTGAATAAGTTGCTGCCATTTTATAACCAGCTGCAATTGTTCTCTCTCCTACAGTTTGATTATATGAAAATTCATCTCCAACTAATAAAACCTTACCATTTATTTTTCCAGCTGCCAACTTTAAATTAGTTGTTCTTCCTGTATTACTAGCATTATATTTAGTTGAACATGTTCCTAATAAATCTGGAAACGCTTCTGTTCCTATATCATTTACTGTTTTATCTGGTTGTGTTATTATAAGTGGAATTTCATATTCTTCTTTTTCTTCTTCTATTATTGATTTTGCACTTTCTATATCAAAATCAATTCCTTTTACTTCTGGATATATTGTAAATGGATTATTTGTATAATATGCATCTTGTGCCTTTTTATATATTTCATTATGTATCTTTTCCAAATCAATTGCCTGTGGTTCTTTATAAGAAACTGGAACCTCTAAAATTGTACTTTTTTCAGAATTAATATTTAAAATATTTGTTACCATGTTTTTCACTTCAGATTCATTAACATCAATTCCTTTTTTTCCTGGTGTAATAATTAATTTATCATTTTCAATATAATAACTTGGTTCTACTATTGCATCTTCTGAAGTATTATTTATATTTTCACAAACTTGTTTTATTACATTTTCATCAAAACTTGCTTCTAATTCATATTTATTACCATTAATCCATGTAGAAAGGATTTCAAAATTATTTTTTATTATATTACTTCCTCTTCCTACCTGATATGCTTTTTCTACTTTTTCTTTTATATCAAATTCTACTTCTAAAGCTTCATAAGTAATTGGAGTTTCAACTTCTTTATATTTAAAAATTATTTCATTTTCTTTTTCTTTATCTGTAATCTCATTTAATAAACTATTTGCCTCTTCTATTGTCAAATTAGAAACATCTATATTTTCAATTAATATTCCTTTTATAATTTTTTTGTTCCCAATATTTATTAATGCAAATATTGTCGAAAAAATTAATAAAATAATTACTATTATTAAACTTGATATTATAATCCACTTTTTACTCTTTTTCTCAGTAACAACAATCTGCTGATTATCAATGTTTTCTTCGTTGTTTTCTTTTTTTATCTCTGGTATTTCTAGTTCTTTTATATCATCTGTTTTTTCTTTTAAATCAATCATATATAACTCCTTTTCATTCTTATTAATAATAACATACATTTAACTTTTTTACAATCTATTTTAATAAATCTATAACTTATAGTTTTATGAATTTTTTAGCAAAAAGACTTGCATATTGTAAAATAAAATATTATAATATGTTCTATCAAAAGATAAGGAGTTTTCAAAATGGAATTAGTAAAAAATATATTCTTTAATACTGATAAATTAGTTGAAAATAGTAAAATAAAAATATCATATACAGGTAAATTTTTTCAGGATAACTCTGAAAAGGTTTCTATTCATTATGGGTTTGGAAACAATTGGGACAATTTAACTTCAACGCAAATGGTAAAAACAGAATTAGGTTACCAGATTGAAATTGAAATTGGTGAAGTTGAGACTTTTAACTTTTGTTTTTGTAACGAAAAAAATGAATGGGATAATAATGACGGAAAAAATTATATTTTTGTTATCGAAAAACAACCTGTTGAATTAATTCCTTTAGAAGATGAACCAGTTTCTTTAGGTTCTGCTCGAAAACTTAGAAAATCATATATTTGGAGTAAAAAAATAAGATTAGCAGTTTATAAAATAATTACATACCTTCCTAGAATAATATCTGGAAATTATAAAAAGAATTCAACTGCAAATGGATAAAAAGTACTGAATATTATTTCAGTACTTTTTATCTAATTACCCATCCTCCATTTATAGAAATTATTTGTCCAGTTGTGTATTCATCTTCAATTAACCATTCTATACATTTTGAAATATCACCTTTTTTTCCTATTCTCTCAAGAGGAATTTCTTCTTTTATTACTTCTATTTCTTCTGCAGAATAACAATTATTCATTTCTGTATCAATAATTCCAGGTGCAATAGAATTAACTCTAATATTTGATGGTCCTAATTCTTTTGCTAATGATTTTGTCATTCCATCTACTCCAGCTTTTGCAACAGAATAAATAGATTCGCATGAACTCCCTACAATTCCCCATATTGATGATATATTTATAATACATCCTTCTTTTCTCATAATCATATTTGTTAATACTTCTTGTGTAGTACAAAAAACAGAATATAGATCATTATTAATTATTTTATTCCATTCTTCATCTGTAACATCTGTAAATAAGCCTGTTAGTGAAATTCCTGCATTATTAATTAATACATCTATTTTTTTATATTTCTCTAATATAGATTTAATCATATTATGTACTTCTTCTCTTTTTGAAACATCAGCTTTATAAATATCTATATTTGCATATTTACTTTTTAATTCTTTGGCTTTTTCTTCTGACCTATTATAATTTGCTATTACTTGATATCCTTTTTGAGCAAGTTTTTCAGCTATGTCTCTTCCAATTCCTCTTGATGCCCCTGTTATTAATACAACTTTATTCATTTTTTATACCTTTCTTTTTTATATTATTATATAAAATAAAAAAAAGCCAATAATTAAGCTTATAGCAAAACTACTGACAATTTGGAGCCACTTCCCAGATTCGAACTGGGGACCCCCGCATTACAAGTGCGGTGCTCTGGCCAGCTGAGCTAAAGTGGCAATGGTGACCCCGACGGGAATCGAACCCATGACTCCGCCGTGAAAGGGCGGTGTCTTAACCGCTTGACCACGGGGCCATATAAATGAGAGAATTCTAATTATATTTCACATTAGAATTCTTTTTAATCTTTGGTGAGCTATCCGCGACTCGAACGCGGGACAACTTGATTAAAAGTCAAGTGCTCTACCACCTGAGCTAATAGCCCGTAAACAATGTATTGAACATTGCTTAATTATAATACTACAATCAGATTCATTTGTCAATACATTTTTTTAAAATTTTTAAAATTTTTTTATTTTTTGTTGTATCATGTCAAAAAGTTATCAACTTTACTCTTCTTCATTCAATTTCTTTACAACTTCTTCAACATCAATTCCATGTACTTCACAAGCTTCTTCCAATGTTTCCATTTGTGATGCAGGACATCCTAAACAATGCATTCCAATTTCAATTAATATATCTGCTTTTTCTGGTGCAATCTCTAAAATTTCACCAATTTTTGTATCTTTATTAAATTTCATAGTATTATCCCTTTCTTTAAATATTGTTTTTATTATGCCTTCTTATAGCTTATTTATTCTACTATATTTTTATGAAAAAATCAAGTAAAATAATATAATTTTACATAATTTAAAAATTTGTTAATACTTATAAAGCAAAAATTTTGTATTTTTTTGTCATACTATTATTAAATTTTTTCAAAATTTATATAGACAAACCCAAAAAAATGTTATATTATTTTTTATAAGTTAGGCGGTGATTTTATTTCTAAATTAATTAATATTTTTTTCATAATTTATTTTTTTAATTTTTTTATATTTATTTATTCTATTTATACTTTTTTCGATATAATATTTTTTCATAACTTACAAGGTTCAAAATTAAAGTTAAAAAAAGAATTTTTAAATAATAAAAACAAGTAAATTTTTTATTATTTTTTTTAGTTATTATTATATTAATTTTATTTTTATATACATGAGGTGATTAATATTCGAAAAAATATTCTTGTTTTTTTATATACTATTCTGTCTTTCGTTTGTTCATTTAATTTACTTCTGCCACTTTACACTTCTTCTGAAGTTATTATATCCTCAGAATTTAATCAATTTGATATTTGTCAAACAAATTTAACTCTTTGGAATTTTTTAAAAACAAGTTTTTGTTTTTTATATTTAATAGTAAATTTCATTCTAATTTACATTTTTATAAATAAACTTGAAAAATATTTTAACAATTTTAATTTTTCAAGAAATATCACAAAAAATAATAATAATTTAAAAAATAATAAAAAAATAGAATTATTAATTGGTAAAGAATCAAATTCTCAAAAAAACATTATTATCCCAGAATCAGGATTATATCAAAATTTTTTAATAACAGGCACAATTGGAACAGGAAAAACCTCTTCTGCAATGTACCCTTTCACAGAACAATTAATAAAATACAATTATTTAAATAAAAATAATAAAATTCCTATTTTAATTTTAGATGTAAAAGGTAATTATTTTAATTATGTAAAAAAATTATTAAATAAATATAATTTAAAAAATGATTTAATAGAAATTGGATTAAATTCAAAAATAAAATATAATCCATTACATAAACCACATTTAAAACCTGCTATATTAGCAAATAGGTTAAAAACAATTTTATTATTATTTTCAGAAAATAATTCAGAATCATTTTGGCTTGATAAAGTAGAACAAATTTTAGCTGAAGCAATAAAACTTTGTAGATTATATAATAATGGATATGTAACTTTTATTGAATTGCACAAATTAATCACTATGCAAAATTATTATAATTCAAAAATAGAAATATTAAGAAATCTATTTAATGAAAATAAATTTAATTATAAGCAAATTTATGAATTAAATTCAGCTTTAGACTTTTTCGAAAAAGAATTTTATTCATTAGACTCACGAACATTGGCTATTTTAAAATCAGAAATTACACGTATCACAAATATTTTTATTTCAGATTATAATATATCAAAAACATTTTGTGCACCAGTAGAAGAATTAAATTTTAAAGGATTCTCTTCTATGTTAAAATACGGAAAAATTGTAGTATTAAATATGAATATTGCAGAATATAAAAATCTATCAAAATTAATTTCTGCTTATTTAAAATTAGATTTTCAATCAGAAGTAATGTACAACTTGTCACATAATAATGTAAAGCCCTCTGCATTTATTTGTGATGAATATGCCGAATATGTTACAAAAACAGATGCAGACTTCTTCTCACTTAGTAGAGAAGCAAAATGTATAAATATTGTTTCAACCCAAAGTTATTCTTCACTAAAAAATACTTTAAAAGATGAAAATGCAGTAAAAGTAATAATTCAAAATTTAATAAATAAATTATGGTTTAGAACAGATGATATTTATACAATAGAAGAAGCACAAAAACAATTAGGAAAAGAAGAAAAACAAAAAACATCTTCAACTATTTCTGAAAATGCTCGAGAAACTTATTTTAGTTATATCACTAATTCTTTAAATTCAAAAAATTCAAATATCACAGAAAGTTATAATACTTATACTCAAAATGATTTTATTTTTGATACAAATTTTTTTACTCAAAATTTAGAAATATTTTCTTGCCTTTCTTTTTTATCAGATGGAGAAAAAATTTTAACTCCTCAAAAATTAAAAATGTTACCATATTTTAAAAATTAATTATTTTTTATTTCGTATATTATTTGTTTGTTATTAATTATTAATTATTTTTTAAATTTTGGGTTAATTATTTATATATTTTAATAAATATTAAAAATTAAATTTATTTATTGAAAGTTAGGAGGTTATATGAAAAAAAACATCATTAATTTTATTTCTATTATTTTATTATTATCTATTTTTTACCTATTTATTTTTTCTGGTCAAGCATCAGCATCAACGCCAAAATTGGTAAATAAAGTAAATGACGCTTTCAAGGAGATTGAAGGGTGGATCATTAAGATATCTACGCCTGCAGCTGCTGTGGCAATTTGTTCTGGAGCCCTTATGCGAAAATTTAGTTTTGGCGATGAAGAAAAAATTAGAACTGGCAAAAAACTTATTACTGGTTCACTATTTTCTTATGCTTTTATTTTAGCCGCTGATTTAATTTTATCTGCACTTCAATCTTTAATTGCATAATATTATTTTTACATTATTTTAATAATTATTTACTTATTTTTATATCATTTATTTTAATTAATAAATAATTTATTAATTATTATTTTATTAATTTCTATTAATATTTTTAAAATTTATTTTATATTTAGGAGGCATAATGGAAAATGCAAAAAATATTACACAAATAATTATTGAAACAATTAATACAATTTTACAAAATTTATTTTCTTCAATTGATAATAATTTATATGAAATTTTAGATGATATTATTTTTATAAATCAAGATATAATTTCTGATTCTTTTTTTGAAAAAATATTAGGAGCAAATTCTCACAATGGAATTATTTTAATTTGCAATTCTTTATTATTTGGATTTATTTTATATTATTCAATAAAATATTTATTTTCTCATTTTAATTATAATCAAATTGAAAAACCATCACAATTTATTTTTAAAATAATTATTTTTGGAATATGTATTAATTTTTCATATTTTTTCATAAAAGAAATATTATCTTTTACATCAAATATTACTTTAGCTATTCGTGGAATTGGTGAAGATTTATTTAATAAAAATATTTGCTTTTCAGAATTGATTTTAGAAATAAATAAATCCATTGGTATTTCTTTTTCTTCATTAGATGTTTTTTCTTTAGATGGTATTATAAAAATTTCTTTATCTTCTTCGCTTTTAAGTTTAGTTTTCACTTATGCCTTTAGATATATAATGGTAAAAATATTTATTCTTTTAACTCCTGTTGCTTTCTTATCATTAATTTTACAAAATACATCTTGGTTCTTTAAATCATGGATTCGCAATTTATTTTCATTATTATTTATTCAAATTATAGTATCACTTGTTTTATTAATATTATTTTCTATGGATTATTCATCTGGAAATCTAATTATAAAATTTATTTATATTGGTGCGATTTATGCTTTAATAAAAGCAAATTCATTCTCACGCGAATTTTTAGGTGGTGTTTCCACAACTATTTCACAGAATGTGAATAACTTTTTCAAGAAATAGAACTAATTGTGGAAAACTACTCTTAATCTTATTTAGAAAGGACTATTTCTATGAAATTCATAATACCTCAAAATTACAATTTTAAAAATAAAATATTAGGGATTTTAGATTACCAAACAGCAATTTTTATTGTTATATGGTGTTCAATTACTTTTGGTCTTTTACACATTTTTATAAAAAATTGGGACATTAAAATTTTTCTTTTTATATCTTTATCATTTCCAATTATATTGTTTAGTATAGTCGGATTAAATGGTGAATCTATAGTTTACGTTCTTAAATATATATTAAAATATCTTATTCGACCAAAATTATATTTATATAAAAAGTTTTGACTTTTTACTTGATTTTCTTACCATACATGATATAATTCTAATGACATTTTAATATAACAAAAGGAGGTACAAAATGAAACTAACACAATCAGATTTACCGTTACTATTTTCTGAAACAGTCATTCCAGATATATTCTTTGCAGAATATTTATCTCAAATGCCAGCAACAAGTGTAAAAGTATATCTTTATATTATATTTCTTTCAAAATATGAAAAAGATGCGAAATTAAATGACTTATCTAAAAATTTAGCATTACCTTTAAAAGACATTAATGATGCCTTTACATACTTAGAAGAAAATGGTTTTATAATCAGAAAAGAAAATGGTTTTATAATATCAAATTTGCAAGAACAAACACTCAATAAACTATATAAACCAAATTTAACAATGTCTCCTGAAAAAGTTGCTGATATTGCCAAAAATAAAGCTAGAGCAAAAATTATTGAACATATCAATAATACATATTTTTCAGGTATTATGGGACCATCTTGGTATAATAATATCGATATTTGGCTTACAAAATATAATTTTGATGATCAAGTTTTAATTTCATTATTTGATTATTGTTTTAGACGTTCTGCATTAAATATGAAATATGTTCAAACCGTTGCAGAAGCCTGGGGAAGCAATAAAATTCAAACTTGGGAAGATTTAGACTCTTATTATCAAAAACAAGATGCATTAGTAAAAATAAAGAAAACAATAGCAAAAAAACTAGGAAAGCAAACATTAACACAATATGAAGAAGCATATATCGAAAAATGGTTACTTGATTATGGTTATAATTTAGATATTATTGAAATTGCTCTAAAGCGTAGCGTTTACAAATCAAATCCAACATTTGAATATTTTAATAATATTATAACTAATTGGCATGAAAGAGGTCTAAAAACTCCTGAAGAAGTTTATGCTTTTATAGAACAACGTGAAAAACAGAGAAAAGATACAAAACAATTAGAAAAGCAAGTTAATAAAGCTTCTTATGAACAAAGACAATATAGTAATTTATCATTTTTATATGCTAATTCAAATATGCAAACAAATAATGATAATCAATTTCAAATAAATCAAAATCCTAATTACCCTAATGTTGCAGCTTCAAATATTCAAAGAATAGAAGGAGATATAAATGTCTAATGATATTTTAACATCACTTTTAAGTGATTATGAACAGAAAAAACGTAAAGCAGAAGTTAATTTTGAACATCAAAAAGTAGAATTATATAAAAAAATACCTCGTCTTCAAGAAATTGAAGACGAATTAAATTCTGTAGCAATTAATGAAACCAAAAATATCTTATTTGGAAATTCGTCTTCTTTAGAAAACTTACATCAAAAAATTGAAAGCCTTAAGGAAGAAAGAAAAAATATTCTATCTGAAAATAATCTTTCAATAAATGATTTACAACCTAAATATGAATGTTGTCTATGTAAAGATACTGGATATATAAAATCTGGAACATCAGCAACAGTAATGTGTTCATGTTTAAAACAAAAATTACTAAACATTTCATATAATAAGTCTAATATGACAAATTTAAGCAAAGAAAACTTTGAAAATTTTAATCAAAATATATTTTCAAATGAAATTTCTACTAACTTTAATATATCACCAAAACAAAATATATTAAATATCAAACAAAAATGTATTGAATTTGTAAATGACTTTGATAACCCAAACTCAAAGAATCTTTTATTTACGGGAAATACAGGTTTAGGAAAAACATATATGTCCAATTGTATAGCAAATGAACTTATAAAAAAAGGGAAAAATGTGCTTTATCAAACTGCTCCTGTTTTATTAGAAACTATTATTGATAATAAATTTAATAAATATAAAACTGCAAATAAAGATAACTTTTATAAAGATGTTTTAGAGGCTGATTTGCTTATTATAGATGATCTTGGAACAGAATGTTTAAACAGTATGAAACTAAGTGAATTATTCACAATACTAAATACTCGTATCTTGAATTTAAATAATAAAGTTACAAAAACTATAATTTCAACTAACCTTAATATTAATAATATCTTTAAAAATTATGAAGAACGAATAGGATCAAGAATTGTTGGTTACTATGATATTTATTATTTCTTTGGTGAAGATTTACGTTTTAAAAGAAAATAGTAAAAAATAGAACTCATTAAGATTTTCTATCTTAATGAGTTCTATTTTTATCATTCTTCAATATCTTCCATATCTGGAGTTAAAGTTTCAATACTTACAACTTTTCCACCATCTGTTGTTCTCATTAAAGTAACACCTTGTGTTGAACGTCCTAAAACACTTATATCCTTAACTTTTAATCTAATTATTGTACCTTTATCCGTTATAAGCATTACATCTTCATCATCTGTTGCAATTCTAACTCCAACTAATTTTCCTGTTTTTGGAGTTATTTTATATGTTACAACACCTTTTCCTCCACGAAGTTGTACTCTATATTCATCTAATTCTGTTCTCTTACCAAATCCATTTTCAGTAATAGCAAGTAATGTAGCTTTTCCACCAGAAATAATTGATTCCATTCCAATAACTTCATCATCTTCATCAATTCTAATTCCAATTACACCTTGTGAAACCCTGCCTATAGGTCTAACTTCTTTTTCATCAAATGTAATACATAATCCATTTCTTGTAACTAATACAACATTATCTTCTCCATCTGTTAAACGAACTCCAATTAATTCATCATTTTCTTTTAGTGTTATTCCTAAAAGTCCTGTTGTTCTTGATGAATCATATTCTTTTAATGCTGTTTTCTTTATTAATCCATTCTTTGTTGCCATTAATAAATATTTTCCTTCAGCAAAATTTTGAATTGGTATAACAGCAGATACTTTTTCTCCTGGATCTAAACTTAATAAATTAACAATTGCTGTTCCTTTTGCGGTTCTACCAGCTTCAGGAACTTCATATCCTTTTAATTTATATAGTTTTCCTCTATTTGTAAAGAATAATATCATATCATGTGTTGAAGCAGTAAAGATTTGTTTTACAAAATCTTCTTCTCTTGTAGCTGTACCTATAATTCCTTTTCCACCACGCTTTTGACTTCTATATGTATCTATTGGCATTCTTTTGATATATCCGAAATGTGTTAATGTTATTACAGATTGTTCATCTTTAATTAAATCTTCATCTTCGAAATCACCTTGTGCCGCAACAATTTTTGTCTTTCTCTCATCTCCAAACTTATCTCTTATTTCAATAAGTTCTTCTTTTATAATATCAAAAACTAATTTTTCGCTTGCAAGAATTGCTCTTAAATGTGCTATTAATTCCATTAATTGTTTATATTCTTCTTCTATTTTTTCACGTTGTAATCCTGATAATGTTTTTAATCTCATGTCCAAAATAGCTTGTGCTTGGATATCTGTTAATCCAAATCTTTTCATTAATCTTTCTTTAGCATCATCATATGAACTACGGATAATTGCAATTACTTCATCAATATTATCAATTGCAATTCTTAATCCCTCTAAAATATGAGCTCTTGCTAATGCTTTGTCTAAATCAAATTGTGTTCTTCTTAAAATTACATCTTTTCTATGATCTATATAACAATCCAAACATTGTCTTAATGTTAAGATTTTTGGTTCATTATTTACTAATGCTAGCATAATTACACCAAATGTATCTTGCATTTGAGTATTTTTATATAATTGATTTAAAACTATATTTGCATTTGCATCTCTTTTTAATTCAATTACAATTCTTACTCTATCATTTCTATCAGATTCATCTCTTAGTTCTGAGATTCCTTCAATTCTTTTTTCTTTACATAGGTGTGCTATGTTTTCAATTAAACGAGCTTTGTTTACTTGATATGGTAATGATGAAACTATAATTCTTTGCTTGTTTCCACTCATTTCTTCAATTTCAGCTTCAGCTCGCATTATAATTTTTCCTCTACCAGTAGTATAAGCTTCTTTTATTCCTTCTCTACCTAAAATTAATCCTTCTGTAGGAAAATCTGGACCTTTGATAATCTGCATTAATTGTTCATCTGTTACATTATCATCATCTATGATTTTTATAATACCATTTATAACTTCTGTTAAATTATGTGGTGGTATATTTGTTGCCATACCTACGGCAATACCAGATGATCCATTTATTAATAATGTTGGTATTTTTGTTGGTAATACTGTTGGTTCTTGTAATCTATCATCATAGTTTGGCATAAAATCAACTGTATTTTTTTCAATATCAACTAACATTTGCTCAGCAATTTTTGACATTCTTGCTTCTGTATACCTCATTGCTGCAGCTCCATCACCATCTATTGATCCAAAATTTCCATGTCCATCTATTAACATATATCTCATTGAGAAATCTTGTGCCATTCTTACCATAGCATCATATACAGATGCATCACCATGTGGATGATATCTTCCTAATACAGATCCTACTGTATTAGCACATTTCCTATAAGGCTTGTCTGATGTAATTCCATCTTCATGCATAGCATATAAAATTCTTCTGTGAACTGGTTTCAAACCATCTCTTACATCCGGTAATGCCCTAGAAACAATAACACTCATGGCATAATCTATATAGGCTGTTCTCATTTCTTCATCTATATCTCTTTTGATTATATTTCCATCTTGTCTTTCTTCCATTGTTTTACCTCTTTCTTATTACTTTTTTCTTTTGTATTATATTATAATAACTCTTATTTTGCAAGGATTTTGTAGAATTATTTTCATAATTTTTTCATATGTTTTATTATAAAATCTATGCCATCTTTAAATCCTTCTTTGTAATATAATTCTGCTATTATTCCTTGTTTTATATTTTCTCTTTCTTCATTTTTTTGTTCTTTTATTAATTTAAGTCTTTTATGATATTCATAACTTATTTTTCTATCTATCTTTTCTTGATTATTTCGAAAAATCTGATTCAAAAATTCATCACTCAACATCTTTATCACCTTCCAATATTTTGAGTCTTATTTTTCCATTTTATTCGTTTTAATTCTATTTGTTTATATTTACAAAACTTTCAATTTTTTGGAAATTTGTTTTTTAACAAATGCTTACTTTAAATATTCGCTTTTTGCTTATTATCTGTTGACAAAATTCGCTATATAATGTTAAAAAAATTTGGAGGAGTAGATTTATATGCATTTTAACCAAGATGATATAAACACGGGTGAAAGATTACGTGGAATTAGAGAAAGTATGAAAATGAATAGAGAAGAATTCTCAGAAAAAATTGATATAACAGATTCTTTTCTAGGTCAAATAGAAAGAGGCGAAAGAGCTTTAAGTGTAAAAACCTTAAGAAAAGTTGTAAAATATACAGGTGTCTCTGCTGATTATTTATTATTTGGAAAAGATACAAACAATGAAACAATCCAAAAAATAAATAATATTCTAACTGTAAATTCTGCAGAAACATCAGATTTCATTTATCATATTGTTATGTATTCTAATGATTTTTGTAAAAAATTAAATAAAGAACAAAAAATAGATAAAATATAAAGGTATATTCATACCTTTATATTTTTTTAATTATTTCTAATTCTTCTTGACTTAACTCAAAATTATTTCCATTATTTTTTATTAAATTATAAATATTTTCAGTTTGTCTTACTTGCTTTAGTATATTTTCTAAAGGAATTATACTTTTTAAATTGTTCTGTATTTTTTTCCATTCTTTTGTCATTCCTTCAAAATCTTTGCTTTTTAAATACTCATTAAAGTTATCCACATATTTTCCTATATTGTGTATACTTCTCTCTTGAAAATTCATTTCATTTTTTATATTACTTGTAACATTATTCAAAATTATATCTTTCCCACCTGTTATTACAGATTTTATTTGACTATTTATTATTCCTTTTTGATATATTTTATTTGATGCTTTATCAATTAAATCTGAAAAAGTATCAATTACTCCTCCACTTCCAATTGCTGTTTGAACTTGTGAAATATTCTCAAATTTTCCAGTAAATATTCCGGAAATACTTTTTCCAATATCAACTACACATTCTGTTGCCGTATGTAAACCATCTTTTATTCCATTTTCAAATTTTGTTATCTCTTGTTTTTGCATTTCTTGCGCTTTTATTGTATCCCAATGTTTATTATATCTTGCAGCCTCATCAGCATCCATTAGTTCCGAAAAACTATTATATGCCTTGTTATCTTCCAGCAACTGGTTATTTTGTGATAAATCTTTGGTTGCCATTTCAGTGATATGCCCAGGTTTAGTCGCACTTCAACTTCCCTTTACCAAATTTTTCACTGCACCAATTGCTTTTCCTGCACCATAAGTAAGCCCACCTAAAATACCACCAGAGATTGCTCCTGTCAATCCACCTGTTATGGTATCTTTCGCAATCTGTTTCAAGCTGTTTCCTGACAATCCAGAACTTATTGCACCATAGGAAGCACCACCAATCGCACCAGCTACAGCTCCTGAAACCATTGCTGTTCCTAAACCGCCCATTGCTGGCAATGCTGCCAGAACTGCTCCAGCTGCTAAACCGCCTGTTGCAGCAACCACAACACCTGAAACCACCATTGCCGTCACACCAATCGCTACATTCTTCCAGTTTACTTTCCCCAACTGATCTGTAATACGATTTGTTGTCGTACACATATGTCGTACCACTTCTGAGCGGATTTCTGCCGTTCTTTCTGAAACATAGGATTTGAAAGATGTATAAGTTTTTCCAATTTTCTGTACCCCATTGCTTACAGAACGAATAAACTGACTTCCTCTGGATGTGATCTTTTGATATGTACTGCTACTGGTTACACGATTTTTCACAGATTGATATGTCTGTTTTGCATGTTTAGCTGCATTTTTGGCAGTTTTTGCTACCCCCTTCACTGTGTTAACAATAGTTTTTGCTGCTTTCTTAGCTGTATTTACTACTGTTTTGACTACCTTTTTCGCAGTATTAACGATTTTCTTGCCGACACTCTTGACTGCTTTCGCTGCTTTTTTAGCTGTACTCTTAATCCTGCTCCACAATGAATGTCCTGTCGGATCACTGTAATTCAGCGGATTATTGGTCGCATAATCGTAGCGATTTCTGGTCAGTGGATTTTTTGTCGTTCCAAGGTCACTATCTTCAGTTGTAAAGGTTCCGTTCTCTGCGTTATAGTATCTTGCCCGCAGATACTGAAGTCCTGTTTTTACATTTGTGGACTCCCCATTGTAACCGTAGTAATTGACACCGTCTGCTGTTCCTGATGTAAGGTTACCGTATGGATCATACTGATAACTGTTCGTCAGATTAGCTGTTTCGGTCAGGATTCCGGTCACGCTGTTTCTTCCGTCATATAAATAATAACTGCTTTCTGTGGATTTATCAACGCTTATACGTTCTCCGATTCCACTTTCTCCATAAGTATAAGCCTGACGTACTTTCTCGTCTGATCCATACTCTGCGAGGACTTCTGTATTCTCACGATTGATATCGTTGATATACTCTGTCAGTGTGTATCCTTTGGCATTGGAACCGCCTTTTACCAGAGAGGCAAGCTGCTCTTTCGGGCTGTTTCCATCTTCGGTACGCTGGTTCGCCGGGATCAGGACTTCATCGCCATAGCAGTCTTCCCATTTATAGGTGTTATCAAGTTCGAATACCCGGTTGTTATCTCCATCGTACATGGCTGCCATCAGGACTGTTCCACCCTGTTTTACGACTGCCAGACGATTTTCTGCTGTATATTCATAAGTGACCGGATCAGCACTGTTTGTCTTATCGCATTCTTGGATCAGATTGCCATCTTTATCATAGCTGTAGGTTGTTCCCGGATCGCCCCAGATCTTTGCATTGGTGCGTTTGATGAGCTGGTTGGAATCGTTGTACTTATAGTTATATTTTGCTTTGCTGACACCATCTTCGATCTTCTCATAAGAAGTCCGGTTTCCGATCTTGTCATACGTATAATTATGGACTGTCTTTTTACCGCCCTCTGCTTTTTCTGTACAGCGTGTCAGTTCCCAGTTGTCATCGTATTCATAGGTACGTGTCGTCTGGATCTCTTTTTCCTGATGCTCACAGTCTGCTTTGTCTGTCTCTTTCTGTGTATCGCCCCAGTTGTACCAGTCTTCCCAGCTTGGTGTCTTTCTTGTTCCTGCTTCCAGTTCGGTCGCTATCTCGCTGACTACATATCCCTGATCATTGTACTTGTACTCATAAGTGCTGATTACTTTGCCACAGGAACCACAGGTGTTGACAATCTTTGTAATATGATCTTCTGCATCGTAAGATACTTCCGTCTTTGTTCCATTACTTCTAGTAACTTCTGTCACACGGTTCAGTGCATCATGCTTGTAAGTGGTTACTTTTCTAT
>ERZ773192.843-NODE-843-length-35471-cov-6.559041_pt1 | contig 35471 bp, 30 predicted proteins | sample MGYA00581010_ERZ773192 | MGnify/ENA primary metagenome ERZ773192 (study PRJEB29015, sample SAMEA2737741) | human gut metagenome | biome: human gut; feature: human-associated habitat; material: faeces | place: China | collected 2012 ...
TAGTTTTCTCGTCCTCGTCCTTCGAGAACAGCATAAAGAAAAATCTGCGGTCAATCTTGTTATCGTCAATTACCATTTTGGTGGCGAAATTTATATCGTCCTCAAGCATTTGCTTACACAGACCGCTTGCATTTTTAAGCCTGTTGCTGTCTGCCGTCACCATATGCTTGATTACATACGGCGAGGAAATAGCCATATATTTATACGGAAACTGAAAACGTGAAACGATGGAAGTTATTTTTTTACAGTACGCCAGCTTTTCACTTTCCGAGAAAAGTTCCATACTCATACCGCCGATTTCGATAAAGGTAAATGTGTACCCGTCATTCGTGTGTAAGCAATTGTTGCGAATATCCTTTACGTTTATCATTTCGTTTGCAGTCATCATCTCGACTGCGTTTTCTTCTGTCTGTTCCTTGTTTTTCTTCTTGCTGATTGTCAGAAACAGATATACTCCGCCTGCAAGAGCAAGTGCCACGATTAAAATTATAAGCTGTTGCATTTTATCCTCCTTGTTTTATAGGTGCGTCACGATGTCGCACCTGTTTTATTGTATATAAAAAAGCCGTACCCGTCGGCACAGCTTTGTGTTTTTGCTATCAGAAAAAGAAAAAGCGGCTGAAATCAGTCGCTTTGTGCTATCCACGCTATCTATATAAAGTTTGTTTGTCATCTCTTGAATAACGATATTTTTCAATTTGTTCCTTTAGCTTGTTAATTTCATTATTCTTCTCATTTATCGTACGTTCAAGTGACTGCCTTTTTTCCTGCAATTGTATTACTTGTTCGCTCAATTGTTGAATACGGTAGTTTTTTTCTACCCATAGATTTTTAAATGCAGAAATATCATCTATCGCTTGTGATAGCTTACTTTCATCACAATTAAGCAGTTTTTCTCTCTGTTCACGCAGTTGCCTTTCGGTTTCTATGAGCCTATAAGCATCGGAAGAATATGTCATTGTCTGCTTCAGTTTAAATTCTATATCTTCCTTCAGAAATTTTTCAATATCTTTATGTTGGTTGCTTAAACTACTATCAGTTCCGCTGATTACGCCTATTTGTTTTGACAGCGACATTTCGCCGTCCTTTACTCCTATATAGCTGTCTTGCAATTTCAAAAGATTGTCATTCAATTTTTTAGTTTTTCTGCCGTTGTAAATGCAAGTACCGATAAGCCCTAAAATGCCTACAAGTATAGCTCCTCCTGCTCCGATTATAGCGCCTACAATCGACTCCATCATAAACACCTCGCTGCACATCAAATATATAATCCAATAAATCAAATATGCTGTAGCCGTAATTAGAATGTAAAGCAACATATATTTTCCTCCATTCTATCACATCTGATAGTGCTTGTCAATTATTCATAATCATATTTATAAGCCTATGCCGTACTACCGGCAGCACGTTTTCAAACTTATAAATACTCTATCAAATAATTCCCCTCTTTGAGATATTGATTTATAGCAAAGGAACAAGTTGTTCTTTCGTCCGAATACTCTTGCCTTATTTTCGTTGAATAAACCTCTCCGGTATCTAAGTTAGTAAGTCGTATCTCGTTTTGAGAATAGTAGGGTTTCGTTCTTTTCTCATTTTTGGCATTATCGCAATTTGAAAACAGCAATTTAAAATGAGAATTGGATAGTAGATTTCTTTTCATATTGCACCTCCGGTAATCGCCACCACAAAGGCGGCAGAGCTTTTCTGCCGCCCGGTGACAATAAAATATTAATGCTGCTTAGCGTTTTCTCTTACGCTTCGATAACGGGAACACAAGCACAACAGCCGCACTCATCATTACCATTGATATGATAATAACCGCCGTCTGCGTAAAGCTGTCCTCGCTTGCACCTGTCGGGGGATTGTCCGGTAGCTTGCTGTTGTGCATATTGGCAACAAGCATTGCACCGTCACGGTCAATCGTTAACTGCTTGTCTTCGGGTAAAAGATAGCCTGCTGACGCTTCATCATTGACTTCGTGAATGTTGTACTCGCCGGCTCTTAAATCGTTAATGCGGATTATACCGTTCTTGTCGGTTGTGTATGTTTTCTTGAAAGTCTGACCTGTGTATGTCTTTCCGGTTACCTCAAAATGTATTCCTTCGACCTTATTGTCGTATGAAGTCTTTACAATCTTGATTTCACCCTTCTGAGGCGAGTTGATAAACGTACCCTTGCCAAGCTCATCGTTGGAAACTTCTACGGTTTCGCCGTCATTTACAATCTGGAAATAGTAGAAATTCACATCACGGACGAAATATTCGGGAGCCTTTGTTTCCTGTACATAGTATTCGCCGTATACAAGTCCCTCAAGGCTGTACACGCCTGTTTCGGTTTCCTTTAATGTGCCGACTACGGTTTTCTTATCACTCTTGTAAACTGTAAATACAGCACCTGTCAATTTATTTTCGGGATAGTCCTCATCGACCTTTGTCAATGTGACATTTCCGACAATAACCTTATTGACAAACTCTGCACTTGCAGTTGCGTCCTTTGTTACCGTGATCGTCTTGACTTGTGTCTTAGGCAGATAACCTTCAGCATTGTTGATTTCGATTATCGTGTACTTGCCGGTCGGCAGTTCTGTAAGTTCAAACTTGCTGTTTGTTAGCATAAAACGTGCTTCTGCTGTCTGACTGCCGTTATATACATACTTGCCGTTCTTTGATACAGCCTTTAAGTATGCACCGTCAGCGTTCTTTACAGTGAAGTATACATTCTTTTCAAGCTCTGCCTTCTGAGTTGTTGTCAGCCCATTGGGGTTTGTCCATTTCTTCACGATACTTGCGTTGCCTGTGTCACGGATGTTTGTAAATGTCAGCACTGCCGCTGTATTCTTGGTGATTTTTATTTTCTGAGTCTGCTGCTTCGGGCTGTAGTCCTTTGCATTGTTAAACTCAGTCACAGTGTAGTCACCTGTAGGCAGTTCTGCGATTACAAATGCACCGTTTTTCAGAGCAAATTTTGTTTCTGTTTTCTGTGTGCCACAGTAGATGTAGCTACCGTTGCTTTCCTTAACCTTGAGATAAGCACCGGTGCTGTCGGTTACGGTAAAGTATACATTTTTTTCGATTTCAGCCTGTTCAGCGGCTGTCATCGTGTCAAACTGCTTCCATACCTTTACAACCTTGCCTGTGCCTGTGTCACGCTCGTTTACAAACGTTGCCGTTGCTGTCTGATTTCTTGCTACAGTTATCTTCACGGGATTTTCCGACTTGATTGTGTAGTCAAGAAGTGTGCTATACTCTGTAATTGTATAGTCACCTGTAGGCAGTTCTGCGATTGTAAATGTGCTGTTCTTCAGAACATACTTGAATTCTGTTGTGCTTTCGCCGTTATATGTGTATACTCCGTCTGCACCTGTAGCTGTGATGTACTTGCCGTTGCTGTCCTTTACAGTGAAATACAGGCTCTTTTCAAGCTCCGCTTTCATCTGTGCGATTTCATCGGCTGTCATATCTGCTGTACTATTGTCAAGTTTCCATTCCTTGATTACAGCACCGTGACCGTAAGGATATTCGTTGAAGTCGGATTTTCCGATTTCATTGCATACCGATACAGTAGCGTTTGCTGTTTTAAGTGTTACTGCGTGTACGTTTGTATCAAGGTAGTAGCCTTCGGGAGCTGTAAGCTCCTTGACATAGTATGTTGTACCTGTTGCACTGCTTATAGGTAAGTTATTGCAAGTATACACTCCTGTAGCTGTTTCAGTAATCTCTGCATTTACAAGTGTGCTGTCAGTGTCAGACTTATATGCCTTTGCTACTGTCTTGCAAGTGCTGTCGGTAAAGATGCCGAATGTAGCACCTGTTACCTTTTCGCCGGTCTTTGCGTCAACCTTGTTGATAACAATGTGACCGAAAGGCTTGTTTTCAAACGTTGCAGTAGTAGTTGCATTGCTCTTTACTTCAATCGTCTGATTTGCAGGCGTGATATATCCGACTGTCTTGCCGTCCTTGACTTCCTTTACAGTATAAGTACCGATAAGGAGGTCCGAAATATTGATTTCGCCCTTTGCGTCTGTTGTGTATGTCTTGGTTGCTACGGGCGTTCCGTTAAGAGCCGTGCCGGAAACTTCAAACTTCCAACCGGAAAGAACACCGTCTGCACTTCTCTTGACTATCTTTATATCGCCCTTCTGCGGAGCATTGGGGAACTTGTCGTTGCCGTTGATTGACACATCGACAACCTTGCCTGCGTCAGAAATTGTGAACTGATAGAATGTGTTGTCAATATTGTAATACTTCGGTGCTTTTGTTTCCTTGAGGTAGTATGTGCCTGCCGGGATTTCGTCAAGCTGATATGTACCCTTTGATGTTTCTGCAAGTTTGCCGTATACAGTAGCCTTGTCGGAATTGTATATAGTAAATTCAGCACCGCTCAGAAGTACATCGGAATGATCTGCGTCAACCTTTGTCGTTCTGACCGAGCCTAAAGGCGTTTCAACAAACTGAGATGTTCCGTTGTTAGAAACTGCTACAGTTGAATTTGCGGTTTTAAGCGTTACCGGGTGTACGTCTGTGTCAATAGCGTAATGGTCGGGAGCTGTAAGCTCCTTTACATAGTAAGTTGTGCCGTTCTTGCTCTCAACCGGCAGGAAATTGCAAGTATACTTGCCTGTCGCACTTTCTGTGATTACAGCGGATGTCAGAGTATCATCTGTAGCCGATGTATATGCCTGTGCAGGAATTTCACATTCAGCATCTGTGTAAATGCCGAATGTCGCACCGCTCAGAGCAGTGCCTTTTACGCTGTCAACCTTGTTGATAACGATATTCGCATACGGCTTGTTCTCGAAGTTGACGGTTGTTACAGTATCGGTCTTGACTTCAATGTCTTTGCTTTCCTCGGTAATGTAACCAACCGTTTTACCTGTCTTGACCTCTGTAACCTTGTAATCACCGATTCTTAAATTAGAAATCGTGATATTACCATTTGCGTCGGTAGTAAAGGTCTGATCATAGCTCTGACCGGTCTTGGCTGTGCCGGTTACTCGGAACTGCCAACCGCTTAATACACCGTCAGCACTTCTCTTGACAATACTTATCGTACCTGTCATAGCCTTGTTGGTAAACACTTTCTTTACCGAGCCTGCAGGTGTGATCGTGAATGTTACGGGATCAATCGAGAAACTGTAACCTGTTGTACCGCTTACTTCGTACACAGTGTATTCTTCTCTTGCGGGAAGCTCATTTGCAACAAAGTTATATGTGCTTTTGTTAAGCTTTAATGTAGTACCCGTATTGTTCTCGCCTTTATAAGTGTATATGCCATCGCTACCTGTAAAGGTCAGATACTTGCCGTTGTGCATAACCTTGAAAGCAACTTCGGCAAGTTTATCATCAGGTATCTTTATGACTGAGCCGTCAGTGTCAAGGAACTGCTTGTCAATCTGCACAGAACCTGTCTTAAGCTGATTGTCAAGCTCAATGTCATCAAGGTCGATTACAGCATTCGGATCACCGTTGCCCAGGTCAATACGCTGATCACGGTTATCAATATCGTACTCTGTTCCGCTGTAGGTTTCAATAACAGCTAAGTAGTACGGAGCTGTGTTGGTACCGAATGAGATAGTCATTTCGCCATTGTCATTCAGCTTGAGATTTGTTGCTGATGTTTTGGTTGACGAAAGCCCTTTGTATGTATAATTACCGTTAGAACCGGTAAATTCTACATAGTATCCTGCTGGCGGATTCGAGGAAACACTTCCGCTGTAGCCAAGCACCTGCAGATTTACGGTAACTTTAGCATACTGTTCTTTGAGCTGTGCTTCTGTCAGATTGTCCTCATCAGAGAAATGTTTTCTTATAACAACAACAGGTGTTGATTTGTTTGTAAAAGATACGCTTTTTGTTTCGCCCTTATTGGCGATAGTGACTGTCTTTGTCTGTGATTTGGGAGTATAACCGCTTGCGTTGTTTATCTCTGTTACAGTGTATGTTCCCATAGGGAGCTTGCTTACATTAAACTTACTGCCGCTGAGTTTCATATTATTTGCGGAAGTCTGAGTGCCTGTGTACACATACGCTCCTGCCGAGCCTGTAACCTTGATATACTTACCATTAGCGTCCTTGACAGTAAAGTAAACGTTTTTCTCAAGATTTGCTATTTCTGAAGCTGACAGTGTTGTATCGGACAGCCATACCTTCTTTATCTGAGCCGTACCGCTGTCCTCGCTGTTTACGAAAGAAACGGACGACGTTTTATCTCTTGAGATGGTAATTGTCTGAGATGCTTTGTTGACAGTATAGCCCTCCGGCGAGCCATATTCATACACGGTGTACTTTCCGGTCGGAAGGTCGGAAACTGCGAATTTACCCGTACTCGGATTAACATATAACTTTATTGCCGTGTCAGATGTTCCGGCAAACGTATATGTACCGCTGTGCATTATACCTGTTATGTCAACATACTTGTTATCAGCGTTCTTGAGGTAAAAATAGATCTGCTGATTATTCGAAATGCAGTTACTTGCTTCTATTGCGTTACCGTTGGTGTCTACCCAAGTCTTTATAACCTCGCCTGTACCTGTGTTACGGGTATTGGTGAACGTTACCGTTCCTGTGCCACCTGCTGTAACGGTTACCGTCTTGCTGACACCGCCTGTACGGGTGTAATAAGGGATAGTACCGTCTGAATTCTTACCGTACTCTGTAACGGTATATGTTCCTGCAGGTAACGACTTTACCGAGAAAGTGTTACTGCTGTTGAGCTTGAACTGAGTTACGGAGCCGCTTGTTGAGTAGGTATAGCTACCGGCACTGCCTGTACCCTTGATTGTAGTACCCGAACTATTCTTGATTGTAAAATAAATGTCGCTGTTGCTTGCCTGTGTGCTGGAGCTGTCGTTCTTATGATTCCAGACTTTTTTGATCTGAGCTGTGCCTAAGTCAGATGTCTTGAAGTTGGCATAGAACTGCACAGGGTCATCAATACCCGCCGCCATAGTCTGAGAACCATTGCCCGATTTCCATATAACGAGCTGATCTCCGCTTGTGCGGTTAGCTTTATATGTACAAGCCTTTGTACCGCTAATTTTGGTCGTTGTGCTGAAGGTGTACTTATTACTGCTCTTTGTAACAGTAACTCCCGAAATGTTGAAAGCACTTGCAGGCATATTACTGTTATTTTCATCAGTCAGCGTAATGGAATATTTCTTAGTTGATGAATTATATTTCATTGTATGAGTAGGAGCAGTAGCTTTCGCTCTTCCGGTAAAACTCGGTACAAGTGAATACGCTTTCATCTTGTTCAGGATATATTCATAGCACTTTTCAGCAGGTCTGCCTTTTAACTGGTCATAGTATGCTGTTTTTGGTGTCTTAGGAATACTTGAATTAACAGCCAGATCACTTTTGCCATATCCTGTACGCAGACCTTGCTGAATTTCCCACGATACTACCTGTGTAGCAAACCAAAAATCGTCAAGATTTGTATTCGCTACAGGCGATGATTTTGTATCGCTGTTAAAACCGCAAAGTAAAACATATTTTAACATTTGCTGTATATCACGAGGGAGATTTCTTAGATAGGTATTATTGTTACCTTCGCCTACATAAGAACTTCCTGTGTTATATGCAACACCGGCTTCAATGCATATAGCAGGTTGAACAATGCCGTTTTTACTTACACCTAACTTAGCGTGTGTTGAAGCATAACGAGTAGCTTTTCCTATGCTACCGTCCGACTTATAGTAGATGTAGTCGTAATTGTACTTATCGGCATAAGTCTTACCGTCAGAACCGACAAAATCACCTATCATTGCCGCATACACGGTATCGCCCTTACCCCACTCAGCCGCTAATGTCTGAATAGGAAGTGCTACCAACATCATAATGCTTGCCAAAAGCAAGCTTGTCAGCTTTTTGAATTTGTTTTTCATACTGATTTCCTTTCTTGATTTGTATTTGTATATATAAAAAAGCAGTCCTATGGGTGCGGACTGCTTTGAATTTTTGCTTTCAGAAAAAGAAAAAGAGCTTTGAATTTTATACTCTCAAAGCTCTTACATATTTAATTGTTCACAAATACGAAATGCGTTTAAATTTATGAATAAACTACATCAGCAGTTTAACCTCTTAAAAAGTATATAGCATATGCTTTTGTCAGCTTTCCGTTTTCATCTCGCACATCCAAATCTTCAGATATGTCCTGAATGTACACTTTGAAATAGTCACCTTTTTTCATCTGTGCAACTCTAAAATTAGCTCCAGCTTCTTCGGTAACATTTCTTTTGATTACATTGGGGTGCAAATCGTAAGAGATAACAAGAGGTGCATTCCAAGTACTACCTTCGGGAGTCCAGGTTGGATCTTCAAGGTTTTTTAATCCGTAATTGTTTACAGCGTCATTAACTATAACCTGTTTAATTGCTTCAAGGTCGAACGGATATTCATATATCGACTTCGGCTTGCTTTCCTGTTTCTTCGTTGTTGTCTGTGAAGGCTTAGGTGCTTCAGCTTTCTTTGTGGTTGTTGTAGTCTGTATAACAATCTTGCTGTCGCTCAGATAGTCGCTGTGTATAAAGCTACCGTCAGAAAGTTTGAAGTAGCCTGTATCGGTCTTGGCTATTACCGTGACTTTATCGTTCACGCTGTACAGCTTTACGGTTTCTGCGCCGAGTACAGCTTTTTTACGGCTGTAGCAGTCGGTGTTGACATACTTAGTACCGCTTGCCTTGCTTTCGGTCCATTCGGGTGCAGGCTTTGTTGTAGCGGTGGTTGTTGTCGTTGCCGGCTTTGGCTTTGCCGTTGTAGTCGCTGTAGTTGCCTGAGCGGCGGTAGTTTCAGCACTTTTTGTTTCCTGTGGCTTTGTAGTGGTCACTGCTGTGGTAGCTGTGGTAGCGGCGGTCTGAGCAGTAGTTGTTTCTGCTTTCGGCTCGTCAATCCTATCCATTACTGTTCCCGTTACTGCCGGAGCGGTAGTTGTGGTAACTGCCGTTTCGGGTGCAGAGGACGTTGTGCTGCTTGCATTGCCTGCCGTGCAAGCACTGGTCAGTATTACGCTGATAAGGGTTATTGTTGCGAGTATGGTGTGGGTACGTTTACGTTTCATTTTGGGGTCCTCCTTTGTGGGATTTGGTACTATTTCCTCAAGTATATTGTAACACACTTACGGCAAAAAGTCCAGCCGACAGCGACAAAAACATTGACAAAGTATAGTATCGCTTTTTGTTGCTTTCTGCCAAATGTTACACGATTACAGCCTTTTGGGCGGGATTTCTTTTTTCTGCGGCTTATTCGAGGTGCGACACGATGTCGCACCTTTACTTTCAGGGCTACGGGAATTGATTATTTTATTCGTGTTCAAGTCCGTACTTGAATTTTGCTATCTCATAAATCAAGCAAAACCTATAATCTTCAGCAAGGTACTCATTATAAGTATCGCCATTTACATACCAATAATCGCCGTCCGTATCGACATACGGGAATATTGTAGTTATATCAACTAATTTTGCCGTTATCTTTCCCTGCTTGAGATGATGTGCTATTGAGAGAGAATGCACGCCATCGCTCACAAAAGTACAAACATTCAGATATTCTATATACATAGCACGGTGACTGTCTTTATCAAAATAAAATCCGGAATCACTTATATATTTTAATAACTTCAACAACGAGTTAGTTTTACGAGTATTACAAAATAAGTGACATTTGGCTAAATCTATGTCGATCATAGAATCAGTTTCAATATTAATAGGTTTCCCTTTTACTGTTACGCTGACAGGAAACCAAATGAATGAAGAATATGGATTTTCATTTTCGTATTCATTTTCGTGAAATGGGAGAACAAAATCATCAACATTATGATTTATAAAATTCAATTGCATATTACTCTCTATGTTTTTGCACAGAATGTCGATAACATAATCGCAAAACTTTATTGCTGTCTTTTTGTCAACTTCATCAGCAGTATTTCTGACATATTCATAGACACAATTGAATTGATGCTTATTATCAATAAAACGTTTTTTGATTTTCTTCTTTATAAACATTAGTTTACCGCCATTCCAAGTAATTTTTGTGTTGCGTATGCTATGTGTGGCTGAAAAACAGGCTCAAGCTCGAAAAAATCCGATAATTCGTGACAGCAATTCCAATAATCGTTTTTCAAAAGATATTTGAACGCTCTCATCAGAATTTCTATGTAACGCTGTTCGTCGATCACTTCCACTTTCTTCTTATCATACGGTGTAACAGCCATAATCGCAGAGAGGTTATTCAATACTTTTCTTGCAGTATTCTGCTTGTCCTGTGATAATTCATTGCAGTCACACCAGTCAAATTGCTTTAATAAAGACACTGCCTGCTCAAGATTTTTACGTTTTTTGCCTTTGTACCACGCTCGGCAATAGTAGTTGTTTTTCATTTCTACTCCTATTCTATCACGTTGCATTAACTTATGTCAATTTCAAGTGCGACACGGTGTCGCACCGGACGCTCCGGTCACACTTTTACTTTCAGAGCTACGGGAGTTGCACCCGTATACGCTTACGCTCCGATGTATAGGTGCGTCACTGTGACGCACCTGTTGTGTATCTTTGTCACATAATCCCATAATCATCTTTATACTTGTAAAGAAAATTCTGCTGCTCCTTGTTTTTCCGGATCATCAGCCCGATGTAGTCGATTATCGAAAGATTTGTCTTGTCCTGCTTTGTAATCAGTGCTACTGTAGCAAAAATACCGAATATCCCTACTGCAAGTCCGATGATTATATGTATCAGCAGAGAAATAAAAACCGCAAGTCCGAGTGATATAAGCCCGCCGATTATCAGCTGTGGCTTCTGCTTCGGTCCGCAACCGTCCCACCATTGCTTTTCTATTATCAAGCCATACGGGATGTATAAACGTTCATTGTTCATCTGTCTGTCCTCCTTATGAATAGTACCGGACGATAAGGTCTTTTATCTGAAAAATTATGATACCAAAAACCATAAATATAAGTGCATTTCTTATTTTCGGTACCAGTTGTGGCTTATCATCGGGATTGAGAACAATTTTTATCAGCAGGATAATTACTCTGAGTGCTACTCCTGCTATGAGTAAGCCCTGTATTATCAGACTGAGCTGGTCAATTGTAGTCATTTATCCCTCCTATTTTGTAACACCCTTTATCGCTGTCTTAATCGTGTTTACCGCATATATTTTGCTCATAACACCACCGCCCGGACCGGAAGGCACAAGAAACTCTGCAAGCAGTTTAGGCGTACTGAGTGCCGTAGTAAGACAAGCCAAGCCCAGGAACATTTTTACAAGGTCAAAGTTGCCCGATACAATGTTTCCTATACCGGCAGATGTGACTATGATATAAAGTCCGAGCTTGCTCAGAACTACTTGTATAAGTACGGTCAGAAATGTCTTGACATAGGTCATAAAGTAATTTTTGAACATTCCTTTGTCATTATCGAGTAGTCCGGTACAGGCAAGCGGCATTCCGATATTCAATATCATCATATTGATACCAAGCCCGAAAGCCTTACAGAACAGTATCATAAATATTACAAGTGCTATGAGGAAGAATACGCCGTTGATTATACCTATGCCGGTAAAGTCGGTTACTTCCTTGTAGATGTTCATACTTGTCGTTATTGCGTTTACTGTTTCTTTAAGTATCTGTACGAAAATATCGTAAATAGGTCTGAAACCTATAGCGACAGCCATTGCTTTTATAAAATTCGTTACAAGCTGTAACGGATCCATATCCGGATCTCCGTCTGTTCCCATAACGTATATTTCAAATCCCTTTTTAAGAAATTTCAGTATCATCAGCGAAATACCTATATTATATATCGTTGATGACGCTGTTGAGAGATACTGTCCGAGCGTCTTATCGACCTGAAAGACTATCGGTATCAGCTGGTCGCTTGCTTCAAATACAAGCGGTGTCATACTGCTCAGTATGACGGAAAACAGAATACATAACAAAGCCGCCATTCAATAATCACCTCCATTACGGAAACATATACATATCGTCTGCTTTTGCTATTGCCGATTGCTGTGGCACATCGTGCCGCATATATAGTTGCGTTGTCGCAGTTTGTATTTTTTCGAGCAACGTATCATCTTTTATCGCCACCCGATCACATCGTGTACCGTCCGGCAATGATTTCTGCGGCATTACCGGCTTTATTTTTCCGTCCTTTTCGGCAACAAGCCGTATATTTCTGATAACAAGCCAGTTGTCAATTGTTACATCGGCTATTGCTTTAAGTGACGGACAATCCGGTAAGTTTATCCGCCGGATTTCCGCCCTAACACCCTGCCGCTGTAACTCAAACTGCTCTTTTTCCATTTCAAAAGTTTTTTCTTTTGAAACAGGCGGATTCCCTTTGAGAGCATTTGTATACGCTTCGATGATGCTTGCTCTAAGTTTTTTCAGCAGTACAGACTGATAATTTATCAGCTGTACTGTCTGTGTGTATGTTCCGTCTTTGTTTTTGATTTGCGGTAACTGTGCTTCAATTTTGCCGTCTGCACTTTTTATCAGCCGGCAATCACGGATTATTACCGTATCATCAATATTTACATCAGCAACAGCTAATACGCTGTTGTTGCCGGTCAGATATGCCCTTGAACGCATTTTGTGTAGCATTCAAATCAGCCTCCGAAATATCCTGCAATTACACCTATCAGAGCAGTTGCGGTTATTGCACCGATACCCGAAACAGCGGTTATCTTTAATCTGTTATCCCACTGCTTCTTGTCCTGCTCATCCGACATTGCACGTCGTATAAACAGATACACGCATACAACAGCTGTAACAGCTATCGCTATACCTGTAAGCCAGGAGCTTACATCAGCTATCAGCTTTTTTGTGCCGGTCGCAATTACGCTGTTTGCAATGTTACCCTCTGCAAATACCGACATTGTAAGAAATGTCACTGCCATAAACGATGATATGGCGTTATAAATGCGGTTTCTGATTTTCTTTAACTTGTTCATTGTTCTTTCCTCCGGAATAAGTCCTCTCCCTTGTCAATTACCTCATCTTCCGCAATATAGAATGCGTTTTTGGTAATATCATAGGTTTCGGATTTTTCATTGTTTTCTTTTGCTTCTTTTCGCCTTAACAAGTAATTGTACTCGGTTTCCTGCGGTGCTTGCGGTGTCTGCTCTTTCCAGACCTCCCATAACGGAATTTTAGCGTTTGTATCACGCTTATCCTGTCTGCTGTCAGTGACGATCTGAATGTACTTCTTGTTATGGCTCTCGTTGCCAAGTCCCATAAAGCGGTTAAACTGCCACTTGTGCAGGTCGTATGACACCATTACAGCCGGATATTCACCAAGTACCATTACAAGCTGATACGGTCGTGCGAATCTTGCAAGTTCATCTGCCGTAAGAAGCTCTCGTCCTTCAAGCTGTGAAGAAAATCCCGATGAGGGATTTGAATATCTTGCTTTATTTCCCGATGAGCTGTATTTCAGCGTTGTGTACTTGCCGAGCTTACTGCTTATAAGTTCGTTTGTTTCCTTGCCCGCCGCCGCAAGATATACCCATACGGTACAGTTACCCATTATGATATTTGCAACATTCTTGTCATACTTATCTTCAAGCTGTGCCATATCCTGTATGAACAGATTGAAACGTATTCCGTAACCTCTTGCGACAGTGAGTTTTGCCTGTATATCGCTTATCGGTGTGAAGTTACCAAACTCGTCAAGGAAGAAGTTTACCCTTATCGGCAGTCTGTTACCGTGTTCCTTAGCATAGTCTACAAGCAGTTCATACTGCTGATTGACAAGCAAGGTAACTATAGGATAGTAACTTGTTTTCTGATCCGGCAGGATGTAGAATATTGCCTGTTTCTTCTGAGCAATCGTAGTAAAATCAAAATCTGACGTACCGGTTACACTGGCAATATCGTTTGTCGCAAACAATCTTAATGTTGTCAGTGCCGATGTGTAGAAACTCGATCTTGTTCGGCTCGGTGCAACATCAGTAATGCCGAGCAGTGACTTTGCCGGGTGTGTATCGTCCAGTTTTGCAATATAGCCTTCAAGCGGTGTTTTGTTATCCGCACCCGGTTTAACCATATTCGCAAGGAAGTAATACACATTCGTGAGATTCTGATACTGCGGCTTATCCGTGTTGTCGCATACTACTGCAAGCACACAGGCACCGATGATAGCCTTTTCACCATTTGTCCATATCGGCTCGCCCTTGTCCGACTTCGGTACAAGCATTTCAATCAAGTCCCACGTTGCTCTCTGTGCCTTATCAGTCTTGTTCTCGTTTACGGCATCGATTATCGGTTGCAATAAGTTTTTGCCGCACGATTTTTCGGGATTCTGCAGGTCCATTACTATCACTTCATAGCCGAGCGACTGTAAAACACGATGAGTATAGTAGTAGATTTCACCTTTAGGATCATTTACTACAATACCTTCACCCGCCATAGCAGTGTGTATAATCGACTGTAAAACAAGCGTCCTTGTCTTACCGGAGCCTGTTGCACCGAATATCAACGAGTGATAGTCTTTCGCTATGTATGAGATTTCCTCGTAAGTGCCGTGCTTTTTCATTCCGACAACAAGTCCGCCTTTGGCAGGAAACTCATTTTTGTTAATCTTATCAAGCTGTATCGGTATAAACGGCAGATATTTACCGTTTTTTGAAACAGCATTGTAATAATCATCACCGTTTCTGTTCAGTACACGGCATAAATCACTTGACTGTTTCAGCTTGTATGTAGCGAAAACGCTATGCTTTTCGCTGTCGTTCATAAACCGTGCCGAGCCGTTCTGACCTTCGCCTGCAGGAACGGGTATCTTGATTTTCGGCGTGACCGTTATTGTATCAGCCTTGTACTTGTTGTTCATCGCAACAAACACAACAAAGATAATCAGACCTATAAGCAGTGCTGTAAATATCATAAAGAGCTGCTGTTGTTTCTGATTGACTTTCAGACCTTCAAGGCAGGTGTTGAAGTCAAACAGTTTCAGCTTCTGTGTTGTCAGCATAACATCAAGACTGTATGATAAAAACAAAGATACAACAGGTGCAACCACACATCCGACAAGAGTTGTAATGATTTTGAAAAGTTTCATTTTGCCTCCTGTAATGTAAAAGCCGGGACTGCTTTCACAATCCCGGTAAATTACATATTATTTGTTTCAGAAAGGCTCAGGTGCATTCATATCAAAGAATGTACTTTCGTCAACCTTTCCCGCTGTCTGTGCCTGTTCTTCTGTCTGAGCCTTGCTACGCTCACGCATTTCAGCGATTATCCTCGAATACGAGTCGGCTTCATCTGCGGATATTGTAATTACCATACCGGTCTTTTCGACCTTTCCGCTCCACTGTATGCCTGCTTTAGACAATTCTTCTCCGACAGCCTTGCCGTAATTAACGTTCTGATGACGATAATAGGAAAGCTCATCGGAGTTTTCCTTTAAATCCTGGAACTTGATATTGCCGACGGTTTCTACGGCAATTCTGCCGATTGCAGAAACGCCGTAACGGTTTATAGCTTCCTTAACCGTGTCGTTTGACGCTCTTACAACACTCCACCATTTGCCGTTATCCGCCTGCTTTGATGGCAGAGAGATGAACTTCACAGTTTTACCGGTTTCTGCGTCCAGTCTGTCTTTTACGCTTATGTTATGTACAAGCAAATCATCGTTGACACGCATATTTCCGTATACGCTACCGTTTGCACCGTTTCTCATATTGAAAGTAAATCTGAGCGGTTCACTTTCCTCGCTTGTGGGTGTATAATTCTTGCCCTCGATATTGGCTTTTTCAATTTCAGCCTTTATTCTCGCCGCAAATTCCTTAGAAAGCGGCTCGACAGTCGAATGATAATCGCCGTCACGTCCGATATGCTGAGGCATCTGTACATAGAATTCGTTATCCTTGTTCAGCTTATACAGCAGTCCATAGATCATAAGTCCGTTGCCGATTTCAATATCGGCTATGGCTCTGAGCTTGTTTGCATTCTGTGATACCACAGGTTGCAGTCTTGTTACTTTTACGTTTAACATTGTTTTTTCATTCCTTTCTGAAATTACAGATGCGACATCGTGTCGCACAGGACTTTCCTGTCGCACAGGACACTCCTGTCGCACCTGTATGATATATGTTTAACGCCCTTTGCGTTAAATCTCCGGTTCAAATTCTTCCTCTTCTTCGGGTTCGCTCTGTTCCTGCTCGTTTTCTCTGTATCTGATATTGATACCTTCGGGGAAAGTGTCCTTATCAAATATCGTACCCTTTGACATAGTAACTTCTTTCAAGTTCCTGCAACCATTGAAGGCAAGATAACCGATAGCCTTTACGCTTGCAGGGATTTCTATCGAGGTTATGTCAGTCATAGCAAATGCCTGTTCACCGATATGCTTAACCGTATCGGGAATTGATATACTCTCAAGGTCAGTAGCCGCAAAAGCACAGGAGCTGATGCTTTCAACGCCCGGCTCGATTACAGCGGTTTTCACCGATGAGCTTGCGAAAGCCATATACGGTATTTCACGGATACTTCCGGGAATCACTACATCGGATATATCCTTACGGTCCGAGAAACATCTTTCTTCAAGTTTTTCTGTACCTTCCGGGATAAGCTCATTACTCTTTGCAACGGTATGCGTTCTTTCGTTTTCGTTGACACGCTCAAATTCTTTCATTATGCTGTCAACCTTTTCGTCGAAGCTCATCTCCTCGAAGTCCTCATAGTTATCGTTCATCTTGTCATACGCACGTTTCATAAGGGTAAAGAGCTGTGCGTCCTTTACATCTTCGGGAGATATATCTTCTTCCGGCTCGGCAGGGAGCTTTGAAATATATAGGTTTGCGTATGCCTTCATTGACTGATACAGCTGAGTAAACTTTTCCTTGATGAAGTCAATTATCTTTGCAATCAGCATTTCAAGTCTGACTTTCTGCATCTGTTCAGCTGAGAAATTTCCGTTTGCATAGACTTCGTAATCAATGCCGTTCTTGACACCGAGCCTTATCTGCTTCATCTGCTCGGCAGAATAATCGGGATTTGCAAACAGCTTTACATCAAGTTTGTCTTTCATTCCCATACGGATCTGCTTTATCTGTTCAGCGTCATAGGAACGTCCGTCCTGTGCAAGATAGTCGATGATGTCTTTATCGCCAACACCTTTCTCAAGCATTTTACGCCACTGTTTCATAGCATTCGGAGAGATGTACGGTGCGGCATAGAGCTGATATGATATACCGCTCTTCATACCGAGCCTTATCTGCTTCATCTGTTCGGGTGAAAACTTCTTGTTTGCGTATTCCTTCACCGGTAATCTCTGACGGATACCTTTGAGTATCTCCGCCATTGCTTTCTCGCTGATGTATTCAGCTTTTTTCGTCTGCTCCTCAGCAGGCTTCTTTGTTTCTTCTGACATTTTTCTGTCCTCCTTTGGTATTTTTATTTATAGGTGCGTCACGGTGTCGCACTTATATTTCCATATCATCGTTTTCACGATCAACTTCAAACTGCTCATCGGCTTTTGCAAGTGCAGAAACGATTTCGGTTTCAATAAGCATTTTGACTTCCTGCTTATTTAAAAGTTTGCCGAAACATTCTTTTATCTGCTCGGCACTACCTCTGATTACTGTTCTGCCTTCTTCGGGATCATATACTCTGTAATCATCTGTATGGTATTTACTGAAGTTGTAACAGTGTTCTATCAGTTTATTGCATATTTTTTCCTGCTGAATTCGGGCGATAACCGCATTTGTAATATCATTCCATTCAAATGTCGTATCAAATGAGAATAACGGTTTGCTTTCATTTTCACGTTTTACAGCTATGTTTATTACCGGCTTTCCGTCACGTTCCTCAAGGTTCCAAATGCAATCCGTGTATTCGCCCTCGTATGAATACATAGTACCTTTTTCTTTCAAGAAGAAGTCACGGACAACTTTTACTGGTGTTTCTTCGTACTGAATTTCATCATCTATACTGCCATATCCTATAAGCTCATCCCACGCAAACGCAGATTTGATAAAAGAGGGAAGATCATTGTGTAACTCGTTTTCCCATTCATTGGTCAGAGCAATTTTTGTAAGAGCCTGCATTGTTGTATATGTTGCATCGACGAAATCGGGGTTATCGTAAAACATTTTTTTAGCCGCCTTATAATCATCGGTGCCTATATCAGAAAGATACTGTGTACACATTGAACTTATCTGAGTATTAAAGTAGTTATCAACATTGCGATTTACCGAAGAAATTTTTGCCAGCTTATCAAAGCTGATAATGTTAGTAACGTATTGACCACCGGCATTACTGTCGGGATTGTAATACATCCATACAATGCATTTACGTTCATTATCGACAAAGAAAGCGTCACTGTATTCTTTGTGACGCTTTTCATTGGCAATATTGGCTTCTTCGACAAGGCAGTTTGCAAGCTCGTCCGATAACGATGTTTCATCGTGCTTCAGATACTTGCTGTACACATCATTCAGTGGCGATGGGTGTTTTAGCAGTGCTTCAATCTGATAATCATCAAGATTAGCATCGTGTGCTGCATAGATTATTTCCGTTTTCATCGCATATTCATATGCTCTGCTGAGTATTTCCTGTGACGAGATATTCAGCAAGTCTTCTTTCAGCTTGTCAAGTTCTGCCTGCATATTCTTGATTAGCTGTGCCTTTAATTCGTTCATTTGTAATTTGTACCTCCTTTATTTTAAGTGCGACAGGAGCGTCCTGTGCGACCGGAACGTCCTGTGCGACCGGAACGTCCGGTGCGACATCGTGTCGCACTTATGTTACTAAGTATTCAGATTTCCATATCTTCATCTGTTTCGCAACAGGTTTTGCTTATCTCTGACTTTAGTCTATTGCCCATTTCTGATAACCGCTCAAAATAGTCTGTTTTAGCCGAAATTTCATTGCTGAAATAGTGACCTAAGTTAAGCCCGGTAAAGTATTCACTCTTGGGGTAAAATGAATATCTCCAGGTAGCATACTGAGTTTTACTTTTTGCTAACACCACGCCTATTAACGTGCCGTCAACATCGGTAAACTCATTATGCTCAAGTAATTTATATCCGGCATTTACTCCTTTAAGCGACAGCTTATTGTTTTTGAAATCAAAGTATATCTGAGTTTCCATAGATTACACCTCGTGTCCTTTATCTTGTTTTTGCCTTGCAATGTCTTTCTTTGCTTGTTTTGACAGCTCACCGATCAGAGCGTGAGCAGTGTTTACCGTTCCGGCAGAGCCTTGTGTTCTGAACAATCTGCTCACTGCGTTCAAAGCATATACCATACTGTCAACAGTTATCTTTGTGCTTATCTCAGCGTTATCTTTTTCTCTTTGCTCATTGTTCTCTTTCAGAGTTCTGAGCATTGATTTCAGAATAATGTTGCCGAGCCTGTTATACAAATCGCCTGCGGCTTTCCGCATTTTCCTGTCAATTTCGGATTTGCCGTTTTCGGTTTCTTTGCTGTCGAACATTTCTGCCGCCGATCTTGCACCCGAATAATAGTCATTAATGATAGATTTCATCTTTGGCAACATAATCATTTCTTTTATCATACCGATAACCATATCCTTAGTTTCTTTCGGAAGATATGCATAAGCTATTCTTCCTCGTCCCGGCAGATTGTTCAATACATCGGTGTACTTCTGTATCAATTCTTCGGGTATATCAACTCCGGAGAAACGATTGGAATAGATACCGGAAATGTCATGCTCGAAATCAATCATCAGCTTCCCGACAAGTTCTTTTGCGTCCGACATTGCTTCGTTGCTTATGCCGTAATAATACGACAGCTCATTTGCGAATGTATCGTGTATCAGTTTTTTTCTTACATTATCCGATACCTCCTTTTTTACAAATTGTACTGTGACAGGCGGGTCTTTATCCCAGAACGAAATATGAATATGCGGCTGTCCCTTCTTGTCGTGAACAGCCGCAATATATTCAAATCTGTCTTTAGGTATATCGTACCCTCTCATCAGCGTCTCAATGTGAAACTTAATGTAGTTCTGCCACTTCTCAAGGCTGTCAAGTTCAAGCCTTTTAGCGATCTCCGGTCGGAATGATATGTATGCGTTGTAAACTGTAACTCCTGCTTTCGAGATACCGTAAACATAGTTTTGTGTATCGGCAACATTCAGCTCATCGTTATTTGCACCGCCTATCCTGCCGAACAGTCCGCTTTCACTTTCCTGCGAAAGTTTCATAACGTGTTCACGCTCTGCTATATACTTGACGTAATTGGAATTGTGACTTGCCGTACCGGGTTTATTCGGAGCTGTCAGCTTCATTTTATATATGAGTGCCGATGACATTATTCTTCACCTGCTCTGACTACCTTCTTCATTCCGTTTAAGATCTCATTAGTATCCTGCATATACTCATCATCAGATTTCTCTTTCTGTTTCATATATGCCGCCGCTTGTTTGCTTGCAGATGCTACAACACGTGCAAAGCTGACATCATCCGCAAAAGACTCCGACATAATCTGTAACCCGGTGTACATTGTAATTGCACTTGCCTTTGTTGATTTCACCTGTAGCTTTATAAGCCTTTCTACCTCCTGCTTGAAAACTTCTGTCATTTCATCGTGTATCATACGACGGAATTCTTCTTCGTTTTCATCGTGATTTTCCACATTAAGTCCTTTTATAATAAAAGAACGAATTATGTTGCCCATTGAAGTACGCTTTTTAATTGCCAACTTTTTAACATCGTCATAAACTCTTTCGTTAAGGACAACCGAAAGCTGCACAGTTTTTTTGTTTATCACTATTTTTTACCCCTTTCTTCATAATTTTTATAGCCATTTTTCTACCGTTAAGCAAACTGAAAAAAACTTGATTTTCGTGATTGCAATGCGTGTTCACAAACTTAGTTTCACAGTGAAACTAAGTTAACCACATTTTCAACCATAGAAACCACGTTGTAACCATTGTTTTTTGCGATAGCAAAGCGGTATTACAGCGAACGGTCAACCGTTCTATTCCTGCCATTGCTTTGCAATGGGTGTTTCGTAAACCAGTTGTTTTCATACGCCTTTGCATTTGGCTATGTTCAAGCAAAAAGCCATCAGAAAAGAAAAAATCCGCTGTTATTGTCATAGGTGCGTCACGATGTCGCACCCTTGAAAGCTCACTTGATTAACAGGTGCGTCACGATGTCGCACCTATCATTCAATTTCCTGCTCGTTCTCAAAATAGTTTTGCAACGCTTTTTCGAGTATATCTGAAATTTCATTTGCGGTTTTTCCTTTTAGTCCGTATTTTTCAAATGTACTTGTATTCAGTTTTACTGTAGTTGTTTCAATCGTTTTTCTCTGTCGGACGGCTGAAAGAATAGCGTCGATTGTCCGCTTATCAAGATTTTTATCCTTATCCTTTTTGTCTTTCAAGCGTTCCGCTTTATCGGCTGTCAGCACATAATTCGGATTGCTGTTAAGATATTCTTCGACGATGTGCTGTTCATATTCAGACAGGAATGATAAGCAGTATGCAATCTTATCAGGTAACGTATTATCGTCAACCTTCTTAGCAAAGTAATTAATCAGCTGAGTAAAGCTGATTAGCATATATAACTTCTTAACCGATATTCCGAATTCTTCTGCGAGTTCTGTTTTGGTTGACGTTCCGGAGCTGTTCATAATATCTGTTCTGTATCCTTGTTTCTTCCGGCTGTCGTTAAGAAGTTTGAGCGACCGTGCAAGCTCCATCTTCGTAAACGTGTTGCGTCTTTGAAGATTTGTTATAACCATAATCTCATCAAGAATTTCACGGGGAGTATCTTCTCTTGCGATTCTGCAGGGAAGTTTTTCAAGACCGACCGCTTTTGCGGCTTCAAGCCTTCTGTGTCCGGATATAACCTCATACTTACCATAATTTGTGGACTGTGCTATAAGTAACGGCTCAATCACGCCCATTCTATCAATGCTTTCTTTAAAATCATCGGTTACACTTACGGTAAATGTATGTGTGTGATATGGCTCAAGCAGTGATACCGCTATATTTTTAATCTCGTTTAGGAAATATGACAGCAGTTCTTTTGACAACTTGACGCTTTTTACCGTATCTTCGTTTTCATCCTCAATCATATAGCTGTAATCATCTTCACTTTCCACGCCTATATCATTGCCGTAATACGAGCCGCCACCGTCATCTGTGTCAGTGATTTTTTTGTTAGGCGGCATTGCAAACGCATTGTCGTTAGCGTTTACTTCTCGTTTTATATTTATCATTTTGCTGTAATCCATTATAACCTCCGTTTTGTTATTCGGTGAGGAGAGCCGGCAAAGTTGCACTGCCATAGGATACTCTTGCTCTCATATAGGTGCGACACGGTGTCGCACCTATGTAATTAAAGCTCGATTTCATCTTCGCTGTATTCTGAGTTTTCCATCTGCTGTAACTTGTTTTGTGCCCAAAGCGGTAAATTATCGAAGCTGATGATACCCATTATATCTTGTCTTGTCCATACTTCATTTTTCCCACTTGCAATATTCTTAGCGAAAATCTTTTGCCCTCTTGCGTTGCTCGACGCACCAAATCCACCTGTAATCAATATAATCTGATTTGCAGAATTTATACAGCCACGTTTTAGTTTTTCCGGTGAGATAACAGCAATTTTATTGACTATATTATCTTCATAAGATACCGGCTGACAGAACGATTTTTGTATTGGAGATATATCGCCGAATTTCTGTTCAAGATTTTTTCTGTTGCGGTAAAATTCATTTGCGGCGTCTGCAATTCTTTCGCCGTAAAGCTGTAATATTTCATCATATTTATCACTGCAGATTATATTTTCATAATTACCAAACAACTCATTTGAACGATAGTCTGCAACCATATATTCAAATCCGGGTTTTGCATTTATATTTTCCCCTATAACGCATTCGCCAGCCAACGTAGTAGTCGATAGAATTATTGTATAATCTCCTGCCATACGCTTACTTTCCATTTCATCAACCTCTTTTCTTTTTTTGCAAAGGTGCGACACCGTGTCGCACCCTCTTGTTTTACATTTCCTGCTCTTCCTCGCTGTCAACGCTCTGCTCATTATTTGGCTGACCGTTCTTTTCAGCTTCGGCTATCAGCCTGTCAACCTCTCTGAGCCTTGCGGATTTTTCGGAAAGTTCCTTTTCTCTTGCCCACGGAGTATGCACAAATTCCTCTGCAGTCGCAATGTCACGGTTGATTACTTCAAGGTCGTGCATTGCTTTTTCGTGAACATTGCCGATTGATTTAAGTGTGTTCTCCATTCGGGTAAGGTTACCGAACGGATCCTGTCCGACCTGCCAGGTGTAACGTGCTTTTCCTGCCATAGTGACATAATAAACGCCATAAGCACCGTCGAACGACACTTTCATATCATAACCTTTATATGTGCCTATCTTCGGCAAGTCTGTAGAGCCGACGGTCCGTATTGTGTGTAACAATGCGTTTGCGGCTTCCTTTTTATCTGTAAAGGTCACTCCGTTTATTACTATCTCCGTGAATTCCTCGCTGTATTGCTTATAGCTTTCTGCGTCAATAGCAGTGTTGGCAATATACTTTTCGGCGTCGGCTTTACGCTGTGGATATACCTTCAGCAGTTTATCCTCAAGGTTGTACTTTTCGGATAAATAAGCCGACTGCAAGCGTTTCAGCTTTGATATATCAATATCAAGCTCCATACGCTCCTTAATAAGCGGATTGCCTGTGCAAAGTGCCTTGACCTCACTGTAATTCAGAACAGCTTCGTCAACATCTTCACAGTTTCTGACCGGTGTCTTGCTGGTCATAATCTGTGATATACCTTTCTGCTTGTTCTCGATTATCTGATAGAGATAAGCGTCAAACGTATCTTTCGTGACGTAACGGTAAATATAAACCTTGTCATTCTGATTGCCTTGTCTTATTATTCGTCCTTCTCGCTGTTCAAGGTCGGCAGGACGCCAAGGGCAATCAAGATGATGTAATGCTATCAGTTTGTCCTGCACATTAGTACCTGCACCGCATTTTGCAGTTGAACCGAGAAGCACACGCACATCGCCTTTGCGTACCTTTGCAAAAAGTGTCTGTTTTTTCACGTCGGTATTGTAATCGTGTATGTAGGCGATTTCGTTTTCGGGAACGCCCTTTGCTATCAGCTTGTCACGGACATCATCGTAAAGATTAAAACTGCCGTCATTCTTCGGAGTTGAGAAGTCGCAGAAAATCAATTGTGTAAGTCTGTCCTCTGCGGTGTTCTGCCATATATCGTAAACTTTGTCAACACAGAGATTTACTTTTGAATTATCCTCGTCCGGTAATAAAGGATTCATAAGTCGCTGATCAAGACCTATCTTTCTGCCGTCCGAAGTTATTTTAAGCATATTGTCCTCTGTAGCGTCAACCATTTTATTGTGTATCCTGGTCGCTCTTTCGGACAATCCTTTCATAAGTTCCTTCTGCTTATCTGATGGCTCTGCGGCGATATTTTCAAACACAGCTTCCGGGACGCTCAGTTCAAGGTCATCGGCGGTCTTTATATCCGCACATTCCTTGAATATCGTCATCAGCTCCGGGAGATTATGAAATCTCGCAAACCTTGTACGCATTCTGTATGTGTTTCCTTCGGGGGCGAGTTCCATTGTATTAGTAATATCAGCGTAATTTGCCGCCCACGCATCAAAATGCTGTAATCCGAGCCGCTTAAGTGTACCTGCCTGCAAGTACCTCATCATCGTGTATAACTCTGTCATACTGTTCGATACCGGAGTGCCTGTCGCAAAAACCACACCTTTGCCGCCTGTTATCTCATCAAGATATTTGCACTTGTAGTAAAGGTCCGATGATTTTTTTGCTTCAGTCATCTGTATTCCGGCAACATTGCTCATCTTTGTCGGCATATACAGATTTTTGAACATATGGGCTTCATCAATGTAGATTCGATCAACGCCGAGTTCCTCAAACGTGACTACATCGTCAACTTCGTTATCAGTCAGCTTTTCAAGACGGGTTTCATAATTTTTCTTTGTCTTTTCAAGCTGTTTTACGCTGTATTTCTGCCCATCGTCAAGATAACCTCCTTTCATATCCTGCAGAGCATTTTCAAGCTGACGTATATCTTCTCTGATATATTCTTTCTGACGTTCATACGACAGCGGAATTTTAAGCAGCTGTGAGTGTCCTATGATAACCGCATCGTAATCGCCTGTGGCGATTTTAGAGCATAACAGCTTGCGGTTTTTCATCTCAAAATCCTTTTCGGTTGCTACAAGGATATTCGCACCGGGATAAAGCTCCATAAAGTCGCTTGCTATCTGTCCGACTATGTGATTTGGTACGCAAATAAGCGACTTATGGCATACGCCGATATATTTGCTTTCCATTGCAGACGCAACCATTTCAAAGGTCTTGCCAGCTCCGACAACGTGTGCAAGTAACGTATTTCCGCCGTACAGTGTTCTTGCAAGAGCATTACGCTGATGATCAAACAGCTTGTACTTTTCGCTTGCTCCGTGTAGCACAAGGTGACTGCCGTCATAGGTTCGAGGTCTTGTTGAATTGAACAGCTCGTTATACTTCTCAACTATATTCTGCCTTCTTTCCGGATCTCTGTATATCCAGTTTGCAAATGCTTCCTTAATAAGCTCCTGCTTTTCTTGTGCCTTTTCGGTTTCCTTTGAATTAAGCACAGATTTCACTTTGCCGTCAACATCAACAACTCTGTCATAAACCTTGACAGTACGCTGATTTAACGTATGTTCGAATATCTGCAATGCGTTCATTCGGCTTGTGCCGAATTCGTTGTTAACTTTGACATTGGACGGCTCAGAGCTTTTATTTGATACGTTGAATTCACCGGTTACCGGAGAATAGTATGTCTTGATTTTCGTTCTCCAGCTTCCGTAAGCGTCAAACGTATCACGGATAAACTCATCATAATATTTTGAATCAAGCCAGGTAACACCGATACGGATATCTATATCCGATGCTGTAAGCGGTACCGGCATTACCTTTTCAAGGGCTTCAACGTTGTGTTCGTACTCATTGTTTGTGAGTGCGGCAGTCCTTGCGAATGCCAGCTTGTCACGGATATTACCGCTGAGATATTCATCGGCGGTAACGTATATATCAGTCTTATCCGGGCGAGGTGGGAACGGAGGTACTTTATATATAGCACCTGCGTCTATACAATCCTTTATCGTCTGTTCTTCCGATAGTCCGCAAAGACTTGCCATATACGGAATATCAATACAGCCTTTCTCGCAAAGAGAAACGCCGATACTTTCAACGGCTGTTGACACACTGACTACCGTCTTTACAGGTCTTACGGTATTCTTTATGAATATATCAGCCTTACCGTTGTATGTGTTATCTGTCTTATCAAACTTTTCAAGCGAGCGTAACAGATAGTATGAGCTGTCTGCACTGAATGCCGTTTCGTTTGCCTTGCTGTTCACATAGCCGTATTTCTTTACGAAAGCGTCATAATGCTCGTTCAGTTCCTTGCGTGTATTATCAATATCCGACTGTTCATAGCCGAGTAACTGTTGCTGAAGCAGACTTCTTGTAATTGTTTTAAGGTCAATCATTGCAGCTATTCTGTCTGCGCCTTTATCGACCTTTGTCATTATGCTGTTTTCACGATAATACACGTTACCGTTATACAGCGTATACGTGTAGTTATCCACACTTTCATCAGCCGGAATTGTTTCTTTTTTCAGCTCTCCGTACTTGATTTCATCCTGCTGAGGAGTATACGGGTGATATTCGCCGTCTATTCTTCTAACTGCGTTATGCAGGTGCGACACGATGTCGTACCCTTCGGGAGCAACACAGGCTGTTGCTGTTGCGTCACCGTACATACTGTACTCTATGCCTTGTTTCATTTCACCGATTATCATATCGGGATGATTTACAAAGTAACTGTTCATCGGTATGCCGTTTTCATCTGTGCCTAAGTCAAGCCATTCGCAGTTTTCGCTGTTTACCGACTGTATCTTATCCCTCTTCTGAAGAAAGATAATATCCGATGTAACTTCTGTACCGGCAACGGTTTTGAATGCTGTGTTTGGCAGTCTGACAGCACCGAGAAGCTCGGCACGTTCTGCCATATACTTTCTGAACTTGCTCTTTGACTTATCAAGTGTACCGCTTGTTGTGATAAAGGCGATAAGTCCGCCCGGTCTTACCTTGTCAAGCGATTTTGCAAAGAAATAGTCGTGTATGTTCAGGTTAAGGCTGTCGTATCGCTTATCGTGTACCTTAAACTGTCCGAAAGGCACATTTGAAATAGCGGCGTCGTAGAAATTATCATTCAACACACGCTTTTCATAGGCTCCTTCAGTTATATTTGCCGACTGATACAGCTGTTGAGCAATTCTTGCGGATACGCTGTCAAGTTCTACACCGTACAGCTTTGACTTTTCCCGCATTTCTACAGGCATAGCTCCGAAGAAGTTACCTGTGCCTGCTGAAGGGTCCAGTATATTTCCGCCGTCAAAACCGATACTTTTAAGTCCGTCATAGACCGCACCGATTATTTCGGGGGAAGTATAAAACGCTGTCATTGTGTTTTCTCTTGCCATTGCATACTCATCGGGAGTAAGCAGGTCTGAGATTTCCTTATGCTCATCAGCCCAGGCATTATTACTTTCGTTGAATGCCGATGAAAGCCCGCCCCAACCGACATACTTCGCAAGCACTTTCTGCTCATCGGGAGTAGCGTTTCTGTTTTCGCTTTCGATGGCTTTAAGCGTCTTGATTGCTTCAACGTTATGTCTGAAGCGTGATTTTTCACCGCCGAGATCCGAATAATCGTCCGGTGATAAGGTATAATCTGAAAGCGTCTTTTCTTTTTCTGACGGCTGTTCTCTGATTATTCCGAGAACCGTTTCAGTATCAAGCACTCTGAATATCGGATAGCGGTATGTTTCAAGCATCGTCATATCCTGTGCCGATACAGTGCCTTCATTTATACTGTCAATCTTGTATTTTCTGTTTTCATATTCAAATTCTTTGCCGATGTATTCTGTATAATCAGTATGCGGCGGTTCTTTAGTTTCTTCTTTCGGAGTAAGGTCGATTACAATTGTTTTTAACTTGACCGTTTCCTCCTGTTTTACCTCATTTTCTGTATCCGTCTTTTCGGCTACAAACGATGGTTTTGTATATCTGTCGTTTTTTATTGATCTGAACACAGTTTTGGCACAATCTTCCCACGAAACGTTTTTCTTATCAACCTTTATGCCGTCAACAGAGATTATAAACTCCGTTCCTTTGGTCGATATTGCGTTAAACTCAAACTCTCCGGTCATACAGCCGCTGTTTCCGTATATGCTTTTCAGATATGTGACCTGAGCCTTTGTATCAACGTGAGATGTAAAATATTCTCTGATTTTGCCTTTTGCACCTTCAATATGTCCGTACTTTCTGAAATACATCTCGATATGGTCTGCATTTACATACGGTGTTGCCGGGAACGGAACATATTCCTGTGCTGTGTAGTTGATTTCTTCTTTCAGCAGGTCAGATAGCTCTGCAGATACGGTAACCGGGTTGTACATATAACCGTTAAATCTCTGTACTGAGCGGTCAGCTTGCCATTCATAGGCATAACGCATAAAAGCGTTGGCTGTTTTTTTAAGCCATTCACGGTTCAGCAATTTTTCCGCTATATACCCTATCGTTTCGGACGTATGCGTAAAATCGCTGTCATCAATATCAAGTCTGATATTACTGTCCTTATTCTGATCCCGCCATAACTCCCATATTCTGTTTGCTGTCTGTTTTGCTTCAATTTCTGTTGATGCGTCAATCACAGTCTGCGGTGCATAAGTGCCTTCATCAAGCATTTTCTGTATTCTGTCTGTAGCTTCCGTCCAGGATATGCTTTCCGACTTTCCGCCGATCGAGAATACACTGTCACCTGCTTTGAGAGTAATACCGCTTTCGGAAAAGTACGCCGATAACTTATTATCAAGGCTCTTTATGCCGTAAGCGGTATCGTTTATATCTTCATTGCGGTATTGTGTAAGATACTGTGACCTTAGAAAATCCGCACGTTCCTGTGCAGTATGACCGGGCTTCTTGAAGTATGCAATTATTGTCTGTCTGCTGTTACGGTTTTTGATACTTCCGAGCCTTAACAGATTATCAAAATGTTCAGACTTGATATTTTCTACCGGAAGTACAGAGCTTTCAGTGACAGCCGGTAAGTTCATTTCAAAGAAAGTGAGCTGCTCGTCGTTTTCTTCTTTCTGCGGCTCTATATCAACATAGTCTGTCTGCTCTCTGTCAAGCTCATCAGCACTGAGATATTCGTGTGCCGTTATCATATCGTCAATTATGCCGGCAACGTCCGTCCACGATAAGTGCATATCCGCTGTCATACTGAAATATGTCGGACCTTTCCATATTTCAAGTCCGTTTATTTCATTATGATAACCGTATCGTTCCTCACCTATGATAATCTCGGTATAATCGTTATTGTACGAATCTCTGAGGTATTCCGCCTTGCTATGAATGTCAGCGGCAGAAAGAAAAAAGCCGGTTATTTCGTTTTTGCTGTGTTTCAGATAACGGTCATACAGCAATACCGACTTGATTTCGTCAGATGTAAGGCTATCAGATAGAACAACAGCGGGGGCGTCTGCCTCCGCTGTCATATCGTTATATTCGTCTGCTTCTTCTGTTACTGAGCGTAAATTATCTCCTGCTGTACCTGTTCCTCTGCCATCATTCTCAGCGAATTGCAGATTCTCGTCCATTCGAGCGGATTGCTGTTCTGCAATTCGTCCGTCGCTCCGTACTTCTCCCTGTTCTTCTCCACGAATTCCGATACTCTGCTGATACACTGCTCGTTCACTGTCAGCAGGTGCTGTTCCAGCTCTCCGTTTATCATCAGCTGATTGAACGTCATCGGTATCGGCTTCTGCTCTCTGAGGAACTTCAACCTCATTCTGCCGTACTTGCCGATGTCTATCTTCTCCTCCTTCGTATCCGAGAACGGAAGATATGTTTCCGTTTCTCTGTCGAATTTGTATGTTATCTCCACGCCGTCTATCACTTTCGTTATCGTCGTTTCGGGCTGTTTCTCGTATGCGTTCATAGTATTCCTCCTTCAGAATGGCTTTCATTGTTTTTTCGATACTGCGTAATACTTCTTCGCTTGTCTGATTGATAACATCTCCGACAGCGGTAATAGCGTTTACAGTGTCAAAATTGTATATGTCGCTGAAATCTGCGTCATATTCTATACCGCAACGGTGAAGTATTGCGTATGTGGCACTCTCACTGGCGAAGCGTTCACAAACCGCCGATAAAGCAAATTCGTCAAGATCTTCCGCCGCCGAGCCTTCCACCGATTTTATTATATTACTCTGTAAATCTTTTGTCAAGCATATTATGCGTTCACGGACAATTTTCTTGACTGCTTCTTCGAGATTGATCGCGTCCGTAACACCGTATGACTGTTTCAGTTCGTTGTACACACGTTCTTCGCAGGTATCATCAATCGTCCAGAAGTACGGAGTTTTCGACTGTTCGTTTACCTTGACCGTATTGGCTATGTCAAACACATAGCGTATATTCGTAACGTTGACGTTATCATTTGAATATACAAGACCGATTGCTTCGCTCGTTCTGATAACACGGCGGTTTGTAGCCTTTTTCCACGTTTTTATCTCGGCACAGGCTGTGGCATTCGGCTTCTGTGCAAAGATAGATACACTGTCCTTAAAACCGTATTTGTATAGTCGTGACGAGGTTTCAAGGAACCTTTTCCATTCTTCCTGCGACCGGCTGAAGCGTCTGAGCTTGGCTTTCAGCAAGTCGTGATACTGCTTTGATGTCAGCATTGTATATTCTCCTTTAAACGATGATTGAGTTTGTGTTTCAGCCTACAGAATACTTTCTTTTTCTGCAGGCTTTAAATGCCTGTGGCGTATTGCTCCAATGCCCATTCGTCGAGCTTGTACACGTCAAAACTGCTGTTGGTGCTTTCTTCAAACTGTGTCCGTACTGTTGTTTTACAGCTTTCGGCAAGTGAGAATACAAGCGATGTTATGTATGCTTTAAGATTATTTATCTTGCTCCTATGCTTTTCACAGCAATCAGTGATATACTGCATACCGTTCTCGTCAATACAGCCGACAGCTTCAGATACTTCTCCCGGTGTCTTGTATTCCCCGTGATAGTAAGTGCCTTTGTCCATAGCTGTCTGCATAACATCAGCAACCGTCTTTTGCTGATGTTTATATAACTTCTGATTATTTTCTTTTGTTTTATAAGTATGTTCTGCCGAAACGGCATAACTTGTTGCTGACTTTCGGCTGTTCTTGTTCTGCCGTTTTGGCTGAACAGCAGAATCGCCTTCTATTGCCTTTGATTTTTCGGTTTCCGCAGTAGTTTCACCGAGAATTGCTTTTCCTTTTTCGATAAGTGCAACTATTTTTTCGTAAGCGTTGCAAATAAAAAAGGAACGCTTAGCAGGCATTCCTTTACGTTTGCATTCGATAAGTCCTTCTTTTACAAGAATGGCTATGGCTCTTTTCTGTGTCTTTTCGGACAATGCGGTGCTTCGCCATAAGTCATCAATGGTCGAATAAAACCAGTCATCCGGTATCATATCGTGCTTGCTGTAGTATGCATACTTTGCGAGCAGAGCATTGTATATAATAGCTACCTCTGCACCAAGAGCGTGTGACAGGTAGCGATTCGCACTGACGGTATTTGTGGCATTGATAATGTCAAATACTGTGTTCAGCTTTTCGTTCATTGTATTTCCTCCGTTTTTAACCGAGTATTTCATCGAGCTGTCCTGCAAGTCTTTTAAGCTCTCTCTTAGCCCTCTTTGTTTTAGCCTGCTCACTAACGTGATTCACAAGAAAATCCGAGAATTCCGATACCGTCATATTGCAATGATCGGTCATCGCCACCGCAAAAAGCAGTTTTGTATCATCGGCTATATCACGTCTTGCCATAAGTTTTTTCGGAAAATAAATGTCGCTACCGTTTGTGATAGCGACAATATGGTTTATTTTGTTTTCTGTTGCAGTCATATTTTTCTCCTTTTACAGTTCCGGTTCCTCATCATTCTCGTTCTCGTCATTCTGAAATTCGTTTTCCGCAATCAGATTTTCAGATGCCCATTTTTTCGCTTTGTCAAGCGAATCACACCTATAAACTATTTCAAAACGGTTTTCTTTGATGTTGTCAATTTCAACGCCATAGGAATTTTCATCGTATTTAGCTATCCAGGCAAATTTGCCGTATTCTTTGTGGTTTATTATTGTACTCCACAATGAAGGGTTTCCGTTTTCATCATCAGCTTCATGTATTATTTTCCATGTCAAATCTTTTATGTTCATATATCAAACTCCTCATTGTCATCCATCAGAATTCCGTCAATACTATCTACATTATTAGCGGCTGTTGTTTCGGTAATAAAGCCTTTATCATTGCAGTAATCGGCTATCTGTGCTTGATTATTTGACAAGAGCCATCGCACAAGCGGCTCGATTTCTTCTTTCGGAAGTCCCATAACACTGTCTGCAATGTCAGCGTAATGGATTTTGATTATATCGCTTTGCTTTTTTTCTTTCTGTGGCTTTTTTTCAAGGATCTCTGCAATATCATCAACCGATAACGGCTTAACAGTTGCTTCAAGCTGTATTTCTTTAGCCTGTTTTTCATCTACGGTTGCCTTTTCGCCCTCGCTGATGAGATACTCCGATAAGCTGTTCTGCGTTTCAGAATCGACGGAAGATACAGCGACACCGACAGATAACTTAATTCGGTCCGTATCCACCATATCGAGCAGTTCCGGTGTTAATCGGCTGATTGCAATGTATCTCTGTACTGACTTACGGCTTTCGCCGTTCTCTTTTGCTATGACAGCTGTAGGATTTGTTGCTCCGAGTTCTTTCAAGCATTCCTGCTTAATCTTGTATGCTAACGCACGTTCTTTGGCAGTGAGTTTATGTCGTTGCTCAAGATTTGTGTCAACCATCATCAGCTTTCGCTGAGTAGCTGTAAGCTCATTTCTGATAACAGCGTCTATGCTGTCCATATTATTCTTTTGACACGCACGAAAGCGATTGTGTCCGGCTATAATCATATAGCGTCCGTCAGATTTACGGCTCACGATAATCGGCTGTAATAAGCCGTTGACCTTTATGCTCTCTGCAAGTTCGTCAATTTTATCGACTGTGTACGACTTAAACGGGTGCAGACTTTCCGTATAAGGATCAATCATATCTATCGGGATAGGTGTTATTTTAATTGTATCATCCCCAGCCGGCAGAGAAGAAAAAGAGGAAAGCCCATTGAGCTTTCCCTTTGCCTTTATATTTGTAAAATCAAATGCCATATTATTTGCACCTCTCTATAAGTTCTCTCGTCAGCTCAGCGTACTGTCCGCCGAGTTTTGTATTTATCGTCATAGCTTTCTGCTCCGCTGTGCTGTTGCTCGCCATAACACTTTTTGAAATACGGCTCTCAAAAACAAGATTGCCGTATCTGCTCTTGAGTGCTTCGTCAACACCTTTTGTCATATTTGTGTTATCACACATTGTTTCTATAACGCCGTAAACCGTTAATGCCGGGTTGAGTTCCTTTGCCATTGCGATGATTTCTTCAAACTGGATTATTCCGTTCAGTGCAAACTTCTGCGTCTGCACCGGTATAAGTACACCGTTGGCGGCTACAAGTGCATTGACAACAAGGATTCCAAGCGACGGTAAACAGTCAATTATTATGTAGTCGTATTTATCGAAAATTGCTTTCGACAGCAATTTGCGAAGTATCATTTCTCTGCCGATTGCAGACGCCATAAACATATCAGCCATAGACAGTGATATGTCGGACGGAATGTAGTCTATTCCGTCAGCGGTGCTTGTCAGAATAGCGGCATTTATCATATCATCTGTGATATTCTTAGACATTTCAGCCTTGATTAAGTCGGTAATAACCGGCGTTCCTTCGTCACCTGTATATCCGAGATAGTCAGACAGATTACCCTGTCCGTCAAGGTCGATGCAAATGACGTTGTATCCTCCACGCTTGAGATTAGCCGCAAGATTAACAACGGTTGTAGTTTTACCTACTCCGCCTTTCTGATTAGCTACAGTAATGATTTTTTTCATAAGTAAACCTCTTCTTTCTGTTGCTGTCGCAACACATAAAAATCAAGCCTCTTTTAAAAATAACACCGGGAAAGGACGGCAGGCTTACTTTTCCGTCCTCGATGTAGCTATCATCGCCCGATGTTACGGAACACTTCCATTCCCATCATAAGAAACTACCTCTTAATACTGTGTTCCGATGGTGAGAGCCGGCAGAGTTGCACTGCCACAGGATGCTGTTGCTCCCATATAAGGTGCGACACCGTGTCGCACCTGGTACACTTATACTTTAGCTAACGTTGGAATGGTCTTTTCAAGTATTTCGGTCATTTTGTTTAGTTCATCGTGCGTTGCGTTGTCATTTACAACAAAACAGGAAATATATACATAATTGTTATTGATTACAAAATAGTAGCCGTACTCAGCTTTCGTAAACATTTCATTATACGCTTTATTTTCATAAGAATAGGACAAAGCAACTCTTGTCATTTCAATTCCATTAATCGTTATGTTGTTCGATTTATTAACAACAGCTGTATCCATATCTACATTTCCGGTAAAGTTAATAATATCATTCATATCTTTATCAAAATCAAAAGAATACGAAGTTTTTACACAAACAAAACCTTTATATTGTTCATCTGCATCAAAAGCGTATATATACCCGGCATTTGGCGATGGAATCTGCCAGTTTATATCATCCGGCAAAGTCAAGCTATATTCTTCTATATGACCTATGTAAAAATTCATCGCTTGAGATTCATTTTTCTCAGCTGACGTCAATGAACTTATTAAGTCAATTTCAACGTCACTTGAAGTAAAGACATTGTTCGATGTACTCGTTTCCACATTTAAATCCGTACTTGTAATAGTTGCATCAATAGATGAGTTAGTGCATCCCGATAAAGATATAATCGCCACTGCACATAAAATTGGTAAAAGTTTTTTCATTGTTACTCCTTTTCATTCCCTAAAAATTTCTTTTCTTCTTCAAGCATCGCTACATACTGTCCATAGCTCATCTTCTTGTCAAGAGCCATCTTCTCGACTTTTGATATTTCAATTTCGCTTTCTGTTTTACGCTTGTGCGGTGCTGTAAAATCAATTATCTTTGCCGGCATTAGCTCACCTCCTTTTAAAAAAATAAAAGCACAGACGAGCTGTGCTTTGGAATATTGGACTTACATTCCCAAATGTGATATAATAATCGAATTAATTGGAAATGGAGATAAAATATGACGAAAAAACAATTACTTGACAAACTTGTGCTTATCCTCGAAAGCGAAGATGCTAACAATACCTTGACTTTCGAAACTGCTTTAGAACAATACATAAGGAGTAAAGAAAACATTCTGTCGCCATCAACTATGGAAATGCCTACTCCGAATTCGTTATGGATATGAATTATGTCGGGAGCAAAGCTC
>ERZ773192.862-NODE-862-length-34848-cov-9.242894_pt1 | contig 34848 bp, 38 predicted proteins | sample MGYA00581010_ERZ773192 | MGnify/ENA primary metagenome ERZ773192 (study PRJEB29015, sample SAMEA2737741) | human gut metagenome | biome: human gut; feature: human-associated habitat; material: faeces | place: China | collected 2012 ...
TGAAGGAGGACCTTTCCTCCTCTATGACAGTGTGCATTCCGACATGAAGCAGTAAGTCGCCCAGCTCCTCGCAGAGGGCGAAGGGGTCGCCGCTGTCGATGGCGTCTATTACCTCATAGGCCTCCTCGATAAGGCCGGAGCGCAGGGATTCGTGGGTCTGCTTTGCGTCCCAGGGGCAGCCGCCCGGGGCGCGGAGCCTGCGCAGCACCGCCATCAGGCCGTTCATATCGCCGCGATCAAGCTTGTCCTGAGATGCGGCGGGAGGAACTATGCAGCAGGTGGCGGCGGAATAGCTATTCTGCCTGTCCAGCTCAAAAAGTGGTATCTCTTTTATGCGGTATTCGCCGTCTGTTCCCATATCGCAGAAGTACACGGCGTGCTCATCGGGGTAATAATCAAGCAGCGCCAGCTTTACATCGCCCGCGCAGAGCCGGGTATCCATCTCCTCTACACAGAGGGGCAGGAAGGGGTCTATGGTATCGGGAAGATTGTTGGCGGCGCATATCACGCGCCTGTCGGATAAGGTAAAAGGAAGGTCGGCCAGCACAGCGTCAGAGTAGCCTATGCCGGGAAGCACCTTTACGGTGGTGCCGGCTTTGGATGCGGCTTCCCGAATGGCGGAAAGCTGGCCTTCGCCTATGCCGCGGCCGGACACGGCATAAACAGCGTCGCAGCCGCACATCAGCCGTGCCGCTATCGCCTGGTTCAGCTCGTCGTAATCGTAGCTGCTGTCGTACAGGTCGTCCATTGAGACATATGGCAGCCCCGCATCTGTTATCCATCTGGCGCAGGGTGAATCCGCAGTTTGAAGGAACAGCCTGCCGGCATGCTCTATTGCCGATTGGGAAGCGGTGGTGATGCTTCCGGGTACGGAAAGGGGCGCTATGGTGAGTTTAGTCATATGATTTCTCCTTATTTACTTTTCGCTGCCGTAAATGAGCCTTTTAAGCTTTCTGCCGCCGGGTATGTAGTTGAGTTCTTCGCGGCTGAACATGCGGAGGTATATTGCAAGGATGCCGTATACGCATACGCCCAGAGTCACGGATAATAGAACTCCGAGGGTGACGTGGCCAAGTTTATTCATAAAAGCGAAGCACATGTACACCATTGCGCCCATCACTGCGGAGGAGAGAACCGGCTTTAGTATAACGTCCCATAAATTCATATTGATATGCGCCTTGCGCACGGCGTAGGCCGTATCAGCGATGCCGGCGAAGGCGTAGCATATCACGGTAGATATGGACGCACCCTGTATATTGACAGAGGGTATGTTGGTGAGCACTACCAGCGTTATCACCTTGAGTATAAAGCCTATGAACAGGTTGAACAGCGGTACGTTGGGCTTGCCCAAGCCCTGTATTATGCCGGTCATAGCCTGAACCAAGGAGAGGAATATAACTCCTATGGAGGCGGTATGCATAAGGTCGGCGGCGAGGGAAAGCTGTGCCTCGGTAAGGCGGGGATACAGCATGCCCAGTATGGGTTTAGCCAGCACGAAAAGACCTACGGCGCAGGGCAGGCCGATTATGAGGGCCAGCTTCATGCCGAGGCGGGATATATTCTGAACGCTTGATTTATCCCTGCGGGCAACGCTTGCGGATATGGCAGGCACGAGGCTCATGGCCAGAGCCATGGTCAGCACGCCGGGCATGTTGGTCAGTGTAGTCACGTTGGAGCGCAGCAGGGAGTAGGCGGTCTGGGCGGTATCCTTGGAGTAGCCCAGGTTCAGCAGTATGCGGATTATCATGGCGCTGTCCACCATGCCGGAAAGGGAGCTTATGGAAGCGCCCAGGGTTATAGGCACGGCCAGCAGTATGAGGTTTTTAGCTATGGGGGCGGGAGCGTAGGGCGCGCTCTGTTCTATATGCCGCCTTATGGAAGGACGGTAGCGGTTATATACGAATATGATGGTAAGCAGGGCCAGAAATTCCGATGCGGTAACACCTATCAGCGCGCCCATGGCGGCGTACTCGGGTCCTTTGGGCAGCAGCTTTATGGCCAAAGTAAGGCCTATTACCAGCTTGCCTATCTGCTCAACTATCTGGGAAAGGGCTGTGCCCGTCATGCGCTGCATGCCCTGCAAATAGCCGCGGTATGCGCACATTATGGAAACTACCAGCAGGGCGGGGGAAAGCACCTTAAAGGAAAGGTGCGCTTCGGGCTGTGAGGAGAGGGCGGAAAGACTTTCCGAGCCGAAGAACATCAGAAGGCCGGTGAAGAGGCCGAGGCATACCAGAAGCCGCATTGCGGTGACGAACACCTTGTGTGCGCCCCGATAGTCTCCTGCAGTCACGCGCTCAGATACCATCTTAGATATGGCGGTGGGAAGGCCGGAGGAGGATATCACAAGAAGACCGGAGTAATAGGGATAGACTACCTCATAGTAGCTCATGCCTATGGGGCCTACGGCGTTATTGAGGGGTATGCGGAATACCGCACCTATTATCTTTACCAGCAGTCCGGCTACGCCAAGTACAGCCGCGCCCTGTACGAATGAGGTCTTTTTCTTTTCCATAAAATAAGCTTGCATTCTCCGTCAGTTTTTGCTCGCCGGCTGCAGCGGATAAGCGAAACCGGCACATACATTTACTTATTATATCAGATTTACGGCTCAGTGCGTGAGAAAATGCTGATTAAACAAAAAGTTTTCATTGAGCACATGTTCAATTGGATAAGGATATAGTATAATAACGTAAATATGGAATTTTACACATTGGTACCATCAGTTGACAAGAGCACACAAGCTCTTTAGGGTCTTCGAGTTTTAGAAGCCAAAGAGTATGGCAGAACAAGGAGGACGAGTGCAGAAATACTGGTTGTATTTCAAATGAGGACGACACAGTTATGCCGTGCTGTTTGGCTCCTAAAACCTTGTGTGTCCTTGTCAACTGATGGTACCGTCAGCTCTTTGTTCTCTATGGCCTGCCTTTTAGCATTTGGGGCGAAGTGCGGCAGCGTTCCGTCAAAGGACAGCGCAAGGAGCTTATACCCGTCCTTGGTGCTGTCCACCTCTTCAAAGCCGTACTTCATGGCGAAAGCCTGATCCGACAGCCAGGCCTTCTGTTTCTCCGCCCCCAGCATACATACGCCGGACTTGCCCCTTTCCTTCGCGTCATTCAGGCAGTATTCCATAAGCTGCCGGCCGTAGCCGTGCCCCTTGTGCTCGCCCAGCACCCACAGGCAGTATATGTAATAATAGTTGTCTCCCAGTATGGGGGTCCACGCTGTCTCCAAGGGGGCATATTCTATAAATACACAGCCCTTTACATCTAACTTGCGGAAAACGTGTCCCTCCCCAAGCCGCTCAGCCAGCCATTGGCGCTTCGCCTCAACGCCGGGGTGGGGCTTCCTGCTGTGGATTATGCAGCACAGGTGCTCGTCCATAATGTTTTCAGGCGTAAGGTTTATGAATCCATGCTCCATTTTTCTTTTTCCTTTCGTTTATTTGCCCATCGCGCCCTGCGCCGCCTTCCGGTAGCTGCTTGGCGTCATCACCATGAAGCGCAGGAAGTTTCTCGTAAAGGACTTTACGGTGTTGTAGCCCACCTCTATGGCGATAGAGGTGATGGTGGCGGCGGTGGTGGTGAGCAGGCGGCAGGCCTGCTGCACTCGCACATAGTTCAGAAAGCTGTCGAAATTCTTTTCCACAAGGCAGAGCAGCATGCGCTGCAATTCGTCGCGGCTGATGCCAAACTCCTTCGCTACGGATTCCGCCGTCAGTTTTTCGGCATAATTGCGGTATATGCTGCACACTATATCGTAAGCCCTGCGGGTCTCCCGTATGCCGCACTGCTCGGATATCAGCTGGTAGGTTTTGCGGTATTCTCCCGCCTTGGTCCCCATTCTGGCGGCAAACACCTTGGACATGTGGGAGGCGTCCACATAGCCCAGTATGCCGGCTATCTCCTCAAGGGTGAAGTCCGTATAGAGCAGGAAGTTCATGGTGCGGGTGACCCGCATCTCGGCCAGCAGGTCAAAGAAGGACAGGCCGCTCACCTCCCTTATGTACTTGCGTATTGAGCCCTCGCTCATGTAAAACATGGCGGAAAGCTCCGTTATTGTCAGCTTTTCGTTCAAATGGGTATAAATATAGCGCAGCAGCGCCGCCTCGCTCCTGCCCCCCGCCGCTGCGGAAGCCCTGCCCTCCTTCCCCTGTCCCTGACGGCAGAAGAGTATCATAAGCTCTATTATAAGGCTTATGGCATAGGCAGACGAGTGGCCGCCGTCGCTGTCCTCCGGCTCCGCCTGCAAAAGCCCCACAATACTGTCTATGCGCTCGGCTCCCCTGCCGCCGCATATAACTACCGGCGCAGCCTCTATTCGGGAAAGAAGCTCTTCGTCGTCCTGAGCTATGCTGCAAAGGGACTTGAGGGCGAGATTCACCGCATCCAGCTGATAACGTATCAGGTAGTAGGTCAGCGGCGCGGATACCTCCGTAACCTCGCTTATCTGCCACGGCATTATGGCCACGAGCGTACCCTCCCTTAGGCGGTATCCCCTTCCCTGAAGCAGCAGCGTACCTTCCCCCTTGCTCACGTATAAAAAGCGGGCTCCCTGATGTATCAGGGGCTGGGTGGGTGTGGCTATCACCTCCCGCGCCACAGAAAAAAGCCTGCGCGGGTCTATCTCCGAGCAGTGGCCCGGCTGTATCTGTACGGTATCTTTCACGGCAAAAGCTCCCTTCAAAGCAGTATAGGACAAATTTACGATCTTATATTGTATTTTACCGCACAGGCATTTCCATGGCAAGGCTCAGCTGCCATGGTTTTTTTGCCTTATACGGCGGCATTTTAGGACGTAAAATACCTTTGCCCCTAATTCATTTGTCCTGCGGCAGGGGCGAAAAAATGATAAAATTTAACTGACAGTCAAGCAAAAGGAGAAAAGCCAATGCCTATACATGTTACCAGCGAAACGGGCCCATTGAAAAAGGTCCTGCTGCACAGGCCGGGGCTGGAGCTTGAGCACCTGACCCCCACCAGCCTCGAGCAGCTTTTGTTCGACGACATACCCTATCTCGCTGCAGCCCAGCGGGAGCACGACGCCTTCGCCCAAGCCCTTGCGGACAACGGCGTGGAGGTGGTCTACCTCGAAAAGCTCATGGCTGAGACCATATCCAATCGGCCGGAGCTGCGCAAGGCCTTTATAGGCGAGTTCATATCCCTTGGAGGCCCCCTGGCCGAAAGCTGCCACGAGCCGCTTTTCAGATACCTTTCAAATATACAGGACGATCTTGAGCTGATAGAAAAGACAATGGCCGGCGTGCTCATGTCAGAGCTTTCCCTAAAGGGCAAAAGCCCCCTTACCGACCTTGTGCGCCGGGAGGGACGCTTCGCGCTGGAGCCCATACCCAACCTTTACTTCACCCGGGATCCCTTCGCCTCCATAGGCATAGGCGTAAGCCTTAATAAGATGTACTCCGAGACCCGCCGGCGGGAGACCATATACGCCCGCTACATATTGGGCTATCATCCGGATTTCGCCGGGCAGGTCCCCCTCTACTACACCCCGGATATGCCCTTCTGCATAGAGGGAGGCGACGTGCTGAACCTTTCGGAATCCGTCCTTGCGGTGGGTCTTTCCCAGCGCACCAGCCCCGAGGCGGTGGAGCTTCTCTCCGAAAACATGTTCAGCGACCCCGGCTGCAAGATACGCACGGTGCTTGCACTGGATATACCCGACATACGCGCCTTCATGCACCTTGATACGGTGCTCACTCAGGTGGATACCGGCAAATTCGTGATGCACCCCGGCATACGGGAAACGCTGCGCATATACGAAATAACCCCGGGCAACGGCCCCAAGGCCATAAGGGCCCGGGAGCTGACCCAGCCTCTGGAGGATATATTCAGGGAAAAGCTGGAGCTGGACAGCGTGTCCCTCATACGCTGCGGCGGCAAGGACCCCATAGCCTCTGAGAGGGAGCAGTGGAACGACGCTTCCAACACTCTCTGCATTTCTCCCGGCGTCGTGGCGGCCTACGACCGCAACATCATAACCAACAAAATACTGAGAGACAACGGCGTTACCGTGCTGGAAATGCCCAGCTCGGAGCTTTCCCGGGGGCGGGGCGGCCCCAGGTGCATGAGCATGCCCCTCTGGCGCGATTAAAAAGAAATCATCAACTGCAACATTTATAAAAGCAAATGGAAAATTGCTAAATAGTTTAAGTATTAAACCTATCATTAAAAAAGCTGTTTTAAATTTTCCAGTATATCCAGCCGGAACTACTTCACCATTTGTATTTGCAAAAAGTCTAATAGTATTAACTATCATATCTCTCATTACAACAATTACTGGTATAACAGGATGAATATAACCATATGCCGATAAAATTATAAGTAAACTATTTACTGATAATTTATCCGCAATTGGATCCATTAATTTTCCATAATCGCTTACATTATTATATTTTCTTGCTAAATGACCATCTAAAAAATCTGTTATAGAGGAAAGTATAAACAAAACTCCAACTATAATCATTTTTGTATCCATTATTAATGTATCATTAACCAAAAATTTCTTAAAACTAACATTTATCATATCAAAAGGGAATAATAATATTATAATTATTATAATTGACATAATTAATCTTGCATTAGTAAGTCTATTTGGTAAATTTTTATTTTTCATTTTTACCACACTCCAATTTATTCCTTATCACTTATTTTAATATTGTCACTTGCATTACTACTTTTACTATTATTATAAATAGTAACACTAACAAATACTAAAACTAAAACAGTAAGTACAATTACTAATATTAAAGGTAATTTACTCTTTTCTTTTTCTTCTTTTGTATATGGAGATGCAATCTTATCTTCTTTTTCTTTTGCTTTACTCGCTTTTTCTATATCATCTATAGGTATCTTAGAAGTAGATTCAAATACATATTCATTAAATTCATCTATTATTTGTTCAGAATTAAGTCCTAAGTATTTAGCATAATCTGTTATCATACATTTAAGTAAGAATATATCTTTAAATGTTTTATAATTTCCAGATTCTATTGCTTCAAGTTGAGAAACTTTATAATTTAAATCCTCCGCGGCCTCCTCTATAGACACCCCATTTTGTTCTCTTGATTCTTTTAGAACTTCTCCTATTTCTTTCAAATATTTCACTCCTTACAATTTAAAAAAATAATAATTTTAATAAGCCATGTTCTGTACCTATTACTAGGTGGTAAACATTTATCTATGATTAACTCATCCTATGCTTAGTTCTTTTTTCCCTTACATAAGTTCCCCTACCATATTTTGGGTTTCTCGCTTGCGGAGTTTACCAATCGTTTCACTTTTTCCTTTCGGAAAAATATCGTCACTGCGGCACTTTATGATTACTAAATCCATAGAAAACCTTAGGATTATTCATCGTCGTTAGCATAAACTACTATAGGTTATTTTTTCCCTATACACAAACACTACTCTCATCACAGAAGAGTGCGAGCATGGACTTTCCTCTACATATAAATGCAGCGTTTACCTAAAAATTATTATTCATTATCGTTATTTCTTCCATAAATTATTTTTTCTAATTCGGAAATTCTACGAAGTAAGTCAACATTAGTCACTTGTCTTTCGCTATTTTTTACAATATCCATATTAGCTTTGGCATTTCTAAGTTTTTGCTTAAGTTCTAGAATTTGATTATTTAGAGCATTGATTTGTCTATCTTTTTCTCTAATCATACTGTTATATGCATTATAATCACTTATAACCATATCAAGTACTTTATCAACTTCCTGAGGTCTATATCCCCTAGCATCTACTTTAAAGTCCCAATTATAAAGCATTTCTGGATTTAACAAAATTTCTTTAGACACTTTTGCCTCACCTCTTTTAAGTAATTATCACAAAAAAAGGCATATTTGTCAATATACACATATTTACTTATTATTTACAAACATGTTAACATTAAATCTAATTTACTATCTTCTACATCTTCCATCATATTATTTAAAACATATATAAGATATAAATTGTTCATTTTATTTTTCTCCTTTATTATTAAGTTATCACAAAATAAAAATAGTTTCATTATAATCGACAAACAAAGATAAATATAGATATAATTAGATTATAGAATTCAAATTTTTTTAAAGAAAATATATGAAATTTTTTTAATATATAGTATAATTAATATGGTGGTTATAATGAATTACCCAAATAAAAAGAAAATTATTAATGAAAACTATATATATTATGGAAAAAGAGGTATGAATTTAGAAGATGATATTAACTCATCAAATAAATATTATCTTGATAATGATATAGCAGTTATATATAAAAAGCCTACTCCAATAAAAGTGGTTAAAGTAGATTATAATAAAAGAATTAATACAAAAATAACTGAAGCTTATTATGAAATACCATCTACTACTGATTATAATGGTATATATAAAGGAAAATATATAGACTTTGAAGCAAAAGAAACAAAATCTAAAACATCTTTTTCATTAAATAATATTCATAAACATCAAATTGATCATTTAATTAAAGTTAAAAATCACGGAGGAATATCTTTTTTAATAATTAGATTTACTACTCTAAATAAAACATTCTTTTTAGAAACTAAAAAATTAGAGGAATTCCTATATAATAATGAAAGAAAATCTATACCTCTTTCGTATATTAGTGACAATGGTTACTTAATAAATGAAAATTATAATCCAAGATTAGAATATATAAAAATAATTGATAAATTACTTTAATAAAAGAAATGAAGGGAAATTTAATATGAAAAAAATTGAAAAAAAGAAAAATACTAAATCAAATGAAACAATGGTAAAAGTTAAGAAAAAGAAAAAGGTTAAAAAAGTTTTAAAAATTATACTTAATATATTTTTACTACTTTTATTAATTGGGTTAATTGGTGGAATAATATTTGCAATATATGTTGTTACTCATGCACCAGACTTTAATCCAGAAAATTTGTATAGTACAGAATCATCTATACTTTATGATAGAAATGGTAATCAAGCAGGCAAACTTGGTGTAGAAAAAAGAAAAAATGTTAATTATAATGATCTACCTCAAGTACTTATTGATGCGATTATAGCAACTGAAGATTCAAGATTTATGCAACACAATGGTTTTGATTTACCTCGTTTCTTAAAAGCATCTGCTGGACAAGTAGTTAATAAAATTACTGGTCATGGTAATGCTGGTGGTGGATCAACACTTACAATGCAGGTTTCAAAAAATAACTATACATCTGTTGAAGATTCTGGTTTTGAAGGAATAGTAAGAAAATTTACAGATATATATATTTCAATATTTAAACTTGAAAAAAATTATTCAAAAGAAGAAATAATTGAATTCTATGTAAATATTCCTTTCCTTGGAAATAATGCATATGGTGTTGAACAAGCATGCCAAACATATTTTGGTAAATCAGTTTCTGATATAAATTTAAGTGAAGCATCACTAATAGCAGGACTATTCCAAGCTCCTACTTCATATAACCCATATCAACACCCAAAACAAGCAGAAGAAAGAAGAAATACTGTTTTATATTTGATGCAAAGACACGGATATATTACTAAAGAAGAAGCAGATGATGCTAGAAGTATACCAGTAGAAAGCTTACTTAGAGAATCTAATCCAGAAGGATCATCAAATGAATATCAATCATATATAGACGTTGTAGTAAAAGAAGTAGAAGAAAAAACTGGATTGAGTCCATATACAACAGGTATGAAAATATATACAAATCTAGATCCTGATAAACAAAAAACATTAAACGATATAATGAGTGGTAAAACATGGAAATGGAAAGATGATAAAGTTCAAGCAGGTATAGCTATTGTTGATGTTAATACAGGTGCTTTAGTTGCAACTGGTGGTGGAAGAAATCAAAAAGGTGAAAGACAATATAATTACGCCACTGATATTACAAGACAAATTGGATCTTGTGCTAAACCATTATTTGATTATGGTCCAGCATTTGAATATACTAACGCTGGACTTGCATCGCAAGTGTATGATGGACCGCATTCATATTCAAGCGGTGTTGCGATAAAAAATGCAGATGGAGGTTATAAAGGAACTTTAACATATAAATATGCTCTTGCAGCATCAAGAAATATTCCTGCACTTAGAGTATTCCAATCTGTTGATAATTCAAAAATAAAAGAGTTTGTTACAAAACTTGGAATAAAACCTGAAATAGATAGTAATGGTGGACTTCATGAAGCACATGCACTTGGAGCATTTAGTGGATCAAATCCAAAAGATATGGCTGCTGCTTATGCTGCATTTGCAAATGGTGGTTATTATACTGAACCTTACACTGTTAATAAAATAGAATATATTGATTCTGATAAAACTGTAAGTTTAAAAAATAAAAGATCAAAAGCAATGTCTGATTCTACTGCATATATGATTACTGATGCACTTGTATATGCAGTTTCAGGATATGGTAACATAGGTGGTTCTGTTAGTGGTGTACAACTTGCTGCTAAGACTGGTACATCAATGTTTGATTCTGAAGCAAGAAGAAAATATGGTTATCCATCTTCAGCAAATATGGACATGTGGGTTACAGGATATACTCCTGAATATGCAGTATCATTATGGTATGGTTATACAAAAGCAGAAAAAGGATATTATTTAGGTAATGATGGATATTCAGCTCGTGGTAAACTATTTAGACAAGTAATATCTTCTATTTCAGATAGAAGTGGAACTAAAAAATTCACAGTACCAAGCAGTGTTGTGAAAGTTACTGTTGAAAAAGAAACATCACCACTTATGCTTCCTTCAGCTAATACACCTAATAATATGAAAGTTACTGAATATTTTAAAAAAGGCACACAACCAACAGAAGTGTCACCAAGATACAGTACACTTCCAAATGCATCAGGTTTGAATGCTAAAACAAACGGAAATCAAATAGAACTTTCTTGGACTGCTGCAAATAAACCTGAATATTTAACTGATGATTATTTTAGAAAAAATTATAAAACTTTCTTTGGTAGTAGTTTAGAAGAACAACTAGCAGCAAGAAAAGCATCACAAGGAGAATTTGGTTATGAAGTATTTGTTAAAGATAATTCTACTGGTGTAACTAATTCACTTGGATTTACTACAAATACAACATTTAAGGCTACTAAACAAAATAAAAATGTTACATATATAGTAAAAACAACTTTAAGTAATCTTAAAGTTACACAAAGTTCAGGTATAACAATAGATGTTAAAGGAGAACCTGAAAAAACAACAAGTTTACTTACATATGTTCTTGCGGGCAATTTAAAAGATACTGCAAAAGTAAATGTTTTATATACTGATCCTGGTATAACATCTGTATCAAATGATGGTGTTGACATAACAAAAAATGCCAAAATAACTGTTTCATGTCCTGAACTTGGAACAAGTGGTAAAGCACAAAAAGAAACATATACATTTACAAAGGCAGGTACATATACTCTTAAATATACAATTACATATAATGGAGCATCTGAAACAGTAGCTAGAACAATTACTGTATCAGAAACTGATACTCCTAGTGTAACAGAGTAATAAATAAAGACATATCAACTTTGATATGTCTTTTCTTTATTCATTTAACCAATCATAATCATATATTTCTTCTATATACTCTTCTTTATTATTTTTTCTTATAATATCTGTAGAATCTTTATATCCTTTTTTATTCCATTCAAATAGTATTTTATCTATATATCTTATACTATTAACGCCATTTAATATTGCTTCTTTTAATGCAGCTTCTATAAGATTTAAAGGTATATTATTTTCTATCCATTTACTAATTGTTTCATATTCAACAGGTGATAGTGTTCTTCCAAATTCTTTTTCAAATTTTGAATATATGTCACTTGAATTATCATTTGTATCATTTTCAATTAAACAGGCATTTATTTTTTTAAAGAATAAATCTAATGATATATATTCTTCTATTATTCCATTACTTTTATTCATTTCAATTGATATATATTGTTTTTCAATTAAACTATTTATTATTTCTAGAACTTCATTTTGCTCCATAAATAAATCATTTGATATTTTTTTATTATCAAAAATAAGTTTTTCATTACTATTAAGAAAATATATAAGCATTATAAACTCATTTATATCCAAATCAAACTTTTTATAATATTTTACTAAATAGTTTGGTATTATCATGTGATTATTTACAAGCATTAATTTTTCAATAACATTTTTATTCAAAATTATCACTTCCTTCTAAATACTTTTTAATTAATAAATTTTTGTTTTTTAATTTATTATACAATATTTGTTTTTCTAAATCTACATAAATTTTATTTATATCATTACTATTTGTGTATTTTTTTATTTCATTATATTTTATATCTATATCACTTCTACAATGAATTGGCAAATTTAGATATCTTCTTTCTATATCATCAATTTTTAATATTTTTGCTGAAATTAAAAGTGAATCCATACTATATTTATATAATGTATAATTATCTATAGTTTTATCATTAATTATTTCTTTTACTTCCATAATTATTTTAAATTCTTTTTTTGTAAAGTTATATTTATTTGAATAATCTAATTGCGCCCATATTCCTGAATAGTTATAACACTCTATAAGACTATTTTTAGGCTTTATTTCAAGAATTTTAAACATATTAGTATAGTTAATCAAATTTAATAGTTTGTTTGATTTACCGGCATTAAAAATTATATCTAATTCTTTTTTTATTCTATCAAAAGAAAGATAACTAATCTTTTCAACATTATTATAAATGGTATTCATTAAATTATCTTCAATATTAAAATCATACACTAATGAAAATCTAATTGCCCTTAAAATTCTTAAAGGATCCTCATTTATTTTAGTATTAGCGTTTCCAATACATCTAATTATTTTATTATTAATATCATTTATTCCATTAAGTAAATCAATATACATTCCATTTTTATTTATACAAATAGAATTTATAGTAAAATCTCTTCTCATCAAATCTTCTTTTAAATCATCAATATATTCTACCTTGTATGGTCTTCTATCATTATTCTTATAGTATTCTTTTCTAAATGTAGTTACTTCAAAAATATAATTATTATATTTAAGTTTTATAGATCCAAAATTATCTGTATGTTCTATATTAAATATCTTACAAACTTCATCTGGTAATGCATTTGTAATAATATCAATATCATTTGACTTTACGTTCAATATTTTATCTCTTACATATCCACCAACAATATATGCCTTATATCCATTATTTTCTAATATATTTAATATTTTAATAGCATTCTTATACATAACATCACCATAAAAATTATACCATAAAACAAGAAAAACCACTCAATATGAATGGTTTTTAATTATTTATTAACTGATTCTTTTAATTTGCTTCCAGCTTTGAATGAAACGCTATTTCTAGCAGCAATCTTAACTGGTAATCCAGTTTTTGGATTTCTTCCTTCTCTAGCTTCTCTTCTAGATACTCCGAAAGAACCAAATCCAGTTAATGTGATTTTTTCTCCTTTTTGTAATGTTTCAGCAACTGCACTCATGAATGCTTCTAATGCACGAGATGAATCTGCTTTTGTTAATCCAGATTTAGCTGCCATTGCTTCGATTAATTCTGCTTTTGTCATGTTATAAACCTCCGTATTTTGACTTATTAATAAGCATACTATGCTTATAAATATAGAATACCATTATTTTTAATTTTTTACAATAGTTTTTTAGTATTTTTCCTTGAAAAATAAAAGAAATGCAGGCAAATTACGCTGCATTTGAAAGGAATGATTGAATATTAGTAATAGGTTTATCTTTAGTTTCTTGTAATTTCTCATTTGGAACAGAAAATAATGAATCTAAAGGAACAATATTATCGCTTGTTACATTCTGCTTTTTTTCACTTTGTTTAAGTATAGTTTTTTTAACATAATATTTTTTCCATACATTAAGAATAACTTCTTGTTTTTGTTTTGATGAATTAGCTATTTTAGTAGGATTTGCTGGAACATTAATATATATAATATCTTCTAAATCACTACCACTTAAATTATCACTATTTTTTTCAGGTGTTAAACTTTCCATTACTACATCTAAATTTGGTTTTTCTTCATCTAATTTTAATGAATCAATATTGATTTCTTTATTTTCTTCATTAACTTCATCAGTCTTTTGTGGTTCATTTTTTTCTTCTAAACTAGCTTTTCTATCAGTATCTAATATTATTTGATTTACTTCTTCATTTTTAAGTGGAACATTATCATTCGCAAAAGTTACTGTTTTCTTTGGTTCAACAATATTTTCAGTTTGCTTAGCACTTTCTTCTAAAGCAGGTTCTTCTTTGTTAATTATAGCAGTATCTTTCTTACAGAATTTAGGTAATTTACTTAAAAATGCTTCATCTTCTTCTTTTGTTCTATTTCTTTGATTATATAGTGCGATTAATTTTTCATAATTATTTAAAACAACTTCACTTTCTTCTTCATAATTACTATAAGTTCTAGCTATATCATTAACAACATTATAAGTTGATACTGAGATTTTACTATTTTCTGAAATAGACTTTTTTACAAACTCACTAGCACTTGGATTTATTATATGTACAATCATATTTAAAGATGATACATTTATACCTTGATTATGTTTTTTATTTTCCATAACTTGACCTTTTTTTAACAATTCATCTATTTCTTTTCTTAATTTTAATCTTTCATCAGTAACAGTATGGTATTCAGAATATAAGATACCAGATTGATGAATTAATTCACTAAATTCATCTTTTCCTTTTATAGCTTTTACAATTATGTCTCTACATTCCATTACACCTGCGAGTGTCATGTTATCTGAATTATTTAATTCTTCAAATTGTTTATCCAAATTAGAAAATTGCTTTTCAGTCTTATCATGATTATTTTCTTGTTCTGATATCATTTTTCCAATTTCATTTTCTTTTTGTAAAACATCCACTAATGAATCATATAACTGTAACATAACTTCCAAATCATCTTTAGATAAATTAGTAACTCCCATGTTTTCACCTCTTATTTTATTATTTTCCTTGTTCCCTTAAAGATTTATATGTTTCAGAAAAAATCTTATATGCTTCTTGTCTTTCATCTTCGTTTTCCAAATCTTTCATTACATTTTTATTATCTTCTTTTACTACTTTTGATGCGTATATTGCAACATTATTACTATCTTCTTCATCTTCTATAAAATAATAAATATATTCAATATCCTTGCCCTCTGGCTTTACTCTTGTGATTAATGTTGCTTCCTTTTTATTACCATTTGCAAGTTCTACTTCAAATTTATCTCCCATTTTTATTCTCCTTTTTTATTACATACCCATACTACGATTATTATTTTCAGTTGGAATCATTTGAACATACATATTTTTTTGTGCTTTTAATCTATTGATTTCTTCTTCTTTCTTTTTATGTTCATAATATGCCTTTGCTGACTTTTCTGCATCTATATCTATTGCATTTTTTACTTCTTCTGAATCAACAGGTAATACTTCACCAGTATATACTTCGTTATTCATTTTTTCATATTTGTCTATTTGTTCTTTTTTATTTTGCTCCTTTTGCATATTAAAAGCTGATTTAGTCATAAAATCAATAATATTCTCATTTACATTACTTTTTTTCAAATTATTTATATCAATATCAAATTCTGGATTTTCTTGTTTTGTAATATATTTTACTGAATCATTCTTAGATTCAGGTTCTTTTTTATTTTGTTCTTCCTGTGCATATATTGATGCTTTAGACATTTCATCCATAATTTCTTCATCAGTATAACCTTTTGATTCATTTTTATTAGCATTTAAATCTATATCAAACGCTGAGTTTAAATCTTCTTGTCTTGATATATGATTTTCTAAGTTACTTATATTGTCTTTTAAATTACTAATTTCTTCTTGATATTTAGCGTTCATTTCTTCCATTTGATTCATTAAACTTTCAATATATCCGAAAGAATAGTCTAACTCTTCTTGAATACTTTTTGTTACTTTATCACAGAATCTTTGATATATTCCTTTTGCGCCATTAACAACTTTACCAATTGATTTGTTAAAGACATTTTTCATTGCATTAACTGTTACTTCTTTACCTTTTGCGACAACGCATTTAAATTTATTTTTAATAATGTGTTTTTTCTCTGCTTTTACCTTTGGCTCTTTTATTAATATTTCTTCATTTTCTTTTAATCTTTTATTAACTTCACTTCTGTATTCTGATTTTTCTTGTTCGGATAGACATTTAGAATAAAGGATATCATTTAATAACTTTGAAGCAACTGTTTCTTTTAAAAGACCAGGTTTAGACATTGTTTTTTCAAAACTCGTCTTAAAATTTTGTTTTGCATCCTCTAATTCTTGAGCTTTTCTTTCTTTTTCTAATTTTCTTTCACTAATTTGTTCACGATTATTATTTATTTTATCTTTTAAATTTGATACATAGCTATCTACTAATGCTTGTAACATTTCCTGTTCTTTTAATTTTTCAGTATATTCAGTATTTTTCTCTATTCTTTCTTGTTCTTCTTTTTTTAATCTTATTACATTTGCCTTATAATCTTCTATAGATTTATCAGAGCTTAAAAGATCATATATAGATATAGTTTCATCAGGATAATTAGATTTTATATAATCAATAGATTCATTTAATTTATCTAATTCTTCTTTTAATTTATCAACTTCTAAATTAATTGTTTGTAATGCTTTATAATTTTCTTCATAACTAGATTTCATATTAACCTCCTATTCTTGTAACTCCTTGTATGCTTTAGAAAAAATTTCAAATGCTATTTTTTTCTCATCCTCATTTTCAATTTCAATTATTTCATCTGTACCATCTTCGTTACTCTTTACTCTTGATGTAAATAAATATAAATCTCCATTTTCATCTTTTTCACCGTCAACATTATAATAAATATATTCAACACCTGTTCCAGTTACTTCTAATCTTGTTACTATATGTGCTGTTTTATCAATTCCATCAATATTCACTAAAAAATCACTCATACTCATTCTACCCTTCCTATTATATATATTCTATAATACCATTTTATTTTATTTTAGTCTATATTTTAAAGGTAAAAAAAAGATATAATTTTTGTTTTTTAAAATTATACCTTACTTTTATTTTTCTTCTTTAGATCCATAATAATTATAATATTTGCCATACTTACCGTTTTTAGTACTAACATTATTAAGTACACAACCCGCAATTGGAGCATTTACTTTTTGTAATGATTTTATTGTTGTATCAAGTACATTTTTTGGTGTCATTGAATCTGAACTTACAATTAATACCTTATCCACTAAAGTAGACATAATTATTGAATCAGGTAATCCGTTACATGGTACACCATCAAATATTACTATATCAAACTTGTTTTTTAATAAATTAACTAAATTTTTATTTTTTTCTGAGTTTAAAAGTTCACTTGGATTTGGTGGACACATTCCTCTAGTTATTAAAAACACATCCTTAACACTTGTTTTATGTACATATTCACTTATATTATTAATGTTATCAATTAATAAATTAGATAATCCCTTTGAATTAGATACATCGAAAATTTTGTGTTGTCTACCTTTTCTCATATCACAATCCACAATTAATACCCTTTTACCTGTTTGAGCAAACGCTAATGCTAAATTTGCACTTATAAAACTTTTACCTTCTCCAGGAATAGAACTTGTTACCAATATTGTTTTAAGTTCATTATCAATTGATGAAAATTGTAAATTTGTTCTAAGAGTTTTAACACTCTCACTTACTAATGCTTTTGGATACTTATTCAAAATAAGTTCTACTTTTGAATGCTTATCTATACCTTTTGCGTCACTCTTAAATATTTTTGCAACCACAGGCATTCCAATTTGTTCTTCTAAATCATCTGATAATTTTATTGAATCATCAAAATAATATATAATGAATATAATAGCTATACTACCAAATATTCCAATAAATATAGATATAATAATATCTCTAATAAAAGTATCATTACACACTTCTTTTGGAACTTTTGCTTTATCTATTACACTTATATTATCTAGTTTATATATTTTAGAAACTTCACTATTAAATACTTTTGCAATTGAATTAGCTATTTTTGATGCCTCTTTTGGATTTTTATCTTGAACAGATATTTTCAAAATTTCAGTATCCTGAATTGCCTCAACACTTACTTTTTTAGATAATTCTTCTGCATTATATGATAATTTTTCATTTTTAATGACCTGTTCTAAAACCAATTCACTTTTAACAATCTCAGTATATGTTGTAACAAGTTTTTGATTTAACACAATATCGTTTTGTGTTATTGTAGAACTTTGTTCATTAGATTTAGCAAGTACAACTGTAGTATAAGCTTTATATAATGGTACCTTAAAATTATTGTCATATACTGTAACCATAAATACTAACAAAAAAGTTAAAATAACTATTATAAATATATATTTTTTTAAATAAAGTAAAAAATCTTTAATATTAATTTCTTCCATTTTACTGCCCCTTTTCCTTTTTTTATTACATGTTTTAAAAAAACTACACATATTATACATATTTTTTGAAATAATGCAAATTTTAAGAAATATTTAATACTAGAATTGTCTTAATATTTAAAAATAGATAATTATAGTAATTAATTTTTTTATTCCTTTACGACCACAAGATTAACAAATATAACTATTCTCTTCTATTTTATATTTTGTTAATATTCTTTTTTATAAACATTTCTATAGAAATCACCTTACAAAAATTTTACACTATTTTATATATAAAAAAATCACTAAAATTAGTGATTATTTTGCTTTTACTGACGATATATAATTATTAACTTTAATAGCCCACATATTACTTTCAGCATATTTTTTATTCATTGCTTCTGGAGTTGTTAAACCATATGCATAATAGTTATCAGCAATATTATCAATAAAGCCTTTTATACCCTCATCTAAACTTGGATAAGCTCTATATGAACCTCCATCACAGGATGGCGATCCTTTTTGTCCACCAACATTATTACATTTTCTCATAAGTGAACTACAAGACCAATTACAACCTGTTTCTAAAAGCATTATACTAACAGCTAAATATGGATCTACACCTCTTTCTAAAGAGTATGATGCAAATACATCTCCTTTACCTGCTATTGTTGATTTTAATGATCTATTTAATTTTTCAGTTAACTCATTTAATGTCATCCCATCATATACAATTACTTTCTTTGTTACATTTCCTTCTTTTTTTAATTCAGCAATTGAATCAATTTTTATTATCTCTTCTTCTTGAGCCATGTTGACAGAAGAAAAAATATTTTCTAAAGACTCTTTATCTATATTTGATAGAAAACTTGAAAAAGCAAATAATGTAAGCATTGAACATGTAAATACAGTCATTACTTTTTCATTTATATATTTAAATACATTCACTCTTTTTTCACCTCATTTGTTTCAAGCGAAGCAAATTAATGATATCATATTTTGTACTTATAGTCAAATTATTAACGTAGTTCTAGTATAAACATCATGCATAATATAATTATTGTTGTTATTATCATTAATGCTATTATCATATTAGTTATTTTCTTATTATTTTTTGAATTATCTTTTATTTTTGTTTTTATTGAACTTTCTTTTATAACGTTTATATCTACTCCCATTAAGTTAAGAAGTAAAACAAACTGTTCATCTACTTCATCTATATCAGATTCAGTTTTTAAAAGTACTATATAATTATTTTTTTTGCACATATCAGTAATCAATTTAATATTTTTTTCATTATCTAAATTACTAATTTTTATACACTTTATTGAATTATTAAATACCTCAAACCAATTATTTAAATTTTCTTTATCTGAACTAACATCGATATTATCTATATTTAAAGAAAGTCCTATATATTTTTCTGCTACATCCTCTTTAAAACCAAAATCTTTTACAAGCATTTTTCTAGAATATACAATTATATCTGTCACCTGAGCTATATCAGAACCAAACATTGTATTACTTTCATTATGTTTTAAGTTATCTATCGCAACTTCTATTTTATTAGATGCAAGTGTTGCGATTGCTGTTACAATATTTAAAAAATACTTTTTTTGCTCTTCTAATGTTGACCACTCAAATAAATCTAATGACAAATTTGATGCATTAATAGTAATCATTTTTATACCATTTTCTGAAAGTGTTCTTACTAGTTCGTTTACTGATTTTAAATTTGCTAAATCAGGATTTATTGCTGGAACATGAAATAATACTTTTCCTTTATATACCTTTTTAATATTATCAATATCGCAATCTTTTTTATCAGTTCTTAATAATAATTCTGTAACTTTGACATTTAAATCAATTGATTTTTTACATCTTTCAATCTGATTTCCTTGAAGTAAATAACTAGCATTATATGATATTCCAACATTTTCTAAATTCATAACTACAACTCCATTCTATACTATATACAATTATAAACTAAAACGAAAAAATATAAAACATATATTTTATATTTTTATAAAAAAATAACGACAACTAATCGTTATTTTCTTCTAATTTATTAAGTACTTCCTTGCACACATTAGCAGCTTGTTTTTTTACTTCTTTAGCAGCTTTTTCAAGTACTGGTGTACCTTTTTCTTTTGCATATTCAACTAATTCTTCAGTTTTTTTCTTTAACTCTTTTGCTTTTTTTTCAGCAATTTTTTTTACCTTTTCTTTATCTAGATCTTCTATTTCGTTTTTTATTTCTTCTATCTTATTTTCTAAGTTTTCTTGTACTTCTTTTACATCTACTTCTTTAGCTCTGTTTACTAAATCATTTATTCTATTCTTAAGATCTTCTCTTAATTCAGAGCCTTTCTTTGGTGCGAATAAAAGCGCTAAACCTGCTCCTAAGCTTGCTCCTAAAACTAATTTTCCTGTACCTTTCTTACTCATTATCTTCTTCCTCCTCTTTCTTACTTTTCTTATGTGAAAATATTTTAGTAAAAATACCAACTATAAAATCAATAAATCTATCTCCTACTACAGAAAATCCATTACTAAATCTATCTATAGTAGTAAATATACCATTTAATGATTGTACTTTATCATCAACATTATCAACAATTATTTTAACCTTATCCATAGTTTTTATAACTTTATAAGAAATCATTATTAATAATATTAACAATACTACTAAAAGTATATAAATAACAATCGGTAAAAATTCATCTAAAAATTCTACCATTATTCATCATCCTCCTCATCTTCATCATCTGAACTATACATATCATCAATTAAATTAAATAAGTCTTGTTCTTTAGTTTCTGATAGGATATTATCTTCATCAATCGAAGGTTCTTTATTTTCTATACTCTCTTTATTAGTATTATCCTCATTTTCATCAAATGATACATCATTATATATAATTTTAACCTCATCATCATCGTCTTTATTTATTTCATCTGTTTTTTCTTCATTTAGATTAAAAAATATACCTTTATTATCTTCTTCATTCATTTTCTCAGTTTGGGCATATGCTTTTCTCATTACTGTATCATAATCTAATTTCTTAGTTATATTAAACTCTCTTGTACTATCTATTAAAGTATCTTCTTTTTTATAGTTTTTGTCCAAAACTCCATATATAGGTGAAATAATAGGCGTTGGTCTAAATTTTTTAGCTTCTTCTTGTTCTTTTTTAATATTCTTATGATAGTCTTTATTTTGATATGAGGTTACAGATCTATATGTATTAGCTTTGATTTCTTCTTTTGGTTTTTCCTTTACTTCACTCTTTTTATTTATTTCTACCTTTTTTTCATAAAGAGTATCATCTAAATCCATAGGAAAATTAAATGTTCTTTCTGCTTTAAATAGATCTCTTTCTGATATATCATCTGTATCATATTTTTTATGAACATCTTCCCTTTTTTTTACTTCAATTCTTTCTTCTTTTTCTATATTTTTATGTTTTGACTCTTTAGTTTTTTCTATAACAGGTTCAAAATCTTCAACATCTTCTTCGTCATAGAAAAAGTTTTTAACTTTATCAAGTAATCCCATATTTCCTCCTACTCTTCATCAGAAGTTATTTCATCTTTTTCAATTAAACCTTCTAAAGATGAATTATTTCCACTATATGTGTCATATTCATTAACCCAATCTAAGAAATTTCCATCAGTTTTCTTTTTTGTTTTAAAAATATTATAGGTCTCATTTTCGCCTAGATCATATTTACTATCTCCAAGTATTGTTTCTACTATATTATCGTTATATTTTATACTAGATAAAACATAAGAAATATTGGAGATAGAATCAATCAAATCATATTTTGATACATATGCCTCAACTTTAGCATAATTAAACATCATTTCAATATAATATTTATCTTTTACTTTATTTACTTCTAAATATCCTGTTTTAGAACCAAATTCAAGTTTTTTTGATATATATGCATTTTTATCAACTTTGTAAGTATTTTTAACTTTATGATAATAACTAACTATATCAACATATAAGTAAAATGTATTACCTTCAGTATATAATTCTTGATTAAAATCTTTTACACTTTTAACAGACATATTACTAGGTAAATAATATTGATATCCAATCGCATCTTTATTTGAATTAGATATCTTCTTGCTAAGAATTATATCAACATTCTTTTCTATATCATTACTGCTTATATTTTCTATCTTACAACCTGTAAATGCAAATATACATATTAAAACTATTAATATTTTTTTTATGTTCATATCACACCTACTCTATCATGTTTCATTATATCAAACTTTTAAATATTAATAAAGTTTTTTTTCAAATTATGACAAAAAAGTATCAAATAAAAGAAAAAAAATTAAGAAGTAATCTTAATTATGCTTTTACCACATTAAATTCTAATTTTAGCTTATCAGCAACCGTTACAATAAATTCACTATTTGTAGGCTTTGCCTTATCATAATCTACACTATGACCGAATACTTCTTCCATAAGCTCTAAATTTCCTCTATTCCAGCTTACTTCAATAGCATGTCTTATTGCTCTTTCAACTCTTGAAACCGATGTATCAAATCTACATGCTATTTCAGGATATAATTCTTTAGTTATACCACCAACAATATTAGGATTATTATATAAAAGTAATATACCTTCCCTTATATATTGATATCCTTTTATATGTGATGGAACACCAAGTTCATGAAGTAATTTTGTTACAGAAATTTTCAACTCATTTTCATATAAATTTTGACCATTTTTTGTTTCAACTTGATTTGTCGCTTCTAATACTCTTTGTTCTAAATCATTAAAATCAAATGGTTTAAGTAAAAAATATTTTATATTATATGTTGATACTCTTTTTATCATCTCATCAGCATTGAACGAAGTTATTACAATAATATTAACATTTAATGCTTCTTCTTTTATTTTATCTAAAACATATATACCATCTTTATTTGGCATAATTAAATCTAACAACACTAAATCAAAATCATTTATATGATTTTTAATCATCCTGAAACCTTCTTCACCATCATGTGCTTCATAAACAACTTCCATATTATTACTGCTATTAGTATGTTCCCTTATCATGTGTATTAAACTTAAATTATCATCAACAACTAAAAGTCTTTGTTTTCTCATATTTATTTTTCCTCTCTATTTTTTGATACTTTTCAATTATACAACAATTTTTTTGCAAATGCTAGTAATATTATTGGCTTCTTTAATCTAATTTTGTCGAAATTTGTCGAAAAACAATACAAAATAACTTATAGTTAATATTTTTTTAATATAAATTTACATTTTTTGACTATGTTTTGAAAAAAAATATCGGATTTAACCGATATTTATATTTTGTACTTCTTTGCAGTAATTTTTTTCTTTATCCTGTTGATAACTTTTTTATTATCTTTTTTGTAATTTTCTATCGCAGTTTCATACACCTTTAAAACTTTAAGTGCAAAATACTCTGATGAAAAATCAGATGATAGTATTCTAGATTGATTAGATAATCTATTATATATATCATTATTTTCATATAATTTTAATATAGATTCAATATATTTTTCATCAGAAGTAAATACATAACCATTAAAGTCATCAATAACACTACTAATAAAACTATCATCTTTAACAGCAACTATAGGAAGTGATGAAGATATTGCTTCTACAACTGTTAAGCCCTGTGTTTCAGACTTTGATGCTGTAACAAATACATCTCCTAATTGATAATATATTGGTATTTCTTCTAATGGTACTTTTCCTGTAAAAATAACATTTTTACTTATATTTAAAGAACATACCTGCATTTTTAATTTATCAATGTCTGGTCCATCACCTACTATTAATAATTTCATATTAGGATATCTTTTTAACAACTCTTTTTGATTATTTATTAATCTGTCTACACTCTTTTCTTTAGCAAGTCTTGATACTGTCATAATAACAAAATCTTTCTTTTTTATACCATACTTCTTCTTTAAATTATTTATATCTTTTGAGCTAAAGTTTTCTTTATAAAATTTACTTGTTTCAATTCCAGTTTGAATTATATGAATATTTTTAGTAAATTTATATTTATCTTTAAATATATTATATATTTTGTTAGATGGAACAATTAATTCAGTTACAGTTTTATCCTCAAAAAATACTACTAAATATTTTAATAATTTCTTACATATATCATCTAATATCTTTTTATTCTTTGTAATATAATGCGTATAATCTTCCCAATTAGTATGATATGTATGAACAAGAGGAATACCTAATTGTTCAGATACTACTCTTGCAAATATTCCAATAGTAAATTCTACATTTGAATGAATAACATCTAAATTCATTTTTTTAATAATATTAACAGCTTTAATAGGATATACACTAGTAAATTTATAATCATAGCAATTTGCAAGATTCATTGATGGTAGTCTTAATATATGTCCATCATCTTCAAGTGTATAATTTTTTTTGTCATCACTTACAGTAACTATAAATACTTCATGTCCTAGTTTTTCTAAAGCTTTTTGAAGCATTAATATACTTGTTGATACACCATTTACTAAAGGTGGATATGATTCTGTAAATATTCCTACTCTCATTCTTTTAACTCCTCTTTTCTATTTTTTATAAACAAAATAGATACTGCACCTAATATCATTGGTAAATAATATGTCATAAATCTCCATAAAATCATACTTACTGATATTATAGTTTTAGATGAAAATCCTTTAAAAAATTCCATAAATGCATATTCAAGACCTCCAGTTCCACCTGGAATAGGTACAAATGATCCAACAAAACATGTATAACTTGTACATACAATTGAATCAAGTATACTTACTAAATTATATTTACCAATACTATAGAATATAAATAATGGTATTAAATAAAACATAGAAAGACCAATTATATTATAAAATGTTGATTTAACTAATATAAATTTATTATCTTTAAAATATACACTACTATTATAAAATTCATCTATTTTTTTCGATGCCACTTCCTTTAAATGTTCTCTATTTTTAATAAATTTAAAACCAAATACAAAATTAAATATCTTATTAAATACCTTCGTATTAAGATTTTTAGCTTTTCCTAATGAAAATAATAAAACAAGTACAATAATATTAACTATATATCCAATTAAAACAATATTTTTAAGTAAACTAGTGGATGGAATTATATGAAGAAAACTATTTGTTATAACTGCAAATGTTCCCATTATAATAAGCGCAAGTTGATATGTAAAAAAGTTTTGTAAAAGTGCATTGCCTGAATCAGTAACTTTAATACCTTGTTTTTTTAATAAATACATTTGAAATGGTTGTCCACCTGATGAAAAAGGTGTAATTGCATTAAAAAATTGTGCTGAACACATAAGAATAAATGTGTCCTTTAATTTATAATCTTTTTTTATAGATTTTAAATATAAATGAAGTGACATTGATTGAAAAAAAATGTATAAAGTCATAAGAATTAACGCAATTAATAAAAACTTTACATCTACATTTTTAATCGCATCTATTATATTATTAAAATCATCTTTCATTATTAAATACATTATAAGTACTGAAATTAATATTAATATTATTATATTCGTTTTATATTTTTTCATATTATTCTCCTATATTTTCAAATCCAGGCATATCTTTTCCAGATAAAAATTCTAAAGACGCTCCTCCACCTGTTGAAATATGATAAAAAGAATTTTTATACCCAAACTTTATAGCGGCTGATGCTGAATCTCCACCACCTATTATAACTTTTGCACTACTATTCTTTAATGACTTTAATACTTCTTTTGTACCATATGAAAAGTTGTCATATTCAAATGCACCTGCAGGACCATTTAAAAATACTGTTTTAGTTTGTTTTAAAACATTATCTATATTTTCTATTGTTTTTGGACCTATATCAAATGCTATATCATCATTAGTAATTTCAGTAATATTTTTTAAAGTTTTACTATTACTATCAATCTTATCAGATACATACACATCTACAGGTAAAATTATTTTATCCGAATATTTATTTAGTAAATTCTTTGAATATTCAATATTTTCTTCATCAACAAGTGATTTACCAATATTCATTCCTTTTGCTTTTAAGAATGTAAATGCCATTGCTCCTACTATTATAATATTGTCTACTTTTTCTATTAAATTAGATATAATACCAATTTTATCAGATACTTTTGCACCACCCAATATAATACAAAAAGGTTTTTCTGGATTATTTAATAAAATACTTAATTTATTAATTTCTTCTTCCACTAAAAATCCAACTGCGCTCTCTAAATATTTTGATACACCGGTAGTAGATGCTGCTCTTCTATGTGATACACCAAATGCATCATTAATATAAACATCTGCAAGTGTTGCATAAAATTTTGAAAGTTCTTCATCATTGTTACTTTCCTTTTTACCATCTAAATCAAAATATCTTACATTTTCAAGCATTACAATTTTATTATTTTGAACTACATTTCTAATATCTTCATCATATGTGCAAAAATATACTTTTTCACCTAATAAATCTGATAGTCTATCACAAACTATTTTTAAAGAATTTTTCCTTTTATCTTCTTCATTTTTTATTCTTCCTAAATGTGACATTATTATTACATGTTTTGCGCGATTTAATGCATAATTAATTGTTTTTAAACTTTTAACTATCCTATTATCATCTTCTATTTTACCATCTTTTATTGGTACATTTAAATCACACCTAATTAATACTGTTTTATTTTTTATATCTGTATCTTTTATTGTTTTCATTTTCTACCCTCTTACAGAAATTATAACACATAAATATAGAAAAAAAAAGAACCATATAGATTCTTTAATTTACCTTTATAGTACATTTTGCTGTTTTACCATTTGATGAAGTGGCTGTTATTATAGTTGTACCAGAAGATACTCCAGTTACTACACCATTTGATGAAATAGTTGCAACACTTGGATTTGATGAAGAATAACTAATTGTTTTATTTGTTGCATTTCCAGGATATATAGTAACTTTTATTTGTACAGTTTGAGATATATTTATTGTTCTATTATTTGGAGTTATTCTAAGACTACTAATTTGTATTGTAGTATTAGTATCAGGAAGTGTATTACCACAATTTTTAACTGTAAATTGTTTTGTTGCTTCAGCATAATTTCCTGCATTATCTGATACACTATAATATATTGTATATACTCCAGGTGTATTTATAACATCAGTATCACCTGATATATTTACTTTTGATGTAATTATTCCATCAATATTATCTCTAGCAACAAATCCATAAGGACCTGTAGTACTAGTATTTACGCTATTACCTGCGCATATTGTTTGATAAAGACTATTGTCATTAAATGTTATTATTGGTGATGTTGTATCTATTGTTGGTATATTTGTATTATTATTGTTATTGTTATTATTATTGTTATTATTATTGTTATTATTATTTGGTTTTTCAGATGGTGTTTCTATAGGTGTTTCTTCCTTTTTTTCATTTACTACTACTTTTCTTTCAACACTAGACTTATTACCTGCTTTATCTTGTACTGTATATTTTATAGTATATTCACCAGCTTTTGTAGTATCAACTTTACCTGATATTTTTATTTTATTAGTAATATCGCCGTCAACATTATCCATAGCAACAGCGCCAAGTTCATTATAACTATCGCCAACATTAATATTAATTGTAGCATCGCCAAATAATTCTATTGAAGGTTTTTCAGTATCATTTTGAGTTTGAGTTTCTTCTGTATTTTTCTTATTACTATCTGGTTTTGTTCCATAACCTTTAGTAGTATATATTTTTTTACAAGTTATATATGCCTTATATGTAATATTTGTACTTATTTTACCCTCATCTTCTTTAGTTATTTTTGAATCTTCACTATCACCTTCTGATAAATCAGGATTCATTTGCTCTTCTAAATCAATAGTATTATCTTTCAAAGCTTCTGCTATTACATATCCATCACAATTAGATGATTTTTTATTAATAACTAATTTTTGTTTTAAGATATCAGTTATATTTATTTCTCTCCATTCATATTCCTTTAATTTAATTTTTTCTTTTAACAAATAGTTTGGAGCAGCATATTCTAATTGTTTTTCAAATTTTGCATAATCCTTCTTTACATTATTTTTATGTATTAAAATACCTGCAACAGTTGCACCAATTGCAAGAATCATTACAACAATAGTTATTATTTTTCCTTTAGTTAACCATTTTGTCTCTTCCATATATATCCTCCATATTCATAAGTATATTATAGCATATAAAGAAAAAATAAGTAAACCATTTTACTTATTTTAATATTCACTATAATTAACCGTCATATATCTATTACCACATTTTATATAAGCTCTATATTCTATATTATAATCATCTGTAGATATATCTTTTTCATTTGAAACTAATACATATCCATTACATTTATCTTTTAAATCATTATATATTAAATTATTTTTAGCAAGTTCACTCATGTTAATTCTTTTTTCTTCGCCTTCATCTATATCCATATTTTTTATAATAAAATAATTTTGAGCACCAGTTACAAGCTCATTTTCAAATGACTTATATTTATCATCACTTTTATTTTTTCCAACCATAATCGCAATTACTGTACCAATTACTGCAAAAAGTATAATACTCGCAAGTAATACCATACCACGAGTTATAACACCTCTACTATTCATTATCTTCACTCTCTTCTTTATTTTCTTTTGTTTCTTCATTTTTAATATTATTTTCAGTAACAGGATTCATAACAATTGTTTCTTCTTTTTCATAACCATATGAGAAATCTTTTAATTCAGATGTATTTGGAACACCAACTTCATCTACATCTAATATACTTGCTTCAGGTTCACTATTAGCTTTGATTTTATTTTTGTTTTTTGAAACAACTATTAAAACAATAATTAATATGATTAAAATTACAAAAATTATACCTGCTATTATTAATTTATTTAACATCTTTACATCACCTATAATAATATTACATCATTTTTTTATTTTTATCAATATCTCATAATTTATAAGATAAACATTTTTACTATAAAATTAAAAATATATATTTTTTTAATGGAATTAACATAAAAAAAAGAGAATATAATTATAGGAGGTGATTTTTATTAATTTTAATGACAATATAAGTGGTTTTAAAAATGAATATGATATATGTAATGAATTAAACAATAAAAAGGTACATGAGTTGAACCCAATGTATAGAGCATTCATAGAAGATTTGTACAGAAATGTTAATGAAAATGATATACTAAAATGTATAGTTGATCATACAAAAAAAGAAATATGATATCATAATTGAAAAGAATAAAATCAAAAAGAAAATAAGTATAAAAAAAGGAATAAAAAATTCTGTACATGTTGAAGGAATATCAAGTTTTATACATTTTCTTATTGAAAATAATATTAGTAGAAATTCAGTTATTGAATATCTAAAATATCATTATGCAGACGGAACAATAAACGGTTCTGGAATAAATAGATTATCAGCAAATGAATATAAGCAAGCAAATCAAGAAGAAATAGATAATTTGAATAAAGAATTAAATAAAAAACAAATTTTATTAAAAGCCATTTATAGATTCGTTATAAGGGGAAAATTGAGTGATAAAAATATAGATGCGATAATATTTGGGACAAAAAATGATTTTCTGTGGATAAAAAAAGAAGACATTATAAATATTATTTTATCTAAAAAAGATGTATATTCTACAGGAGTACATTTTGGACCTTTAAGTATTCAGCCCATGGATAGATGTTTAAATCATAATGAAAAGTATGAGAAAAAAAGATTTTGTGTGCAAGTTAAATGGTATAACCTCGCCGATGATATAATTGAATGCATGAATAATAAAGTAAAAGATACTATCAAAGATTAGTATTTTTTCTATAAAATAATTTTTTATTTTTAACTTCCAAACTGACTATGGAAAAAAAGTATAAAAAAACAGACCTTTTTATAGTCTGTAAAATTCATATGGATCCTTAACTATACACGTTTACGAAATTAAAACTATAAGATTTAATTAAATCTCTCTGATAAATTTATTATATATAAAATGTTTAAATTATTCAATTGAATTATATAAAAAAATTAAAAAATATAGTATAATATAATCAAATCTTTTAAAGAAACTTTAAAAAATACTGTTTTATTTATAAGGAGTTGTTATGATAAATAGTGAATTAATTGAATTATTAGCTGATTATGAACATAAAAGATGGAGTAAATGGCAAAGCTATTTGTTTAGTAAAAGTATAAAAAATGAAGATGGAAGTGTTACTATTCCAAAAGAATTAGTTGATAGATGGAATAGACAAATAAAAACCGACTATAGTTGTTTGTCAGAAACAGAAAAAGATTCAGATCGAAATTGTGCAAAAGAACTTATAAAAATTTTTAATTTAGGAGATAAAAATGGATAGATACAATTTATTAAAATTGTGTAATTGTAATGTTGGATTTGATATAGATTATACACTTACTAAGGATGACGGATTTTATAAAAAATATATCGATAATTACTTAAAAATAAATAATTTAAACTACAATTATATAAAAAATACAAAGTATATAGATAAAATGTATGAATGGCCTAACGGTGAATATATAAAGTTTAAACAAAATGAGTTTGTAAATTTAATGTCTGCCTTACCATTAAATGAAAAAACAAAAAAATTCATTGAACATTTAAAAAATAATAATTGTAATATTTATATTATTACAGGCAGAAATAAAAACAAAAGAAAAATAACAGAGAGTTGGTTAGAAAAACATAATATTTGTTATGAAAGTATTGTTTTTGGTGATAAATATAAACTAGAAACCTGTAAAAATTTAAAAATAGATTACTTTTTTGATGATAGTTCCAAAGTTATTAATTTATTAAAAGAAAATGGTATAAGAGCATATTTAATTGATGAAATTGAGAGGTTATATTATGAGTAAAGGTATTATTGTTGCAGGTTTTGGTGCAATAGGCAAAACAACATTACATGAAAAATATAAAGATGTAATAGATATGGAATCAGGTATGTATCAATGGGACAATGTTGGATTTGAAGATATACCTTATGAAAAAAGAAAAGGAACTACTGATAGAAAGAAAAATAAAGAATGGCCACAAAATTATTTTAAAGCAATATTAGAAGCACAAGAAAAATACAAAATTGTATTAACTTCTATGCATTGGGATTTATTAAATTTTTTCGAAAGTAATAATATTGAATATTATTTAGCCTTTCCATCCCTAGATAGTGAAAAAGTTTTGGAAAAAAGATGTTATGATAGAGGCAATAATAAAATTTTTATTGATAAATTAAAAAACAATTTAAAAGATTGGTATTATAAGATTAATAATTACAATCCTAAAAAAATTTTAAATATTGAAAAAAACGAATATTTAGAAGATGTCTTAAAAAAAGAAAATTTATTATAATGAATTAATACAAAATAGTAAAGACAATGCTTAGTTGGCATTGTCTTTACTATTTTCAGCAGGTATATATATTTTTAGTGTAGTGTTTTGTAATTTTAAATATTCAATTTTAATTCCAATTGCTCGTTCATCTTCAAAATATCCAAGATGATGAAATTTATTTTTTACTTTGATTAAGCAATTAATATTTTCTTCTAGTGCTTTAACAATATTTTCTATAATATATTCATCTTTTTTAGGTTTTTGTTCTTCTTTGACTTCTGGAATTTTAATCTCATATCCTATAATTAAATTTCTAATATATTCAGACTGAGATAAGTTTAATTTTGAAGAATCTCTTTTTAAAATAAACTTTTCATCATCACTTAAAAATACATTAACTTTATTATTTCTTATTCTCATAATTTGAAATCTCCTTTCTAAACATTAAGGGTATGGGAATTCCCATATAGAATTTGTATGAGAGTACAAATTCAGTGCTGGCTAGACACAATATGTGAGTATGTACTCACACATTTTCAGTATAAATTAATTCATTTAATATGATTTCTTCAACTGTAATTTTATAATTATTCATTAATTTTTGCCCATTCAATTTGATTTGTTTCTTTACTTTTTTCAGATAGTTTTTCATCTGATTTTTTATAACTTTCCATCAAGTTATTTAATAAATTTTCTGCATTTTTACTTACTGAAGCAAGATGATTAGTAAGTTCATCTTTCATTAAAAGTGTAGTGTAAAGTACTTTTTTATGTTGTTTTAAATAATCTAATCTTAACATTCCATACTTATTAATTGTCCCTTTTTCGTTATTGTTTAAAGTTAAATTTGGTAATTCATAATCACCAGTTTTTATATATTTTAATTCCATTTTTAATCATTTCCTTTCTTGTTTGGTTTGTTAGGATTGTAAGTAATAATTCCATATTTTGTTTCAATATCTTCTTTATTTATAATTGATTTTGTTTTTATTTCAGTAGGTGAAATAGGCACTATTCTTATAACTTTTTCATTTTTTTAGGTGTGAATTCACCAATAATATTACCTGTATCTTCGTCAACTTTTTCATAAAGTTGATACATTTTTGTTTCATAAAATTCGTTTAATCTGTCTAAATATTCCTGTACTTGTTCATTAGAAATATTCGGACTACCAATAATAAATTCTTCTTTACCATTTATCTCAACTGGTACTAATACATCTAATATTCCTTTATCTAAAAATTTTAGTAAATTAGTTATATAACTCTTTCTAAAATTAATTTTATCTATATAAAGTTCATTATTTTTATCTTTTATTAGAATAACTGATTCAATAAATTTAGAGATGAATTCTTGCTTTTCATCTTTTGTTTTGCTTTCCCAATTTGTTTTAACAACGTCATTTAAAATGTCTAGTCTTATCATAGTTTCTCGTTCAATATCTCTATCTGCCATTAACTGCTGTGGTGTAAAAATTATATTATCTAGATTTAATAGTTCCGATTTCTTTTGTTCTAAAATTTCTAATTTTTCTTCAATAAGTTTATAATCTTCTGAAAAATCTTCCATTTCAACAATACCACTCATATATGCTTTTTTAATACGTTCTTTTTGTCTTATTAACCCATTAATCTCTTTATCTATATCATCAGTTTTTGTTGGTTTGTGGTCTGCTAAAATAGGTAAAAAATACTTTTTAACTGCCATATCATATTCAACTAAGTCATAAATAAATTGCATTAAACATTCTTCTATTTTATCTTCACGATAATTTAAATGACATTTCTCACAATTGTAATACATATACTTTTTCTTCTTGCCACCAGAACCTTTACATTTCATTATTCTTCCACAAGTAGGGCATTTAATCTTTTGAAAGAATAAATAAACTCTATCTCTAGTATAAGTTCTTTGATTAACTTCTTTTTGTCTTTGGCATTCTTCCCACATTGCACGAGATATTATGGGCTCTACAACATTCATATAAATAACAGGCTCTTTGTTTTCTTTTTTAGCAATTCTTTTATATTGCTCATAATCTCCCATATAGATTTTGTTATCAATTATCTTTTGAATAGTCGTGTCTTTCCATTTCTTTGGATTTAATAATTTTTCTACATTAAAGACATTTGATATTTGTTGAAAACTTTTGCCTTCTAAATACATTTTAAATATTCTTTCAATAATAGGTTTTGTTGTTTCATCAACAATAGTTTTCTTGTTACCATCTTTCTTATATCCTAGTGGGGCAGGACCTGGCAGGTGACTTGACTTAATTGCTCCATTAAGTCCAAATTTGGTTCTTTCCGATACAATTTCAATTTCTAACTGTGATAATACTGTTAGCATTCTTACAAAAAATCTTCCGTTAGCAGTAGAAGTATTAACATCATCTCTATCACAAACTAAATAACAATTATATTTTTCTAACTGAGAGATTAGTTCTTCTAAGTCACGAACTGAACGAGTAACTCTATCTAGTTTATAAGCTACAATATAATTAATTTTTCCGTTTCTCATATCTTGTAGCATTTGTTGAAATGCTGGTCTGTGTTCCATATCTTTTGCAGATATTCCTGCATCTTCATAAACCTTAAATACTTCATAACCTTTAAATGCACAGAGTTGTAATAACTTTTCTTTTTGTTCTCCTAAAGAAAATCCTTCTCGTGCCTGATTTTCTGTCGAAACACGAATATAAACTGCTGCTATCATCCTTTCATTATTCATAATTTTTTCCTCCTTTTCTTTTAATGAAAGGCACCAAAAAAGGTGTCACATAACAAGGACACCTCTAGATTTTATTGATTATTTGTACGACAAAAACAACCAATATTATGGGAATATCTAAACTCTCAAATCAATTTAATGCCTTGCTATGTATTCTGATAAATCAGCAATAGGGATTTTCTTCTTTAAATTCCCAATATAAAAATGTT
>ERZ773192.867-NODE-867-length-34749-cov-4.400242_pt1 | contig 34749 bp, 22 predicted proteins | sample MGYA00581010_ERZ773192 | MGnify/ENA primary metagenome ERZ773192 (study PRJEB29015, sample SAMEA2737741) | human gut metagenome | biome: human gut; feature: human-associated habitat; material: faeces | place: China | collected 2012 ...
GCTACGCTTCACTCAGAAAAACAGATTCGATATTGCGTATATTTCAGATTTAGGGTAAATTTCGACTGCACATTTATTGACATTTCCAGAGCCGCAATGCACAGTATTCATACGGCAAGTTTATAATATTTTCTATACTACATATTCACAGCGTCTTATGATATGATTCTGATATTTCAAATCAAGCTCGTTAAAATATCCGCTCCAGCCCCAAACACGCACAATCAGATTAGGATAATTCTCAGGATGCTTTTGTGCATCAAGCAGCTTTTCTCGGTTTACCGAATTAAGCTGTAGCTGATGCCCGCCGAGTTCAATGAATTTTTTAACCAACAGCGCTGTCTTTTTTATTCCGATTTCGTTTTTCAATACCGTATCATGAATTTCGATTGTCATCGGTCCGCCGTTTATTATATTTGTAAGGTCAAATTTAGTAAATGATTTAAACACCGATAAAAGTCCGTCGGTATTTGCGTCGAGTGATGGTGAATAGCTCGACGAATACGGGGTGTGCGCCAATCTTCCGTCCGCTGTTGCCGGGCATTTTTCACCTTTCCAAATATATTCCATCGCACTGCCCGTGCCGGCACGCCAAATACCGCCGCATCCGTTATCACGATTATTCATATCATTTGCAAACTCGGACATCAGCTCGATCGCAATATCATCAACATAATCATCATTATTCCCCATTTTCGGGTATGATTTTAAGATATTCCTCACTTTTGCATAGCCTTCAAAATTATTTGAGAGCGCACAAAGCAATTCCTTCTTATCCACTGTTTTATCGTCATAGACCGCCTTTTTTACCGCCGCAAGAGCGTCTGCTGCATTGGCTATACCTGCGCCGTGACAGCCGAAATTGGTGTATTTCACACCGTTGTTATACATATCCGCAAGCGTATTTATACAGCCGTCCATATAGATTGAGCAGAGCGGAAGCGGCGGATTTTTAAATGACTTTCTGTTTTCAATTTTTCTGTCACATTCCGCTTGAATCGCATTTTTAATATAATCAAGCAGTTCGGAAAAAGTATCACATTCTTCAAGCTTTTCCGTTATTACATCACTGACAATATGCGGAAAATCCATTGTTTCGATATTTGGAATATCCGCTCCCTTTCCGGGGATTATAAACTCCCAGCACGCCGCAACGGTATAATCAAGCGCGTCATCTATATCATAGCCAAGTTTAACCAAGCCCGGCACAACAACATCATCGTTGCAATATTGCGGAAATCCAAGCCCCTTTTTCGTCATATGTGTTGCATACTCAAAAAGTTCATTCGGCGTATTCTTGCCCACTCTCAAATTTATCTTTGGATCAATCAGCAACAGCTCCATTGACGCATCCATACACATTCTCGAAAGCTCGTTAAACATACTTTTGCCTTCTCTGTCAAAGCCGCCCAAAACCATACTTTGTCCGTTGTCGCCCCGCTGAAACCCAAAATAAAGGTCGGTATCAAAGTTTATCGAGATGAAAAATTCTTCGATTATTTCAAATATTTCCTCATCCGAAACACCTCGTTCCTTATCCTTAAGATAAAACGAGTACATATATTGGTCGAATCTTCCGAGAGTTATATGATTTGCAAAATCCATTCTTATTAGAAAGATTGACAGTTTCAGAAATACACACGCCTCGTAAAAGCTGTTTGCGCCTTTATGCGGAATGTGACAGAGCGCATTATAAAGCTCCTTGTTTCCAAGCTCCTTTGCACGAGTCTTGTATTTATCCGCCAGCTTGTAAGCCGCATCGATACACCTCAGCAGGGCGTTGGCATATTCCGAATTTTCGGGATGCTTTTTGCGGCTTTCCCGAATTTCTTCGGTAATTTTGTCAAAACCGTTTGAAATTACGTAATAATAGTCGGGCGTCACATTTCCTCCTGATGACGCAATCGTACAATCATCGCTGCGATTAAACCCTATCCTGTCATTTTCGAAAATAATAGGCTTTTCGTGTTCCAATATTTTTTCAAAATATTCCGCCCTGTGGTTTACATCGTATAAATCCCCGCATTTCGGTTGCTCTGTATGTTCTCTCTGTTTTTTATGCTCCTTTGATTTCAGCAGCCGCAGCAGTTCCTTCACTCTCTCTGTCATATAAAACACACTCCTCACAAAATTGTTATTTCTATATTATGGTTTTTAAATATATCTTTCCTTATTTTTACTTCGGCTGTCGGGTCAAAGTCCGGCCGATATTCCCTTCCGATTGCCTTATATTTTCCGCCCGCCATTTTGTTGTATGGCATAAGTTCGGCATAAAAAACTCCGTTTTTGTTCATAAACTCCGCTATTGCTTCTATATTGTGTTCGGTATCGGTAACACCCGGAATCAGAGGAATCCTTGTAACAAAGCTTTTTCCCGACGCTGCAAGCCTTTTGAAATTTTTCCGAATCAGCTTATTTGAAACACCGGTATATCGGATATGCTCCTTTTCGTCAGCAAGTTTTAAATCAAAAAGAAAATAATCCGCCGCAGCAAGAATATTTTCAAATGTCGGTTCGCTGCAAAAGCCGCTTGTCTGCACTGCTGTATGAACCCTATCCTTTAAGTTTTCAAGACAGGCAAGCAAAAAATCACTTTGATATAGCGGCTCGCCGCCGGAAAAGGTAACTCCGCCCCCGTCCGAATACATATCCTCATTCTTCAAAAGCCGTACACAAAGCTCGTTAGGCTCAACCGTTTCACCACACATCCGTATCAGATTCATCGGACACTTTTTTATACTTTCCTCGGTCAATCTGCCGCCTTTATCCAAGCAGCTTCTGCAATGTATACAGCCGTTCAGATTTTTCATAAGCTCCCGATACGTATTCCTGCCTTCGGGATTGTGGCACCAGCTGCACCTCAAGGGACAGCCTTTTAAAAACACCGTACTTCTTATCCCCGGCCCGTCATATATAGAAAATTCCTCAATCGAAAATATCATCCCGTTCATTCAAATCGACCTCCTGTCTTTAATATATCTTAAAAGACTTGACAATGCAAGAAAATAATTATATAATTATAGACAAAGGTTAAGATATGAGGTGGAATTGTTATGATTCATCAAATCTCCAATTCAATCGGAAATTATAACTATAACATATTTATATACGAAAAAACTATATATAAAGCGTCAGAAATTTCAACAGAATTTTCAAAAAAATGAGCGGTAAATCACCAAGCGAATATCGCTTGACAAATGTGACGAAAATTTAAATTCAAGCTTTAATGAAAAAATGAATATAATAGATGTTGAATGTTTTTTGCGTGAGCATAACGTGAAACACGAAAGCCTGTTGTGGTTCTAAAAGTAATAAAACCGATAACAGAAACCAAAAAACGGAGAGAGCTTAATAATAAAATGAGAAACGGTTAGCTAAATTATAAGATTTAAATCTGCCTTTCTGTGATGGTAATATAAATATTATATTTTTTATTGTGCATAAAAACGAAATTGAACGTAAAAATTAAATATTTCAAATTCTTGTGTTGACAAACGCAAACATTTACAGTAAAATGGTTATCAGGAATTGTTCCTGATAACCATTTTGTTTGCTGAACTAAAGGGGAATATACAGCAATAAATTTGTAAGCGCAGAGCTGCGGATTTTGAATTGATATGAAAGGGCGATAACAAAATGAAAGCTAAATTAATGCATATATTTTGGGGCGTTGTATGTGTTGCGGCATTTTTGACGCAGACAGCATATGCGGACGATATAAAGTCACCGGAGTCCTTAAGAAACGCCGATATTGAAATGCTTGCGGCACAGCCGAGGTTTGACAGCCGTGAATACGGAATAATAACGCCTGTCAGGGATCAGGGTAACACATCACTGTGCTGGGCATATTCAACGGCAAGCGCTTCGGAAGCATCTGTGTTGAGAAAAGGTATCGATACAGCGGTTACGGCGAGAGCGTGTTTTTTGTCGCCGCAGCAGATAGGGTACGCAAGACATAATCGAGGCGCGGATCCTTTGGGGAATACATCGGGAGAGAGAACGCCGCAATCCGGTGAATGGAAATATTCGGGCAGCGGAACAAAGTATGCCGCCGGACTGCTTTCAACTTGGTGCGGCCCGGTCAGTGCGAATTTGCCGTATAATATAAACGGCTGGACCGGTGCGGAATATAAGCTGGAAAGTGCAATTTTGGTGGACGGTGTGAACCTTGCGCAAAGCACCGATGCAAGAGAAAAGATGAAACGTGCCATTGTGAAATACGGGGCAGTCACTTTTTCGTATAATAATGCAAGGGAGGCCGAACGATATAATCCGAATAACGACAAAAGCGGACAGCCGCACGCTTGTACGGTTATCGGCTGGGACGATACGCTTTCGGCGGAGAGTTTTGTTCCGGGAGGAGCAAAGCTGAACGGCGGCTGGCTGGTTAAAAACAGCTATAATTCATTGCCGTATTTTTATCTTTCGTACGAGGTTACCTGTGAACAGATTTATGCTTTTGACTATGCGGTAAACAATAAGTATGACTATAACTATTTTTATGATGCAAAGGCAGAGGACTTTGGAATAGGAAGTCTGGTAAAAATTACAAAGGCTGCAAATGTTTTTAAAGCGAAAAAGGGAACGGCGGAGAAAAGTGAACAAATAAAAGCGGTCAGTGTTGGAATTTCGGGACAGAATACGGAATGTACCGTTGAAGTTTATACCAACGTTTCGGAAAAAGATTTTAATCCTCAAAATATGGTGCCGGCTGCGTCAAAATCCGTTGATTTGGAATACGGCGGCTTTAATTGCATAGAGCTTGATGTACCCGTAAAGATTGAAAACGGCAGCAGCTTTGCAGTGGTTGCAACGGTTCAAAACGGATATATAACGCTTAACGAAAGTGCAGGTAAATCCTATTTGTACAGAGGAGGTTGGATGGCGTTTGAGGCTGCTCCGCGTATCAAGGCGTTTACAAAAATTGAGGACAAGCCTAATAATTATGTTGAATTTATAAGCGAATCACAGGTGAAAGTCGTTGCTCAAAGCGGTGTAAAACAGCTTGTTCTTGTATGCTGTGCTAACAGTACATTGAAAGATGTTTATATTGAACCGATTGATTTTGATACAGAGAAAGAAAAAATAATTTCGCTGCCGAAAGAATGGAAACGAACGGAAAACACAGTATATAAGGCGTTTTTGTTCGATAAACCGGATAATATAAGACCGTTGTGCCGTGCGGCTGAATTTTAATTGAGAAAAATCGCTTGTTTTCGAAAAGTTGGAAATATGAAAAAATCGTGGGAAATAGTCGATAGCGACAAAAGAAATATGCATTGGGATGTATGTCGGTGTGAGCTTAACGCCGATATAAATTTGGCAGAAGTTGAAAATCTTATTGAAGCGGTGTGTTTAAAACTGCCAATTAAAACCAAATATAAAATTACATAAAACACCTTTATTTGCAGATAATATGAAATGTGAATAAAAAATATTGCAAAAAGGAGTTTTATATATATGAAAGCAACAGGAATAGTAAGAAGAATAGACGACCTCGGGCGAATTGTAATTCCGAAAGAAATCCGCCGTACAATGCGTATCCGCGAGGGCGACCCGCTATTGATAACATTGACACAGAAAGACCGAGTTCAAAGACATATGGATTTTACATATGCTTTTTTGAATCTGGGAAAGAGAATATAAATGTTTTGCGGTTATTACATTGATTATATTGAATTTAAATCCTTGACAAAATCGCAATAGTATATTATAATATAGTATATCTAAATATACTATCCGGAGGTGGGCGTATGTTTATAGGAAGAGAGAACGAGCTTTCCAAATTGAATCGAATGTATAAAAGTGATAAATTTGAAATGGCTATTATATACGGACGCAGACGTGTCGGCAAAACCACCTTAATTAACGAATTCTGCAAAGATAAAGATACGGTATTCTTTCCTGCGATAGAGAGTAATGCTGAGCAAAATCTTGAAATATTGTCAGGTGCAATTTCGTACCTTCAAAATGGTGAATCAAATGCAGAATTCAAATATAAAAGCTTTGCCGATGCGTTTTCAAGACTTGAAGAGTTATCACAAAATAAAAGAATAATTTTTGTTATTGACGAATATCCGTATCTTGCAAAAGCGGATAAAAGTATATCATCTGTCTTGCAGAGATATATAGACCACAATTTCAAGAAAACAAAATTATTTGTGATTTTGTGCGGCTCATCAATGAGCTTTATGGAAAAGCAGGTACTTGGTTATCAAAGTCCGCTTTACGGAAGAAGAACGGCACAATTTAAGATTGAACCGTTCGACTATTATGATACCGGTAAGTGGTTTCCGAATTACACAAATGAAGAAAAAGCAATTATGTACGGAATAACCGGCGGTGTTCCTTTATATCTTGAAGAGTTTTCGCCGAATCTGACAATTAAGGAAAATTTGCTTGATAATTTATTTGATAAGAATGCAATGCTGTATGAAGAACCGTCAAATCTTTTGAAACAGGAACTTAGAGAACCTGCAACGTATAATGCGATTATCTCAGCTATTGCATCGGGAAAAAGCAAGCTTTCCGAGATAGCGTCAACCGTAGGTGTTGAAAATGGTCTTTGCACAAAATATATTGCAAATCTAAACTCACTTGGTATTGTAAAAAAAGAAATTCCCGTAACCGAACCGAAATCGAAAAGATCGATTTATCAGCTTGAAGATAATTTTTTTAGGTTTTGGTTTACATTTGTTGCCAAAAACACAGCGGCAATTGTTTCGGGAAGAATCGAGCAATCTTATGATGAGGTTGTTGCCAAACGATTGTCTGATTATATGGGAATCATATTTGAAGAAATGTGCAGAGATTACATTTTGTATTATGACAACTTGCTGCCGTTTAATATGTCGGAAATCGGGCAATGGTGGGGCGGCAATCCAAAAACCAAGAAACAGGCGCAGATAGATGTTGTCGTAACTTCGGCAGACGGAAATGAAGGCATTATAGGCTCGTGTAAATTCAAAAATGATAAAATCGGTTCGGATGAACTTTTGCTTATGCAGGAGTATGCCGAGGCTATGGGGTGCTTTGATGAAAAATACTTTTATTTTTTCTCAAAGTCAGGATTTACCGACGATATGCTTAAAAACAAAAACAATCATACACGTTTTATTACTTTAAAAGATATGTATTGCATAGGTGAATAAAGTAATGGCTCTTTGCGAAAATCCGGGAATTTTAAATCTCCTGTGGCAAAATAAAAATTGCCGCATGGATATATAAGGATAATAAACAGTAAAACGCAGCAGGTGCAAGCATAGGAATTTAGTTTATTCCTATGCTATCATACGAAATGCCGACGATTTTATTTACGAAAAAGTTTCGTAAATAAAGCTATTGACATAAAATATATGCGATGCTATAATATGCCATATAAAATTTTCCGATAAAAGGAGCGGTTAATATTATGGAGAATATTAAAGTTGATTTCTCGGCTGATACGGGAAAAGTCAAACCTATGCATGCGGTAAATAACGGACCTGTATACAAATTCACGGTTGACCAGAGGATAACGAACATTGACGCTTTTAAAGAGGCGGAAATCCCATATGCAAGAACGCACGATGCTGCATTCTGTTCGGCTTATGGCGGTGAGCATATAGTCGATATTCTTGCGATCTTTCCCGATTTTGATAAAGATGCGACAGCCCCCGAATCTTATGATTTTACATTAACGGATGAATATCTTAAAGTGATGATATATGCAGGTGTAAAGCCGTTTTATCGTCTTGGTTCAAAGATTGAGCATTGGCCGAAAAAATATGGCACTTTGCCGCCCAAAGACTTTCATAAGTGGGCGGTTATCTGTGAACATATAATCCGCCATTATACCGAGGGTTGGGCCGCCGGTTTTAATTATGACATTGAATACTGGGAAATATGGAACGAACCCGACGGTGCCAAAGACGACGCTGATTATGTTGATAAAAAATGCTGGGGCGGAACAATGGCACAATTCTTTGAATTTTATGACATTGCGGCAAAACACTTGAAAAAATGCTTTCCCGATAAAAAAATAGGCGGCCCCGCCACGGTCTATCCGATTACCGATTGGTGTAAAAACTTTTTAACTTATTTAAAAGAACACAATACACCGCTTGACTTTTATTCATGGCATATGTATTCCGCCGACCCGAATCAGGTGCTTGATTTGGAAACAGCCACAAGAGAAATGCTTGATTCTTACGGATTTGAAAATACCGAAAGCATACTCAATGAGTGGAATTATGTCAAGAGCTGGAACGCTGATGAGTGGCTGTATTCGCTGAAAAGCGAAAAGGGTATCAAAGGTGCGGCGTTTACGGCGGCTGTAATGTTTGAATCACAGTACAGACCACTTGATATGCTGATGTATTACGATGCCCGTCCGTGTGCAATGAACGGAATGTTCGCAACGGATTATGTGTGCGAAAGGCTTAAAGGATATTATCCCTTCCGTATGTTCAACGAGCTTGTTAAACTCGGCGATTCGGTAAAAACCGAACGCACAAGTGATAAGTTATTCTGTTGTGCGGCAAAGGGCGAAAATTCAATGACGTTTGTTATTTCGTTTTTTGACGACAACGATAATGCGGATGAAAAGGAAGTTAAAATAAGCTTTGAAAATATGGGCGAAAAAAAACGAAAGGTTTCTTATTATCTTCTCGATGAAAACCACGATGAAGAACTTGTACGGGATGAAACGGTTACGGGCGAGAGCATCTCCTCATACTTAAAAATGCCTTTGTATTCGGTGTATCTCATAAAAATAGAGGAAATATAATATTGTTTAAAAAGGACAGCGTATATTCGGCGCTGTCCTTTTTGATATCCGCATTTTAAATTTCATTAGCTTTGAATCACTGACTGCTGAAACGTATGAACATTCAAAAATCAGTTGTTGTGTGCTTTTCTGTATTTACTCGGCGTCATTCCGACATTTTTTTTAAACCAGTTTGCAAAATATCCCGCATCGCAAAACCCCATACAGCTTGCAATATCATTGATTGGTATTGTTGAGGACACAAGCATATTTTTTATCGCCTTAAGACGTTGCTGTGACATATATTTGTACGGCGAAATATTGAACTTTTCAGAGAAAAGATGAATTGCATGGTCTCGCGAACAATACAGCTTTTTTGAGAGATTCGTGAGAGAAATCGGATAAGTCGATGTGTTATCGATGAGTATTTTAAGCTTGTCGGCTATGGATGCGTTTTCTATATCAAGATTATTGTCTTGTTTGCACAGATACATTTTTTGAATTATATCAAAAATAATTGTACTGCATCTGCTTTGAATTTCATAAAGAGGAAGGTTATCGGAATCATAAATTTCAAACATTTCCGTAAGCTGTTTTTCTATATTAAGACCTTTATACAAAATACGGTTTGTAAGCTTGTAAGATTGAAACAATGTATCCGCCAAAGGTCCATAAAAAATTATCCATATTTTTTCCCACGGGTCGTTCGAATCAACGTACAGCATTTGACCCGAACCGGGATGCAGAACGTGAGTATCACCCTTGCTCGGCTGACATATTGTGTCGTTTTCTCTGATATAGCCGCTTCCGGAGAGAATATACTCAATGGTGTAATAATATGTTGTTCCGCGTGTTATGTTATAACTGGGCAAACAATAGCTGTGACCGCAAAATTCCAACCACAGCGGATATGGCTTATCCGCGTGATATGATTTGGTATATTCGACCGTTCCGTCCGATAAAAAAACTTTATTCATAACAACAATCCTCAACTTTTTAACAATAATCTAAATTGACTTTATTATTATACATTGGTATACTGAATTTGTCAAGAAGTGAGAGTAAAATCAAATATGTGTTTATATGAAATCACTAAAATTTATGTATCATAACAACTGATAGAAATAACAATCACGGGTTTTAAACGGTTTTGTATACATTATATGCACGGAAATTTAATCCAATAACAACAAGAAAACAAAAAGTTGAAACCAAAAGAGTTGAAAAAACAAAAATTAAAGGGGTATTCCTTTAATGCTATATGTATATTAGCGTTAAACAATACCTCGTTAATGATAAAAAGAAAGGAAGTATTATAATGCAAAAACACAAAACAATAATGCAAACATTTGCGGTAACGCTAAGCGCAGTTATGCTGTTCGGTACAGCTGCAAACGCAGAGACGATTAAGCTGACGGGAAAGGGATTTACGGACATAAAAGGCACAGACGCCGAAAAGAATTCAACCGTAACTATAGAAATAGTATCGGATAAAATTAACATTTCGGATGACAGTGTTTGGTCGGGATTTACCGACAATGGAGAGAACACAGCTTTTATGGGAACTGTTCGAGCGGATGAAAATGGTGTGTATGAATTTAATATTTTCTTGGCAGAAAGCGGTAAGTATGTCGTCAGAATGGGAAACAGCGGATTTAAAGCGGTGAAAGAGGATAGTCTTTGGTTCACGAATGAGGACAGCCTTAAACAAAGGCTCGGTGAGATTAAGACGGCGGCACAGGCGGACGATACGGTTAAAATAAAAGAGATACTTGAAAATAATCGTTATGACATAAAAATATTTTCGTCAATCGGCGATGATGCGGATTATGAAAAAGCCGCATCAATTTTGGGCGAATACATAAAGATAAACCAATTGGCTCTAACCGAAGATAGAATAGGTATATTGGCCGAAAAGGCGTGCGTATTGTCGGTTTTATCCGACAATACATTCAAAGGCTTTGGTGAGTATTCGGACGGATTCGGTGCAGAGGATTTAAAAGTGTATGAATTTTATAAGGATTCTTTTGCGGATGAATTCACGAAAATGATGAAAGCCGATAATCCAAAAAGTATAGATGAGTACAACAGTGCCGTTGAAAAAAATATGATTTTGTGTCTTATAAAATACGGTGACAGTTCGGGCGAACTTAAAGATTGCCTTACATTATATGCAGACGAAATAGGTGTTGACGGTTCAAAAATAACCGCGGATATGTGTAAGGCACTTATGAATGAAAAGGACATAAACGGTTATTCGGATATTAAGATCTTTGTTCAAAATTATGGCAAGAACGGCGGTTCTCAAAACAGCGGAGGCTCGGGAAAAGGTTCATCCGGCGGAGGTTATGGCGGAAAGGCATCCGATAATACCCCGAATATGGGAAGCAAAACATATTCGGATGACCTTATGCCGGATAAATATGAGGGAAACGGTTCAGTATTCGGCGATATGAAAGGATATGAGTGGGCGTCTCAGGCGGTCGAAGGATTGTTTGCTAAAGGTATAATAAACGGAAAAGAGCCCGGACGGTTTGCTCCCGAGGATAGTGTTCTGCGTGAAGAATTTGTAAAGATGATTGTCAAAGCATTTAAACTGTCTGTTATCGGCAAAAAAGTACCGTTCCTCGATGTTGACGAAAACGAGTGGTACAGAGAGTATATCGAGTGCGCATACAACAGCGGAATAATAAGTGGATATTCGGACACAGAGTTCGGCATAGGTGATTCGGTGTCAAGAGAGGATTTGGCGGTTATGATTCTGAGAGGAATTGATATATGCGACTATAAATTAAATAACAAATCCGAAAATATAAAACTTTCGGATGCGGAGGAGATTTCGGATTATGCAAAAGATGCGGTCGAAAAGCTCAGTGCCGCAGGAATAATAAACGGCGACGAGAGTGGAAAGTTTAATCCGAAACAGAGCGCAACACGAGCCGAAACAGCCAAAATTCTTTGGATGACAATTCAAAATTGCGAGCAATAGGAGATTGATTATGAAAAAGTTTTATTTAACAAAAATAAGAAATTTAGCAATTTGCGTAATGACGATTTTAAGCTTGGCAATACCGATGACAATATCTGCGGAATCGGATAAAACGGATTATAATTATGACAAGATAATTGCCGTGTTCCAAAGTGCTGGAATTATGGACCAAAACGAAGTCGGCGCGGCTGAACTGTCATCCGTTTTGACAAGAGCGGAATTTGCTGATTTTTTGACAAAACTGATAAATGCGCGCACCGAGGATTCAGGTGTGGTGTTTATCGATGTTGCGACAGACAATCTGTATGCAAAGAGCATCAACGGACTTGCCAAAAGCGGAATAGTATCTGTTCCGCAGGATTTAAAATTCAATCCGAATACACCAATTACATATAACGAGGCGCTGACGATGGTTATACGCGCAGCGGGTTATGGTGTTATGGCTCAAACCAACGGCGGATATCCGACAGGATATACATATACGGCATCAAAACTCGGGATAAGAAACACTGTGGCGGACAATGATTCAATCACGCTGGGTGAGGGCTTGAAAGTGATTTATGACGGAGCAACTGTCGGAACATATTCAGCAGACAAAATAACGGCTGACGGTAATTATACTTTCAATGTTTCGGATGATACGCTTTTATCGATATACCAAAGAATATATCTGCAAAACGGAAAGGTGTATGCATTGAACGGTTCGTGCATAGATAACGAACACACGGCAGACGACAGCGAGATGAATATAGACGGGTTGATTTATAACGTTGATGAGAATATGAATTTGGATTATTGTCTCGGAAATAATGTGGAGTTTTTATTTAAAAAGGATGCGGCAAAGGATAGTGCAAATCTTATATATTTGGAAAAGGAATCAGGGGACAGAGAACTTGAAATAAGTTCAAAAAACATTGGTGCATTCAATTCTGAAAGCTTTACGCTTGAATATTCAAAATCGGATGAGTCTTCAAAAAAAATATCTGTTTCTTTGCCGAGATCCGTAAATGTGGTCTATAACGGACGCTCGAACGATTCGAGCATATCACAGATGTTAAATAATTTAAATGACGGATATAATCACGGAACGGTCGTATTAAAAGATACAGACGGAAATTCGGGTTATGACTTGATGATAATCAAATGTTATACCACGATTGCGGCAGGCGGATTCAGCAACAACACAATATATGATACATTGTATGCAAACAAGAGTATCTGTCTTGATGATTATGAAAATATTTCGATTCATACGGCTGACGGACAGGCGGCCAAAATTCACACCGTATTTCCGTATATAGCAGAGGTCGCACCGTCGGCAGATAACGAAAAGCTTGACATAATTATATGTTCGGAAAAAGTTTCGGGTAAACTTACTGCGATAAATGCGACAAACTCAACGATTGCCGTTGAAGGCAAAGAGTATGACGTCAACGAAAAATACTATGCTCAAAATGCAAACAGATTATATCTCGGTACGGAATATACGATTTATTTCGATTCAACGGGTGATGTTGCATATTTTACCGAGGGTGCGAATAACGACTATAAGATAGGCTATCTCTTAAAGGCGGTTGCCGAAACGGAAGCGTTCGGTTCTGTTATTAAGTTCAGAATCTATGACCATACATCGGATAAATTCGATACATATACGGCGGCGGACAAAATCAGTATTGATGAGATTAAGTATGATTCCGATAAAGATTCGGCAAAAGTATTAAAAGCCTTTCCCGATTTGACGGGTAAGATAACAGATAACGGCGGCAAGGTTATTCCACAGCTTATTAGGTATAAAGCCGATGAAAACAATGTCGTTTCGGCAATAGATACGGCGGCTCTGTCATCAAAGGAAGCTGAGGATGGGAGCCTCACGAGAATAAAAACAATAATGTGGTCCGATAAGGCAGACTATACGGGCTGGCTAAACAGATTTGATATGTCGTTGGTTTATAATTCATCGGGTACAAAACTTATGTCTATACCGAACCTTGATGAAGATGGAAATATAACCGTAAACGGTGAAAAGTCATCCGATGTTGAAAAATATTTTTCAAACACTATTTCTAATATTACAGCGGATGTAACCAGAATAATGTATGGATATAATTACGACGGAACAACCCCATATGCGGATGTTCTTGTGTATGTCGGAAGCGCAGATACACAAAGTAAAAATTCGATGATGTTTAAGGAATTCGGCGAGGGACTTGACAGTGACGGAATGACGACAAAAACACTTATCGTAAACGAAAACGGAGTAGAAAAAACATATAATGTAAATCAAAATACAACTATTCCGGATTCGCTTACACAAGGCGATATAATTTCTGTGAATCAAGCGGCGGATTTAAGCGTGACCGATATAGCGTTAATGTATGACAGAGAAACGCAAAAGTATATGGACGGCAGCAACGCATACGGAAATTACGGAGATATTATATATAATTTGCCGGGGCATTTTTCGGGATATGCATACAGGTCTGTCGGACGACAGCTGAGCCGCGGCTGGGTTTATAAAAAGATAGGAACATTCGTTCAGATGACATATGTTATGGGTGATGCGTCATTCGACGGGCTTGGCTATGAGTGTATGGATTTGAACGGAAGAGCGGTGGTTATATATGACAGCACGGCGAGAGAAAACAACAGAATTTCCAACGGAAGCGTAAACGATATTGTCGATTATAAGTCGGTCGGAAATAACTGTTCGTACTTAATCGTTTCATCGTATAACGGACAGCCGGGGGCTGTGTTCATATATAAATAAGGGGGCGGAACTGTGAAAAAATTTTTTTCGGTGATGCTTGGCTGTTTGTATATGATGCTCACTGTTTTTAATTCATTCGCTTTTGCGGACAATGACAATCTGACAATATCGATAAGAATGGAAAGGACTTCGCCGGTGTTTTATGAAAACGAAACGGCTAAATTTCGGATAGAGTTTTTTAACGGCGCGAATACTCGAAAAAGTTGTAATATAGAATACAAGATTGTATTTAAAAATTATAATTATGACTCATACAAGCAAGAGGTTGATGAGGTTGTAAGAAAAGAGGTAAAAGGCGAGAGCGCACAGTTGAATCCGCAAGAATCGTTTGAGGATATTCTGTATTTTGATATGAAAGACGAGAAATACGGAATATACAGTTTGTATGTTACGGTAACGGATGAGGCGGAGAAAAAATACGAAAAACAATTTTCATTTGCAAAATCAACGGTGAGCGAAAAGCTTAACAAAACCTTCGGCGCATCATTGCACCTGACAAGATATGCGGATTCGGACACCACGTTCGGACTTATGAAAAACGCAGGTTTGGGGCTGGCGAGAGATGATTTTAACTGGGATAAGTACGAAAAGTCAAAGAGCGATTATAAGCTTGATGAACGGCAGACAGACACTCTTGAAAAGGCAAAAAGATACGGAATAGAGATGCTTGCGATTATGACGGGATATAATAAATTATACTGTCAAAATGCAAAATACTCTGGTATCCCCGATAACTCCGTCTATGATGAAACAAGCGGTGCAACCTATGTCGAGGCATACAAAAACTATGTTTCAAGCTTTATAAACGAGCCGATTGTCAAAAACACCGTCAGTATGATTGAGGTTATAAACGAACCTCTCGGGGTGATTAAAGACGGAAATACCACCGACTATCCCATGTCGGAACAGATTCCGAAATATATTGATGCGGGAGGGGCATATTCAAACGCAGTCAAAGCGGCATATGCCGCGGTACAAAAGAATGGTTCGCCGATAAAGGTCGGAGCGTTCTCGGCGTTTCGCCTCGGTTATCAAGCGGACTATTTCATTGACGGAGCAATGAATGAAATGGATAAACAATACTATGATGCGTTTACAATTCATGATTACAAAGAGCGCGGATTTGACGGCGACCCCGAACCGGGATTCTCACCCCGAATGGGTCAAAACTGGTTCCCGTTTTTGGACGGTGCGGTAAGCACGGTTGAACATTTCGATGATTTAATGTCGGGAAAGACCGCCGCACCGTACAGTAAAAAGAAGTATACAGGTTTTTCGAACGGCGAGAGATGGTATACCGAGCGCGGTTTTTCAACCGATGATAAGCCCGACAACAGTACAAACTATTCGCAAAATCCGTATTATGACCAGGCGCTTAACCTTGTCCGTGCAAAAATTGTTACGGATGCGTACAACGGCGGCAATATGATTGATAAAACGTGGATTTATGATTTTTCGGATGACCCCGAAAGCAGAAATCTTGGCGTTCGTGAGTCATCATTCGGAATAGTCGAGTCGTGCGAAGACGAAAATCCGTATGCCGCCAAACCGGCGTATATCGCGGTCGCGAATTATAACAGCCTTGTCGCAGACGCGACAAAGTGCGAAAAGATTGACGGCGATAATATTTATGAAGAAAACGGAGATTATATATACAAATATACTTGTCCCGAACGCGAGGTGTATGCCTTGTATCACTCAAAGGGCGATGACCCGTCCGAAACGCTCGAACTTGAATTTTCAAAAATAGGCGAGGGACGAGAGATACATATTTATGATTTCTGGGGAAATGAAATACAAGAGGGCGGTATATACAAAAACGGAAAGTATCAGCTCACCAAACAGCCGTTTTATATATGCGTCGGCAAAAATGTAAATCGTTCGTTAAAACCCGAAAAAGGGGCAGGCACAATCGAAAATGTTGTGTTGGATGGTTTTATCGAATCAAAACAAAGCGGAAAGAAAGTATCCGTTATTGTTGCATCGGACGGCATCGATAAAGACGAGTTATCACCGCTCAACGCGCTGTATTTTAATCAATGCACAACAGATACCGACGGTTATTTTTGCTTTGAATTCGGTGTTCCGAAACAGCCTGACGGCTACAGAGCATATGTGACATCCGAAGATTGTGAAGTACCACTGTCTTTTGATATTGAGGACGGACGAACCGAAAAAATCAGTATATTTTTAATGAACGGAATACTAAAGCTCAAATCAAATGATTTTAAAATGGTGGATTTATCAAATGTATCCGCCGCAGTGGAATACACGGCGGCGGGGCGGGATATTCCGTACCGACTGTATTGCTCTTTGTATAAAGGCGACCGTCTTGTCGGGTTTACAAGCATATTCGATACGGCAGAGAGTATGACGGACGGAAATAAAGTATATTCGGTATCGTTTCCAAAAGACGGAAACAACACCTATCCCAAATTTGACCGTATTTCGTTATTTATGTTCGATTCGGATGAAACGTTAAAGCCTGTTTGTACGGCTTATACAATAAATAAAAATAATTAGAAAGAGGTGGTTTGTTATGAAAAAACACAGATTAACAGCGATATTTACGATTTTATGTATGCTTTTTGCGTCTGTGAGCGTTGTATCGTCCGCGGAGGAGAGCAAAAACGATAATCCGAACCTTGCGTATGCTGAACTTAGCTCAAATGGGTCAAAAACGCAAAGTATAAACTTTATAAGTCAGACCCTCGGCGCGTCGGCATCGTATAACGGCGTTACGGCGGCAGGAAGAGAGGGCTGGCAGCTTAAAGGTTCGTCACCGTATCTATATATTGATGTTGATGACAATTTTGCACACGAGGTAAACGATGGTACATCGTTCGAGCTTGAAATTGATTATTATAACGCGCTTACGGGATTCTTTCTTGTTGAGTATGATGGGTTAAATACGGCTCAAAAGAATGCTCATTATGAGTTTTTAAATAAACAGGATAAATGGAAAACGGTAAAAATCAAGCTTGATGACGCATATTTCGGCGGAAGATGTGCAGGTGCGGACATCAGAATCCGCGCCACCGCGATAGGCGGCAGACGTCAAGTGCTTAGAACATCAACCGCACCCGTTACCATAGGCGCGGTAAGGCTGATTAAGCACGAAAAACAAAATCCGCTCAGGCTCTCGGTTAAGATTGACGAATCGGGAAACGCGTTTGAGTGGTATAAAAAAGAGAAAAAGATTGTAAATACCTTTACTAATCTCAGAGATACCGATATAACCGCTGATGTTACGTGCTATGGCGTTTCGCGCGATGAGATAAAGTGTTTTGAAACAACAAATACCGTGACGGTCAAGGGCGGCGAAACGGTTGACCTTACAATAAATGTTGACAGCGACAGATGTGATGTCTATGACTATTATGTCAAAGTCGAATCGGATAAGGATAACGTGCATTCGCTCTTACAGCCGACTCAATTCGCGATACTTAAAACCGACGAAAACGGCTATAAAAACCAAGATGTGTACATATGCGCACATCCCGACCATGACCATACCAATGAGGAAATCTCAGATATGATTGATGTGATTTCAAAGAGCAATGCGGCAGGCGTCAGGTGGTCGGTACTCTCGAATTATCTGGAATCAGCGTCCGGCGAAGATGTGTATGACAATGATTATATGGGTTATACGACAAACGAGCTTAGAAAACACAACTTAAAGATGATGCCCATAATTCACGGTCCGAATCTTGCAGGCTTTTCGTATGAATCGACACCGAACACCCCCGAGAGTTTGGCAAAAACAAAAAGCGAGGTTGCCGTTTTGATGAAACACGCGGGCGATATAGTAGATTGGTATGAAATTTATAATGAAACGAACCACACATTTACGGAAGAAAAGGATAAAAAGCTCGGCGGCGTAATTAACTATGGTAAGATGGTGAACGCAATAGCGGATGACAGAGATATGTATGACCCGACAGCCAAGATTATGGGCTTTGCCGTTTGTGACTTGGGCAGGGAAACACAACAGCTTTTCTTTGACAGGACAATCGAGGGCGGCGCATATGACCGACTTGACGCTTTTTCGGCACACCCGTATTCGACATCGTTCACCGAAACGGGCGGTGCGGAAACTCTGACAATTAAATGGCGTGACTATATTAAAGAAAAGACGGGCAAAGAGCTTCCTATCGTAAACGATGAGGTCGGATATACCACAGCCGATTCGGTGACGAACGACGACCAGAGAACACACGGAAATCTTTCGGCGAGATATGATATTTATTATAAGTCAATCGGAATGACGCACGTGAATGCAATATACAATTTTGCTCAAAAAGGACCGATTGAGTATCTGCGCGAGGATATGTTCGGACTTACCAAACCGGCGTATAAGCATTTGACTCAAGAAGAAAAGATTTGTATACCGATGGAGGGCTATGTTGCGTTCACGGGGCACAACTATATTTTTGCCGATACGGATATTGTTAAAAAACTTTCCGATACAAATAATTGTTATATAAATCTGTTCAAGAGCAGAAAATTTAATCAAGATATACTGACCTTAAACACAACCGAGAGAAAGACGAGAAAGCTTGTTACCGTTGACCTCGGAACGGATTATGTCGAGGTATATGATGATTACGGTAATATGACGCCGATGAGCGGAAATGACGGAAAGTTTACTTTCTGGGTTGATGAACGTCCGATGTATGTTAAGGGCGATTTCACAAAGACAGAGCTTTTGAGTGACAACAGTACCTTTTTGGATATATCCGACAGCAATATAACGGGCGCAAAGGATGACATCGTGGCGGTAAATTACACAAATAATACCGATAAGGAATACGATGTCGAGGTGATAGAATCCGAGGCGGTAAAGCATTATTCCGGGGATAAAATAACCAAAGGCAAGTCAGAGGTTCAGCTTATGCCGACAGGCGAGGTCGGAACAAAAAGTATTGTGACGATAAATATAAAAGACGGCGATAAGATTGTTCAAAGCACACAAGTATTTATCACGATAGAAAAATCGGTTACCGCTGATATTTCTCTTGAACTTATCGACCCGTCAAACGTTGATAACTGGATGATGAATTTAAAGCTTAATAACACATCAAAATTAAACGTTGCCAAAGGAACGATTGAATTCACCACACCCGATGAACTTAAGTCGCTCGGTAAAATCGATATAGGAAACATCCCGAGAGGACTCGAGTCCGAATATAAGATTAAGCTTCCTAAGCTTGTCAAAAAGGGAATATATGACTTTGCGTTCGACCTTAACTTGAATAACGGTGTTAAATACAGTTACAGCACAAAGGCAGATATGACGGTTGCAAAATATGCCGAGGTAAAGCCGAAAATAGACGGCGAAATAGAACCCGAGGCGTGGAAGTATAACACGTGGATGTACGCCGACAAGGCGGAACAGCTTAAAGAAAACACGGGCTGGACAGGTCCCGATGATTTGAGCGGCCGCGCGTCACTTATGTGGGATGAGGATAATCTGTATTTTGCGGCGGTTGTAACGGATAACATCTTTTATCAGCCGTATGCCGGCTGGAACACATGGAAGGCAGACAATATACAGATGGGCGTTTTCTATGGTGAAGAAAGTTATACTGTGTCGGGACAGCGTTCGACAACCTTTAACGAGCTGTCTATGGCGCACACGCCGCAAGGCGATGAAGTATACCGAACGTTATCACAGGATAATTATTATAAAGCAGGCAAGTTTGAAAACGCCGAGATATGCATAACGAGAAAAGGCGATAAAACCATATATGAGGCAAGAATTCCATGGGAAGGATTTTTACTTCCGGGACAGCACCCGAAAGAGGGAGATAAGCTTGGCTTTTCATATATGATAAACGAGAGCGACGGCGGAAACAGAAACGGCTGGATTGAGTATGCGAGCGGTATAGGCGCGACAAAAGATACATCGTTGTTTACGTGGCTTACACTTTTAAAGTAAGATAAGAGGAGGATTAGAAAATGAAAAAAGTGACGATTATTTCACTGTTGATTTCGATTATGGTATCACTGATTGGAGTTTGCGGATACGCCGCCGACTTTAAAGAGACAAGTATGTATTATGATTTCAACAATTATGACTCGGGATTCGGCAGCGGAAGCGGACCGGATGATAATTGGGATTATGCATATATGCAAGACGCGAACAAAAACTATATTAAGTCCGAAAAACGTAATTGGTTCGGCGGTGTATATGACGGTGATAAAAATTCCAATGTAATGCAAATCAAGGCGGAAGGCGGAAAATCCGGCGAACCCGTGCTGAAGTTCGGCAACATTTTAAAAGAGGGACAGTTTCATATAAGCTTTGACTTAAAAATCCAATCATTGGGCGGCGAGTTTTATATAGGATTGTACGACGGAACAAATATGTCAAATGAGAAAGATAAGGTTTTAGAAACAAACTATTCCATCGGACCTTGGTTCAAACCGAATAAAAATATTATATATTCGTACCAAAATAACGGCTCGGGCAAGACAAACGGCAAGGATATGCAATGGTCGACACAGCATTGGCAAACAGCCGAAAGCGATATACCTTATACATTAAACGAATGGCATCATATAGATATGTATTTCGGCGATTATGCAAAAATGGAAACAGCCGTTGCAAAATATTATTTTGACGGACATCTCATAAATCAAAACGATGTTTACTTTAAAAACTGTAACGGTTTTAAAGCATTGTATTTCAGAACCGGCAACAGTGCGGACATACTCATAGATAACGTGTATGTCAAAAACTTTGATGACAGCGAAAATCTTTGCGGATTTTTGGACAGCGAGGTCATCGACGAAGCGTCAAAGACGTTTAGATTGAACCTTTCCGAGTGGGCAAGCAAAAAAATAACAAAAGATGATATAGTCATAACTTCTGCATCGGGTGACAGTATAACGGACTTTGAGGTGACTTCAAACTCAAACACATATGCCGATGTTAAGATAAACGGAGCTATAACCCCGGGAAGATACAATGTTATATTAAAAGATTCGGTAACTGGTGCGTTTTACAGTAATCCGATGAAGGATTCCGTTACATTCCGTACAGCTCCGAGATATGTTGACGGCGTTATGTGTCCCGATGTCGAAAAGGTTTCGTATATAAGCCATGATGGAAAGGAACAGAACAAAAAGAGTGAAATATCGACCGGCACAGCAGCAATAAATATACAGTTTACAACCGGGATTGACGACAGCAACCCATCCGAAAATATTATGCTGACGCACAATGGTATAGAAACGGCTTGTACATTTACCGTATCGAGTGACAAAAAGACGATTTCGCTTACGCCCGAGAGCGGTTTTGAACCCGAGACGGAGTATACTCTGTCCGTAAGCGGAAATATTGCGGCAAGCGAGAGTGCAAACGCGAAAATGGGACTTGATTATACGGAAAAATTCAAAACTTTAAATGACGCGATGTATGTAATAAGCACAGAAGATATAGAAAAAGACGGCGAAAACGCGTATTTTAAAGTTAAGGTAATCAAAACAAATGACGAACCGGAGCATAAGTATACCTATGCGGTCGCAGGGTATAAAAGCGTGGTTAATCCCGAAAACGGAAAAACCTATATGCAAATGACCGCCTTAAACCGTTTCCCGATTATTATCTCAGAAACCGACAAAGGCATTATAAGCTTCGGAAATAATCAGCCTTTAGATATAAGCAACGCGGAAAAAATAAACGGATTCTTTTGGGAATATCCGAATAATCTGCCGATTGTGACAAAAGAATTTGAAAATAAATAATTTAAACGGAGGTATAAGAAAATGAAAAATGTTAAAAAATTTGTCAGTCTGGCAATAGGTGCGGCAATGACGCTGGGGTCAATATTACCGGTAAACGCGGGGACGATGAGCGCGAATAAGGTTTATGTTTCGCACTTTGAGGATTTTTCGGGTTGGACATCGGAACAAGGCTCTAATGCGGATTTGCCCGATGGCTTTTGTGCATTTGACGCGGCGGTGCACCCGAACAGAGCGCAAGCAACGGGAACATATGTTGATGCTTCGGTCGGAACGAGAGCGTTCAAGCTGAGCAGCGGAGCAATGATAGGTTATCAATTCGACCGTGTTTATAAAACAGGTGTACGCAGAATCAGCTTTGACATTAAGATGAGCACGGCGTTCAACAATGCCGAAAGTGACGGAAATAAGACCTTGGAATTGTACGGTGTTGAGAATACAGGCAACGATAATCCGTATGATTGGTGGAAGGCGCAAACAAATAACGGTGATACGGTTAATTGGGATAACAGACCGTATGCAAGTATTAAATTGGGTGACTTTTATGAGGTTCAACAGAATACATGGAAAAACACTCAAGGTACAACAACTCAGCCGTTTAATGATTTAAAGTGGCATAAAACAGAGGTTCTTTTTGATTATGATAATGGCACGATTACATATTATGTAGACGGTGTTCAGGTCGGAATAAACAATGATAAAAACGCGAATAAAGTGTTCTATTTTAACAACAGAACCGGAACAGACGTATATATCGATAATTTTGCCGTATTCCACGGTGCGAACGCGGAATATGCAAACGCAAATCAAATAAAGATTGACGGTTACGGCGGTTTGGTCGCACAGAATGGTGGTAAGGTTCAGATCGATTTATCAAGAGCATTAACCGATGAAAACTTATCGGCATCTGATTTTACAGTCAAGAATTCTAACGGCAAAACTGTTTCGAGTGTAATAACAAAAGCTGAGGCGTTGAGCGATCGCAAATCCACAATAGCTTTGACTCTCGGCAGTATTCCGAACGGAGTGTATAATCTTGAATATAAAAATGCGGCAAACAGTGTTGATTTTACGGTCGGCGAAAGCAAAACCGTATCGGATTATGATACGGAACAATATTATTATATGAATGAGGATTTCAGCGGCTATGTCGGCGGCGTACCGCCACAGTGGCAGGCAACTCAATCTTCGGCGAGAGTACCGAGTGTGGGAAATGATAGTGTTAAGGGTAATACGCTGAAAATGACGAGCGGAGCGGTATCGAGCTATATGAACAAGTTTGAAACCTTTCAATCGGGAAAGCTGAATGTTGAATTTGATATAAAGACAAGCGGAAAAGGCTGGGGAATAGGCTTTATTCGTGAGGCTGATTCCGCGGCGGAGGATTATGAAAAACATCTTGCTATAGGTAACCTCACAGGCGAAAACGGAACCGATGTTTATACGTGTTCAAAATCTACCGATCCGGGTTTGACTTTAAAACAAGATAACGCGACGATAGATAATACCGATTGGAATCATATATCAATCACGGTTGATATGACAAGCGAAAAATATAACTTTGAGATAACAAAAGCCGATAACACAAAAGAAACGTTTTCGGCATCACATCCGTATCATAAGGTATGGAAAACACTTTGGTATGATGTTGTAAAAATCGGAACGGACAATGTTCAGGATTCGTATAAATGCGGACTTAACGGAATAAGATTGTATTCAGACGGTACAAGCGATGTTGAGTTTGATAATATTAAGATTTATTCGGATAACTCAAATTATATTTCCGAAAATTTTGATGATTATACGGGTCATTATACAAAGAGTGACGAAAGCGAAGATTTTTACGGTTTGCCTGCCGGATACTTTAGGGTGAACGATTTATACAATCCGATTAAAACATCATTTACGCATACAGAGGGAAGAAATTATAACGCCGAAACAAATACGGCGGACAAAGGCGCTAAGATAAACGGTGTTGAAGACAGAACGAGAATACGTTTAGCCCAGCCGATTACGGATATAAAAAACAATGGTTTTGTCGTTGAATTTGATATGAAGAAAAATGATGCAGACCGATCCCTTGGACTTGCGCTTTATCCTAAAGAAAAATTCTATGGTACAGGTTCATCAGCGCCCTCGTTGTGGGACGGTGGAGTATATGAAGACCCGGTAATAAGAGTGAGCGGTTCAACTCTCAGATACGGAAGCGGTCGTTGGGGAGGTACAAAAGAGTTTATCGACAGCAGCAATCAGACTCTTAATCTTGATTCAGGCGTTTGGAATCACATTAAAATTAAGTTTGACCCTCAAAACGGAGTGACGGCATATCTCGGCGAGGGAAATAATATAACCCAATCCAATGTCGTTTCTACAGGCTCGGTTGCACAATATTGGAGACTAATGAGCGAATGGAATAATATCTACGGTATCGGAATAGGATTGGAGAAGAAAAACGGGGAGGATTGGAAAAACCTTCCGGGTGATGATATTGATAACTTTAAGGTATACGGTCTGAACAATATAACCAAGCCGTCTGTTATAGGCTTAAATGCGGTAAATATTAATGACAGCAAGACAGTGTTAAAAGACGGAGTTACCGAGGTTTCGAATCTTACCAAAGCAATTGAGGTTAAGTTCAGCGAACCGGTAAACGAAGCTTCCGAAACCTTGACAAACAAAATAACTTTGACCGATGTAAACGGAGCTGCATTGGCGACAGGAGAGTTATCGGCAGACAAAATGACGTATAAGCTCACTTTGAATACAATTCCGGATGATGATTCATACGCAATGCTGAAAATGAGTTCCGATATTAAAAGTCAAAACTCAGCCGCACAAGCGACAAACCCTGTTTCGGTTGCTTTGAAGTTCAAAGGCGGAATGGGAGAGATTGCAATTTCGGATATGCAGCTGTTTAAGAAAATAGACGGAAGGTCATTTACAGCATCGGGGGTAGAAAGAACTTCACAGACTGTATGGGTTCCGGCAACATCAAAAACCGATAATGACGCATCGGGATATAAAATTGTGATTAGCGGCACAAACACAACGGGTACTGTTGATAACGCAACGTATAATTACATTGAGGGTGTTTATGATACCGTAGACAATGCGGATATTTTAAGAGGCGTAGAGATGAATAAGCTTTCTATACCGAACGAAATTAAATTTAGTATAGAAAAAGTTGTTCCGACAACATCCGGAACTCAGAATTGGCGTTTGTTTATCTGGACGGATGATTTTAAACCTGTTGTTGATATGATAAAATAATATACATAAAATATGAATAGCAATTTTGTGCATATTTTCCGCAATTTTGTGTATTGAAAAATTACGGTAATTTGATATAATTAAAACAACCGCCGATTTTTTCGGCGGCTGTTTATGCTTTTGAAAGCCAGAGGAAAGCAAAAAATGATAGAGGGGCAGAGCAATGAGAGAAAAAATATTATTTGATAAAGGATGGAAGTTCCACCGTGGCGACCTGTGCATGCGCAATACCGTTATGAAAGGACCGGATTATATGGGGTCAAAGACCGAGAGAATGTTAATCGGTGCAGCGGCATATGATTATAAAGATGAGTCCGATTCATATGATCCGTCAAAGATGAGCGGTGATTTATGGGAGAACGTAAGCTTGCCGCATGATTATGTAATTGAGCAAACGCCGAGTCCGGAATATCCTCAGGCACTCGGGTATCTGAAATACGAAAACGCATGGTACAGAAAGCACTTTACGTTGGATAAAGAGGATGCGGATAAACGTATAACGCTGTATTTTGAGGGGGTTGCCACAAATGCAACCGTGTATCTCAACGGGTGTTTGATGAAGCACAATTTTTGCGGCTATACGCCGTTTGAGGTTGATATAACGGATATTGCCTATTTTGACAAAGAAAATGTCCTTGCGGTTTATACCGACAGCTCAACTCATGAGGGCTGGTGGTACCAAGGCGGCGGAATATACCGCCACGTTTGGCTTATCAAGACAAACCCTGTTGCGGTTGACCTTTGGGGCGTTTATATAAACCCCGTCAAGACAGAAGATAAGTGGAACGTTAATGTTGAAACAACGATCATAAACTCGTCGATGAAAGACGAAGATATATGTATCCGCTCAATGATACTCGATTCCGACCAATGCGTGATTGCTCAGACATCAACAGATATGACTGCGGCGTTTAAGGATAAAACGGTTATCACACAGTGTATTGATGTAAAAGAACCAAAGCTTTGGGATACGGATGCGCCTAATCTTTATACTCTTGTCACACGAATTTATAAAACCGATACGGGCGAGCTTATTGACGAAACAGAGGATACATTCGGATTCAGAACATTTAGGTTTGACAGCGAAAAAGGGTTTATCCTAAATGACAGGCAAATAAAGCTGAAAGGAGTTTGTTCTCACCAGGATTTCGGCATTACGGGGAAGGCTGTTCCCGATAACATATATGAATACCGAATTGACCTGATAAAAGAAATGGGAGCAAACGCATATCGTACATCGCATTATCCTCACGCCGAGGCAACTATGGATGCTTTGGATAAAAAAGGTATTCTTGTTATGGACGAGACGCGTTGGTATGAATCCACCGATGAGGGAATATCTCAGTTGGAAACGTTGATTAAGCGTGACAGAAACCATCCGTCAGTTATTTTGTGGTCAATAGGCAACGAAGAGCCGAAGCATGGCACCGAACAGGGTAGAAGGATTGCCCGAAATATGATTGCGACCCTGCGACGGCTGGATTCGTCACGACCTGTAACAACGGCGGTATCGAGCGATCCGATTAATTCCACGGTTCTCGATTTGGTTGATGTAATAGGAGTCAATTATAATATAGAACAATATGATGATATTCACAGGCTTTATCCGGACAAGCCGTTTGTATCAACTGAATGTTGTGCAACGGCAACAACACGCGGCTCTTATCTTGACCCGTCTGCGTTCACAAGCTCTTATGACATTGATGTCAATGCGTGGTTTTTGGGCAGAGAAAAAACATGGAAATTTATGTGTGATAGAGAGTGGGTATCGGGCAGCTTTCAATGGATTGCGTTTGAACATCGTGGTGAGTGTGTATGGCCTCGGCTTTGCTCCGTTTCGGGTGCGATAGACTTGTATTTACAGAAAAAAGATGCGTTTTATCAGAATAAATCGCACTGGAGTGATACGCCAATGGTGCATATCCTGCCGCATTGGAATCATAAAGGCTTAGAGGGCGAGCCGATAAAGGTGTGGGTATATACAAATTGTGACGAGGTTGAACTTTTCTTGAACGAAAAATCGCTCGGAGCGCAAAAAATCGAACGCTTCGGTCACGGTGAATGGATTGTTAATTACGAGGCGGGCGGCATCAGAGCCATTGGCAGAAACGGCGGAAAGAAATGTGCCGAGGAATTTATCGAAACAACCGGCGAGCCGGTTGCGCTTGAACTTATCCCCGAAAACACGGTTAAACAAGCAAACGGACGTGATATATTGCTTTTCAGCTGTGTATGCGTTGATTCGAGCGGCAGAGAGGTTCCTGATGCCGAACCTACGGTCAGGTTTGAAACAAATTCTTTCGGACGTGTAATCGGAACAGGTGCGAATATATGCGACCACATACCGCCGCAATGCACCGAACGCCGAATGAAATCGGGACGTTGTACCGTTGCGGTACAGGTCAGCGAAACTGCGGGAGCATTGAAAGTATATGCAATATCCAACGGGCTTAAAACTGCCGTTGAGACAATCGAACTGAAATAAAATGCAGACATCAAAATTACAAAGGAGTGTGAATGCTTTGAAAGCAACATTATACACAACAAACGAAAAGAATATATTTGCAAAAAAAGTGTTATTCCATAACGCGTATAAGACTGACAACTTATGTGTTGCTTCGCTCTCGAAAACGCCGGTGTGTGAAAGTTTTACGGGATTCGGTGTTGCAATAACAGGAAGCTCTTGCTATGAGTTATCTCTTATGCCTGAGGATGTCAGAAATGATTTTTTAACCGATATATACGGAAGCAACGGATTGAATCTGTCCGTTGCCAGGGTTTCAATAGGATCAAGCGATTATTCGCCGAACGTATATTCATACTGCGATAAAAAGGATATGGAGTTAAAGTCTTTTTCGATAGAAAAAGATATGGAATTTATTATCCCGATGCTGCGTGAGGCTATGGCGCATAAAAAGGATTTAAAATTCTTTGCGTCACCGTGGAGTCCGCCCGGATGGATGAAAACAAGCGGAACGATGTATGACGGATATATGCGTTCCGAGTACATAGACTGTTATGCGGATTATATAATAAAGTTTCTCAAAGCGTATAAAGAACAGGGAATTTCGATAGGTGCCGTTACACCGCAAAATGAACCGGAAACGCATCATTTCGGATGTATGCCGGCATGTATTTGGCACCCGGATACTGAGGCTGAATTCGTGAGTATATTGCGAAAAAAATTAAACGAAAACGGAATGAATACCCAAATATGGATGTATGATCATAGTTTTGCCGGTTGGACGAGGGTTAAAAGTCAGCTTAAGGATTTTCCGAATCTTATTGACGCTTGCGATGCGATCGCCTTTCATTATTATGACGGTACGCCCGAAATGGCGGGAGAGTTAAAGAAAGAATTTCCGAATTTAAAATGGCATTATACAGAGGGCGGACCTCGGCTTACCGATAACTATGATGTGGATTGGTGCAAGTGGGGAATCGTCATAGGAAGGTCGTTAAATTGCGGTGCGGAAAGCTTTACCGGCTGGAACTTGCTGCTTGATGAATGGGGCGAACCCAATGTTGGACCGTTCTGGTGTGGCGGACTTGCAACTCTGAATTCGCAAAGCGGTGAGATAGAGTACAGCGGACAGCATCACGCTTTTATGCATTTTTCCAGATTCATAAAGCGTGGGGCAAAGATATATCCTGTTGAGATAAGCGGTGATTATCAGCCAATGTGTTATTATTCGAGAAAGCACAATTTTCCGATTATAGGAACGGCGGCAACGAACAAAGACGGTTCGCATATTCTTGTGCTGACCAATACAAACGAAAACAAGATTCAGATGCAGTATTTTTATAACGAAAAATGGTGGTATGGTGAACTTTTGCCCAATTCGATTTCAACGTGGGTTTTTGAATAAAAATTTTTGTAAAATTTATGTCTTAACAGGATGACAAATAAGGAGATTAAAATGAGTATTATTCCTGAGGTTAAAAACAGGTTTTTATATGATAAAACCGTTGACTTAAATAAGATTAAATGGAGCTTTAACGATAAAGCCGACAAGCGTGTTGTTGTCGAAGCATACAGAATTCGTGAGAATTGTGAAAACGGATTTCCGGTTTATATAAATATGGGAAACAAATATTGCGAGGAATATACAATTGGGATAGAAGATGATAAGGCTGAAATTTTATCTGATGGTGCAAATGGTGCGTTTTACGCGCTGCAAACGCTGAAATGGTTGCTCGGCGAACATGGCGGTATAGTTTATTGTCAGAAAATATGTGATAAACCCGATATGAAATATCGAGGTTTATATCACGATGTTTCACGCGGCAAGATTCCGACTCTTGAAACATTAAAAGAGCTTGTCGATACCATTGCATACTATAAGATGAATTCCTTACAGCTTTACATTGAACACACCTTTGAGTTTAAAGAATATGAATTTTGCAGAGAAAAACTCGGTTATTTGACAAAAGATGAAATAAAGCAATTGGATGCATATTGTAAGTCAAAGTTTATCGATTTGATACCGTCAATATCCACATTCGGACATTTGTATCACCTTTTGGCAGAGGGAAAGTACAAATATCTGTCGGAGCTGCCCGATTACGTTCCACAATCACATTATTGGTTTGAACGCCTTCTGCATCATACAATCAACCCGACAAATGACGAAAGTTTCGAAGTCATAAAAAGTTTAATCGACCAATATCTTGAATGTTCGTCAAGCGATACGTTTAATATCTGTTGTGATGAAACATTCGATTTGGGAACGGGCGTGAATAAAGGCAAAGACAAAGCGAAACTTTATGTTGATTTTGTGAGTAAAATTGCCGAATACTTAAATCAAAAAGGCAAGACGGTTATGATGTGGGGAGATATAATTCTTCAACATCCCGAATACATTGACAAGTTGCCGAATAATATTATCTTTTTGAATTGGTGCTATGCCAAAGACCCGCAAATCGACAATTTTGAAAAAATGTCACAGAGCGGAAAGCGACAAATAGTCTGCCCCGGTACAAGCTCGTGGGATACGTTTTCAGAGGATATAATTACAGAAGAGGGTAACATATCAAAGCTTGCCGAATACGGATATAGGTTTAATGCTGACGGACTTTTGATTACAAACTGGGGTGATCACGGAAATATCGCAAGTATTACAGCCGCGATGTACGGTATAGTTTTGAGCGCGGCAATTGCGTGGAATAAAAAAATAATTGCGGATAAGGATTTCAGAACAGAAGTATCAACTCAAATTTACGGTAACTCTGAAACGGTCGAAATTGTCGCGAAAATATCCGATATAAAAAATGTTTTCTCTTGGCGAAAGGTTATAGAGGGATATGCCGACGAAAAATCAAAAAAGCCGTATGATGATTATGCTGACGCGATACATAAAATGGACAGTATTTGTGCCGAGATAAAAAATCTTGCATTTTCGGATGAAACGATAAAGCGTGAAATGATATGCGCGGCAGAAGGCTTTTTGATCGTAATATACTTATGCGCAAGAATTGACGGGTATAATATAAAATGCGATGTTAATTTTAAAAAATGGCTTGACGAATATTCCGAATTATGGCTTGTGAGGAGTAAACCGAGCGAACTTAGCGAGGTAATCAATATCTTGAACGGTGCATGGTATAAAAGCTTATAGTTTTTATATTTTAGGGATAATCCCTCATTTTGTGTAGACTTCGAAATTTACTCCGAAATGAGAATATAATCTAAGTAGTTTTTTGTGGGCTGAAAGCCGAACTATGGTTTTCAGCCCTTTTAAGTGTAATATAGTATAAAATAACCATCGCGGCGAGCTCATTTATTATGCAGATCATTCTTGCTAAAACGGCAAAGATTGAGCCTGAACTATAGACAAAAGAATATATGCTTTCCGCCGGTAACGGTATTGTGTGTTCCGTCAGGCAAGATGATTTCGGCAGTTGACTCAGCGGGAATGTCAAACTCAAATCTTACTTTATCATTATCATAATACCAGTGAGAGGAAAGCTTGCCGAACCGCGTTTCAACGGATGCCTCTAAAAACCCAATCCGCTTATCCGGGTGAGGCTTTAATAGAATGTGCTTGTAACCGGCATCGTCTTCCAACGGGTTTATACCTGCGGCAACACCGAATATCCAGTCATACACAGCGCCATATGCATAATGATTGAATGAGTTCATCTCTTTGCTCCAAAATGTACCGTCTTGCTTAATGCCGTCCCAATGCTCCCACATTTGGGATATGACGCGCCGATGATGGTCGTGCATACGTATAACGGCGATTGTCCTTATAAAGAGCTTCAGACCCTTGTTTCGTATACTTATGATAACGGCGAAAGCTGGTCAAAGCCCGTTATGATTGCTCCTTATGCAAATGGACTGTGCTTAAGACGCAGAATTAAAACGAGCAACGGCGAAACGCTTTTTCCCATTTATCATATGGAATTATATGACGATTTCGGTGAATTTCCGCCGTTCGGCGATAAAGAGTTTTGGAAAGGAACACAGCATATTTGCGGCGTTGTTATTTCATCCGACGGCGGAAAAAGCTATGTTCCGTGCGGTGATTTCAGAATTGATACCAAAACGTTTTATTCCGACCCAAACAGGGATAAAAATCCGCCGAATTCGGCAGATTTATGGGAGCCGAACTGTGTCGAGGCCGAGGACGGACACATTATTATGTATATGCGCGACAGCAGCAAGCCATATATAAACTGTGCCGAAAGCTTTGATTTCGGGCGAACGTGGAAGCATAACGGTAATCTTGATATTTACAATGTAAACACCAAGATTACGTTAATAAAAGTGCGGGATAAAATTTTGTTTATCTCAAATGTGTGTAAAAGTCTTGGGTTCGAGGACAGAAAAAAGCTGCAAATTCAAATAAGCGATGATAATTGCAAGACCTGGCGGTTCGTATGTTATACAGATGATGCGGACAGTGCATTCTTCTATCCGCACGCGGCGGTTGACGAGAAAAACGAATTGATTTATGTTGCTTACGAAAACGCGGTTTGTCACTATATAAACAAATACACGTTTACCGAATTGGGTATCTGAATTATATTTAAAAGGTAAAGGGTTGAAAACGGATAAAAATAAGCGAAAGCTTTACTCCTGTCATAAAAATTGATTTTTTGTCAATAGTTGAGGTCAAAAAAATAATGGAATTTTTTTTAGAGGCGGTTGTAAATTTATGCAACCGCCTTTAGTAGGTCAATTCCTCGTTTTGTGTAAACCGCAAAATTCGGGATTGGCCAATTCAAACAGTTATGCGAACTGTTTGGGAGTTGTAATTATTTCTATTTTTAGATAGGAATTAGTCGATTTCGCTTTAAAATATCATAGGTTGAATCAACCAAAGATTGAGTGCCGGACACATAAATCACGGTTTTAAATTTTTCGCAATTCGGTAAAGAAGCAACAGCTTTGCGAACTTTTTCGTTAAAACAAGTGCTGTTGTTTTCTTTTTGTGTAACCCAGAGCTGAATTATTTTTAGGTCTTGATTTATCGTAATTCGCAAAGTTTTGTGCTCCTTTCATTTTATTTTAATATTCTCAAATATTGTTTTTTTATACAAGAATGAATTGTTTATCGCTTATATAATATGTAATTGAGTTTATTAATTTTTTTGGCTTATTCCGAAAATGTAACTCACAGGATTTTCGGTACTGGGTTTACGTTTTCTTTGTTTTGCCGCTCCAAATTCTTTTTCCGCATATCGTGTAAAACATTTTGAAAATGCATTAAGTGATATGCTTACCTCATACGTATTTATAAAATCATTATACACATCAGTCATATAAATTCCGTTATCATCAGCCTTTTTAAAATTTTTAACTAAGTACGAATATATCATTGCAGTTATGTTTGTGTCTGTGGTATTGGTGTGATATATACCGTAAACAGAGTTTAGGTCATACTCTCCCGCAAAAGTATAATTGCACTGTTTTAGCTGATAATACGCATTTATTGCTTTCGAGACAACGCCCGATTTTTCGTATTGAAATTTATCCAAAAGACAATAATCTTGCCGCTCTTTCGGCACGGAATAGTTAAAAGGAATCTGTACTATTCGGCGAAAGAACGCTTCATCATCCCCTTTGGTTAAAAGGGGATGATTTGTTGCGAGAATAAAGTCCGCCACGCATCTGAATTTTACTCGGTCTTTATACTTTACATCAGCGGATACAATATCGTTGCCGGTGAATTGTTTAAGCTTGCTGACCGATTTTGCGTCCAACGGTTCGGAAGGCAAATCCGGAGATATACATAAGGCTTTCCCTTCTAAATCGGATGCGGCAAATCTTTCGCTGAGTTCATGAATGTCTATGTCCGATACAGAGTCTTCGTTAAAAAGACTGCGTATGAACGATGATAAAACGGATTTACCCGAATTTGAACAGCCTTGAAGCAGAAACAATACCTTTGCGCTTGTATCGGGAGTCAAAATATATCCTATCATTTGATATATTCGCTCTTGGAGTAATGAGTCCGAACCTGTGATGCCTGCTAAAAACCTATCAAAGTTTGGCGTAAATGTTTTGCTGCTGCAGTAATCACATTCAATACAGTACGTTGCGAAATACCTACTGTTATGCGGATATAACTTTCCGTCACCAATATCAAGAACACCATTCTTAAATGATACAAAGCGTGTATTCTCATCGGTTGGCTCAAATATCAGAGTTGGTTCATGCCTGACAAATGCGAGAATGTCCGCCAGACATTTGGATGTTCCGATTTTTCTGATGCTTTCGCGGCAAAATTGTACTATCGTTCTTTTAGCATCCGAATCGGACAATTTCTTATAGTAGCACCCTGTATAGATATAGATTGCCTCTCCGTAAACCTTTATACAAACGGTTCTGATAAAAGCTTGAGCAATTTTATACGCTGAACATTTATCGGGGACAATTACACCGAAATCATCGTTGCTGTCAGCGGATTTGTTCAATGTATTAGGAGAGAATCGCTGTGGTACTGCCGTTTGAACGGTGCTGCTTGATTGTTCTTGACTTTGCATTAATTTGTCAGTTTGCTCATCTATCCATTTTTGCCGCTCTCTTTCTTTTGCCTGTTGAGTTGCCTCTTCATCAAAAAAGACAATAGGACAGTTCTGTGTTTTGCTATCATCATTATACCATACGATCGGCGTGTTATATGGCATATGACTTACTATATTCTTAACTTCATTACGCGTCATTTATTTCACGTATAATAAAAATCAGTCAGAAAGGGGCTGATTTTTATTATTTCTCCC
>ERZ773192.870-NODE-870-length-34614-cov-6.167163_pt1 | contig 34614 bp, 36 predicted proteins | sample MGYA00581010_ERZ773192 | MGnify/ENA primary metagenome ERZ773192 (study PRJEB29015, sample SAMEA2737741) | human gut metagenome | biome: human gut; feature: human-associated habitat; material: faeces | place: China | collected 2012 ...
TTAATCCTAACACAGGATCCCGGTGCTTTCTTTCTTTTTTTTCTATTAACTTTTCTTACAAAAACTTTACCCTACGAAAACTATTGGTATAAAACTGTTTTAACAAAAGCCGGAAAAAGACCCGGAGTGAAAGCTCCGGGTCTTCTTCACCTGGGGTCAGCTGCATCATGCCGCTGCCATTATCCTTCGATTGCTATATGCTTTTTGGTTTCTACTGCCTTGGCTTCCTTCTTCGGAACATCCAGTGTCAGGATGCCGTTTTCAAATTTGCCATGAATATCATTTTCTGTGATATCATCACCTACATAGAAGCTTCTGCTCATGGAACCCGCATAACGCTCCTTACGGATGTATTTACCCTTCTTATCAGTCTCGTCCTTATCAAGACCTTTGGCTGCTGAGATGTTCAGGTATCCATTCTCAAGCTGGACCTCGATCTCATCCTTCTTGAAGCCAGGCAGATCAACGATCACCTCATATCCATCCTCTGACTCCCTGACGTCTGTCTTCATCACATTCTTGGCGTGCTTACCATAAAGCTCCTTGTCCACATCAGGAAATGTGAAACCATCCATAAAGTCATCAAAAATATCTCTTCCAAATACACTGGGCATTAACATAAGTCATTCCTCCATTCTTTACTTGACAAATATGCCAGCTATTATTGTTTTCATTTTTACTTCCGAACTCCAGGAAATCTTTTATTTCTCTCTCTTCCTTTGTTCTATATGTAATATAGCACGTATTATTAGCACTGTCAATAGGTGAGTGCTAATTTTTTGTGAAGATTTTGTGAACGCTACGAGCCATGCACATTTACGTGAAAAGCCATCTTTCAAGCTTGCTTGATAAAGATGGCTCTTTCATGGAAATGTATAGGGCGACAGCCCTACAGCGAGGGAAGTCTTTCCCGAGCTGTGCATGGCGTATGCCACTACTTCACAGGGATTTTTCACTTGCTTTCGCACGGAGGTTTCTTGATTTGACCACATTTTACGGCAACAGCTTATGGTTTATACCACAGCAGGTACATTATTTATTGTCCCGGATAAACCGATATTGAATTTATCCGTAAACAGTCCATACTCGTTTCTGACAATATTTCGCTGCACATATCCATGGTGTTCCAGTTCTTTGATTGCAGACCGGATAGAATCAATTCCATCCCTGCTCAAAGATGCAAGCCCTTGCATATTATAATTCCAGTCATCCGGCAAACTTAACATCAGTGATAATAATCCCTTCGCCTTTAATGACAGATTCTTATTTTTAAAATGGTGATTACTCATCACTGTATAATTTTTAGTTCATTCAACACGAAAAATCTGTGACATTCTATCTCACTTCCTTTCTGCAAAAAGAAAAAGACGCAAGTCATATTTTTTATGACTCACGCCTGTCTTCATATCTGCTCCATTAATCAATAAGGTTTTTATTCTTACTCTTTGTCTGGTTGTGCAGCTTCCATTGCCTGATATTCCCTTTTTAACTCTTTTAGTAATTCTTCTTCTGAAGGAAGATATAGTTTATATTTTGAAGCAAAGACCTGTGTTTCACCTTCTGGCAATGTATATCGTACAACTGCATCACTCTTATCTGCACATAACACAATTCCAATCGGCGGGTTATCTCCTTCGTTCATCAATTCTCGTTCATAATAATGCACATACATTTGCATCTGTCCTAAATCCTGATGTGTCAAATCACCTATCTTCAAGTCAATAAGCACAAAGCATTTTAAAATATAATTGTAAAAAACAAGATCTATTCTAAAATGGCGTCCATCAAACGTAATTCTTTTTTGCCTGGCAACGAAAGAAAATCCTCGTCCTAATTCCAATAAAAACTTTTGTAAATGTGTAATAAGAGCCTGTTCCAAGTCACTTTCATAAAAATCATCATTCGGAGACAATCCAAGGAATTCCAGCACATATGGATCACGAATAATATCCTCCGGTGTTTTTCCCTGTTCTAATGTTTGAATCTCCTGTGCAACATTTTCTTTATTCTTACTGGAAAGCAGTCTTTCATAAAAGAACGTGTTAATCTGCCTTTCCAGTTGCCGTGTACTCCATTGAGACTTTACTGCTTCTTCCATGTAAAACTGTCGCGCATTTTTATTTTCCACACGCATTAAAAGTCGATAATGCGTCCAGCTCAATTCGCTACGCAGTGCGTAGCTATTTGGGAACGTCAAATAAAACTGCCTCATATTTTTCAGATTTGCTACCGTAAAACCTTTTCCAAAATCCTGTGTCATCTGATTCGACAGTTCCTTAAGCAATCCTGTTCCATATTCTGCACGTTCTTCTCCGTTTTGTTCTTCAACAATAGACTTTCCAATTTGCCAGTAAGCTTCCACCATGGCAAAGTTGGCAGTCTGATAAACTTTATTTCTTGCATCTAAAAGTATTTTCTTAATTTCTCCATAAAACACTTTATTCATCGGAAAGCCCTCCTTCCTGTTAACAGCGATAACATTACAATTTTTCAATCCAAAATTCCAAACTAATATTTCTATTTTACCCTCTTTAGACCGTTCTGCCTACTACAATTTTATATTCTCATACAATAATGAGGTTGCATTCCACGACCTCATCACATTCATTTAAACATAAATCAATTCTTTCAGAATAATCTCTTCTGCTATCACTCTATGCCGGTTGCCGGCTCTTACCCATGCCATCTGATCTTTCTCCTTATCCGGCAATGGATCTTTTCCTTCCAACTGCTTCATGATAATTTCTTCCCGTTTTCTGGCTTCCTTGTCCACTTCCAGCAGATGCTCACCAATCGTATCCTGCAAAAGCATCACCTGATACAGGGAATTGCGATGGTTCTTCAGATAATCTCTGCGTAAGAATCCATACTTGCCAAGCTGCTCCATCTGATTACCTGATTTATAAGTAAGGTTCGGAATCAGATATCCATTCACATTTGTATAAGTCAGTTTCATTTTATTAGCACTCTCCTTTTTTCTTTGATTTTTTACACCAAATTTACACCATTTGCAATTCATTTGACGCTATTCTACGATACCAGACAAAATGTCTGATCACCCCGAAAGCCTGTAAAACAGGCATTTCTGAGATACACAAGACAGGACAAAAATCGACTTCCATTATCAAGAGGTGAGTGCTAATTTTTTTGCTATTTTATAGGGCGACAGCCCGACAGCGAGGGAAGTCTTTCCCGAGCTGTGCATGGCATCTGCCACTACTTCACAGGGATTTTTCACTTGCTTTCTGCAAAAAGAAAAAGACGCAAGTCATATTTTTACGACTCACGCCTGTCTTTACTCGTATTCTAAAAATCTTTATTTTCTTTGTCTTCTTTCTGTAAATAATAAAATTTCTTCTGAATTTCAATCTCTTCTACATCACTAAATCTCTTCTTCAAAAAATCGGTATATGCCTGCTCACTTTCACCTTCACAAAATACTCTAATAACCGCCTTACCAGATCCTCTACTACCAACTTTCCTTCGGACCATTATTCCACCTCCTCAATTTCCAAATTAGGAGTGGCACCATATTTTCCGACCAGATATCCTTTTCGTATGTTATCAGCTGTTTTTGTAGAAAAATCTGTCACGCTATAAAGCTCAGACGAGCCATCTGTTCTGCTTTTATCTGCGAAATAGATCTGATCTTTTCTCATAATCTCCAGATTCATCAGCTCTGTGTTATGAGTTGTAAAAATGATTTGTGCACTATTTGGATTGCTTTTTTTACTTTGAAACTTTGCAACAATGTAGTTAACAAGCATAGGATGTAACTCTCTTTCCAATTCGTCTACCAAAAGAATTCCACCCTTGTTTAGTACAGCTTCTATCGCCGGGGCAATTGACATAAGCTTTCTTGTGCCATCTGATTCATCCTCTAATTCTAATGAATACAATTTACTCTCACCCTCTGCATTAATGCCTTTGTGCTTTGATTTCGCTTTTACCTGACTCATTTTTAATTTGCTTTCAGAATTGTTTGATGTCTCCGACAAAGCGTGAATAAAAGAGGTTAAAGCCACCCTCATTCCTTCGGGAATATCGTCAGGAAACTCTAGGTCGTTTCTAATTTCTTTGTTTTCTACTTCAAACTGCATTTCTTCAATACCAAAATCTGCAGTCTTTGCGTAGTCCGAAATAGCTTTTAGCATATTACTGTCATCATAATATTCTAATAACTGTCTTGGTATATCTGTATAATCTCTAGAGAAAAAGATATCCTCTCTAAACCAGCGCATAGCATTCACACATACAGCATCATTCATTGTACATGCTACAGAAAAGAACAATTGATTTTCTGCTACAGTTTCACTTATGAGTTTTCTCTTTGCTTTATCCTCTGTGAATGAAAAATCCTGTCCGTTTCTTACAAACACTTGGGCTTTTTGTCCCTTAGGTGCATGGTACAAAGATTCTTTTACTATTTTCTCTTTTGTTGCCGCAAAGGAATACCAATACTTTACTCCGTCAATAATATAATCAAATTCAAACTCTGTTGGTTCTTTCGCAGAATAATCATTAAGCGCAAATGGTACGACTGGAACAGTAGACTTTTCATGTTGCATTCTCTGCGCATTTCTGATGAATTGAACACCCAACCAAAATGCTCTGATTACATTGCTCTTACCACCACCATTTTTTCCATAGATAGCAACCCCTGGCAACAATTTCATATTATTACATTGAATCAAACTGTTTTTAAAAGAACCCAATCCAATTGCTTCCATAGAAAGAACAGCTTCATCCCTAAATGATCTATAATTCTTAAATCGAAATTCTATCAACATTTATTTGCACCTCCACTATCATTATATCCACGTTCTAATCGAAATTCAAGCAAAATTATTGTATTTTTTAATTATTTTATCTCAATTCATTATATTTATACATAATGAATTGAAGATTGGCTGGAATGGAAATCTGAGGCTGAATTGGAAAACTGACTTCCAGTTTGCAAAAGTAAACCCCTGTTCCTAAAAGTTCTTGCAAGACTAAATTCCGGCATATCAAGAAATCATGATTTTAGCGGAATTTACGTTTCCAAACTGGAACTTACAAAACCAAATAGATTGAACCAGTTGTTGAGGCGTGATAAGATAACCCCAGATCAATTTCTGCTCTGAAAAAAGACGCACTTTAAGCGGAGGTCGAATTCATCTTTCTTTTTTTGCAAGATTAAATTCCACCCCTAATGGCAGTGCTTATGAATCCGGATGGCAGTCCGATCAGTTTATTTTTTCAGCAGATATGGTGTGAGATTGATCTCATTAGCGGGGATTACCTTAATGCCGAGCTTAGCCAAGGTATCCTCACCGTAAAGGAAGCTGAACAACTGGTTGGCAGACTGGTCGTTCAGCTTTTTTCTTGTGTAGGAATTGATGTGACTCATCAGAAGAGACACATCTTCCTGGATTAAGTTGTCAAAAGAGGATTTCTTTGGTAATACGCGTCTGATCATCTCGTGGCATACTTCACAGCCGCCTTTCTGGTCAGAACGTTGTGGATCACAGTAGAATACTCTGGTTCTGCGTTCACCATTACCATTGAACTCGATACCCAGAGGGTCGGTAAATTCACTCCCACGGTCGGTTACAATCACAGGGAATAATTCAGTGAATTTCTCGTGCCCCAAGAGAACATAAAGCTGGTTGAAGATATCTGTTACAGAACGTGCTGTATTCGCATCGCGAATGAATGCCAGCATGAGGTTACAGTTCTGAAAGAAGATGGTTAGAAATACTTTTCCACCTTTTCTTCCTTCAACAGAGTCCATCTCAACGACAGAAACATCTGGATTGACAGCCATATATTCCTGAAAGTTTTCATAGGTGCGACCGACGTGACATTTCTTGTCCACCCTTACTGGTTTCTTCTTTTTACGAATGCGATAGCGCACCTTACGCGGAAGATCACCGTTGCATACAGAAAGAAGTCCTGCGTCAATATAGTTATAGATTGTCTTTTCATCTAGCATGATCAGGTCAACGTTATTGACACAGATCTGGTGAATTGACTGTCCCTGCCTGATCAGAGGAGTGATAATACCATCAATCCTTTTTAATTCTTCAGAACTGATAGCGAATCCCTGTCGGCTTTCGCTACGGACAGCTTCATATTCATTCTGAGCATACTTTGCCTCATAAAGATGGCGCCTTAACTTACACCCCTGTCTGGTATCGCACCCATTACAAACATAAGGAGGCTTTTTGATTTTCAGGCAAACCTGTTCCTCAAAATCAGGACAGTGAGTATAGCAAGGTGGATCACATTTCTTACAATCCTGTCCCCAGCGCTTCTTACAGGGTTTGCAGATGTCACCGTAATGCTTACAGGTACGTCTGTTGGCACATGGATTGTATGTACTTTTTTCCACAACCTTGTAATGGTTGCGGACTTCTTTGGAAATCGTAGAAGGATCTTTTCCGAGAATTTCTCCGATTTCTTTGAACTTGAGATTATCACGAAGTGATACTTCGATTGTCTGTCTTTCATCAAATGTCAGATGTGCATTCTTTGCCATGGTAGTTTCTCCTTTGGTAGGATGCCATCCGGAAATCTGCTGAAAGTATGATTATAACAGAAGGGGCTCTGCCCCTTGAACCCCGAGGTTTATCGCTTTGTGTTTCCACAGGAGCAAAGAAAAAGAGCAACACACTCAGTGCTGCTCCTGTGTAACCCTGGATGCCGCTCAGGTCGCTCCTCAGCGTTGCCCTATCCTGCATTTCAGGGAAAGTAACTATATTTTAATTGATTACTGACCGGTGTTCAACCGGTTGGGGAAAGGTTTGGAAGAGTTACTTCTACCACCGTTTTTGCAATGGTAAGTTCCAGTCAAGACCTACTGGAACTGGAATTTACTTTTCCAACTGACCATGGAAATCTGAGTTCCAGCTCACCTGTTTAATCCTCAGCTTCAAAAATCAATTTGTAAAGATAGTTTATTTCAATAATTTAATTTTTTTTGAATATGGGAATTATCTATGTACAAACATGTATTTTTTATGTTATTATCGCATTGTACTGATTTGTATTTTTCGATACATATTGTATAAATAATATATTCACGATTATGGAGAAAATTATGAAATACAGATATTGCCGCTGGATTGCCCTGTTCACGGGTGCTTCCGCTGGACTTTGTCCTGAATTTATGAATGCCATCTATGCTGATTCCAGATACGGCCTGATCAGAGAGGTCTGGCTTATTGATAAAGATCTGGAGGCTATGCAGTCCATTGCGGACCGCTTTCCGGGGAAAAAGGTCAGAATGATCCTTCTGGATCTGTCCGATCTGCAGCAGATCAAAAGCTTTTCCCTTCTTTTAAAGACTTATGATCCCTATATCAGACTCATGATCAACAATATCTCCCAGGAGTCTATTGGTAACTTCACTGATTACAGTGCACAGGATATAGAAGCTCTTATAAATATTAATGCCACAGCCCCCGTTCTTCTTTTGAAGCTCTGTCAGCCTCATATCATGATCGGGTCTGTGGTCATTATGTTCTCCTCTGCCGGCAGCATTGTGCCACTGGATGACAACGGTCTCTTTGGCTCCGCCAAGCAGTTCTGTTATTATTTCTCGCTTTCCATTTTTTATGAGCTGATGTGGGATGGCATCCGGATCATGGCTGCCTGTCCGGGACATATGGACGATATGAAACTCCGCAATAAAGAAAGGCGCAGCTATCGGATGAATCCTCTTCCCGTCACAAACAACCAGCGGCTGGCTGCCAATATCCTGAAGCATGCAGAAAATGGAGAAGCCTCATATACTCCTGGGCTTTTTTACAAGATTTACCATTTTATAGCACGTTTTTGCTCCCATAAAAAGCTGATGGAAAATTCCTACCGTTTCTATTGATTTCCACCGGCAGGTCACTGCCGGTGGATTTTTATTTTGTCGCAATCCGGAAAGCTGCAGATCCTGTACATATTCTTACGGCTGATCGCCCCAAGCTCTTCCAGGGTATTGATCATTCGATATACAGTAGCTGTTCCGATCTTCGGATCCAGACTGGAGGCCTTGAAATAGATCTCCTTACAGCAGGAGCATTCTGATCCAAGAATCACATCAAGAAGGATCATTCTCTGTTTGGTGATCCGACATCCTCTTTCCTTCATTCTCCGGACAATCATCTCTTTCTGCTGCACAACGGTATGGTACTGTTCTGCTTCCTGAGACATTTCTTTTGTTACTTCCTGTACCATACAACCTCCTTTTCTTATGCCTGGTTTTTCAGAATCTTTTCACCATTAAAGGACAAGGAATTGCTTTCCTTATAAGGACGGAACAACAGATAAAGGATCACTGCTATAAACACAAGGGCTGCTACTGTTCCCAGTCCGAAAGCACCTGTTGTGATCAGTGTACCGATCTGATAGATGCAAAGTGCTGCTACATAAGCAAGTCCGCACTGATATCCGATTGCAAACCAGAACCATTTGACATTGTTCATCTCACGCTTGATCGCACCCATGGCTGCGAAGCAGGGAGCACACAGAAGGTTAAATACCAGGAATCCATACGCTGCAACAGGAGTCATAACCTGTGCCAGGCTTCCCCAGATTTCTGAGCCATCTTCTGCAACCTCAGCAAAGCCAAAGAGCAGACCGAAGGTTGCTACGACATTTTCCTTTGCGATCAGTCCGCTGACAGCTGCCACTGCCATCTTCCAGCCTTCACCGGCCTGGGTCCAGCCAAGAGGAGCAAAGATCCATGCGATCGCAGAACCGATCTTAGCGAGGATACTTGCATCGAGCTGCTCAGCCTCCAGCATGCCAAAGCTTCCGTCAACCCATCCAAAGCTCATCAGGAACCAGAGAATAATAGTGGAAAGAAGGATGATCGTACCAGCCTTCTTAATGAAGGACCAGCCTCTCTCCCATACACTTCTTAAAACATTGCCAACGGTAGGCCAGTGATAGGCAGGCAGCTCCATAACGAAGGGTGCCGGATCACCTGCAAACATTTTTGTCTTCTTTAAAATAATACCGGAACAGATGATCGCAGCCACACCTACGAAGTATGCACTCCATGAAACCCAGCCTGCATTATCAAAGAATGCACCTGCGATCAGGGCAATAATGGGAAGCTTGGCACCACAGGGAACAAATGTGGTTGTCATGATCGTCATCTTGCGGTCTCTGTCGTTCTCGATCGTACGGGAAGCCATGACACCGGGAACACCACATCCGGAGCCGATCAGCATAGGGATAAAGCTCTTTCCGGAAAGGCCGAATTTACGGAAGATACGATCCATGATAAATGCAACACGAGCCATGTAACCACAGGATTCCAGGAATGCCAGGAACAGGAACAGCACCAGCATCTGAGGTACGAAGCCAAGTACGGCACCAACACCAGAGATCACACCATCTACGATCAGTCCTGTCAGCCAGTCAGCACATCCGATATTCTCGAACAGTGTCTGCGCACCGGGAATGATCCACTCGCCAAACAGGGTATCATTGGTCCAGTCTGTCAGGAATGCACCAACGGTTGTTACGGAAACATAATAAACAAGGAACATAACTACAGCAAAGATAGGAAGTGCTGCCCACCTGTTGGTAACGATTTTATCAATCTTATCAGATGTTGTCAGCTTCTCTTTCTTGTTTGCCTTGGTTACGCACTCGCCCATAATAGAGGAAATGTATACATATCTTTCGTTTGTGATAATACTTTCTGTATCGTCATCAAATTTATCTTCAAGCTCTTTGATCTGCGCTGATACATCAGGAACCTGTTTCATCAGCTCTGAGATCTTGTCATCCTTTTCCAGAAGCTTGATCGCGAAAAATCTCCTCTGCTCCTCTGCAATATCGGACCCAAGCTTACCTTCTACTGCTGTGATCACATCCTCCACCTCTTTTGCAAAGCTGTGGACATGAGGGGTTGCCTGTTTCTGCTGTGCAAGCGCTACTGCCTTTTCTGCTGCCTTTTCGATACCGGTTCCCTTCAGGGCAGAGATCGGAACTACCTCGCAGCCAAGCTTCTTTCCAAGCTTATCCATATGTACCTTATCACCACTTTTATCAACGATATCCATCATATTGACAGCCATGACAACCGGGATCCCAAGCTCCATGATCTGTGTGGAAAGATACAGGTTTCTTTCAATATTAGTACCATCTACGATATTGATGATCGCATCCGGTCTTTCAGCGATCAGATAATTTCTTGCTACAACCTCCTCCAGTGTATAAGGGGACAGGGAATAGATACCCGGTAAGTCCATGATGGTAACATCCTTGTGTCCCTTCAGCTTTCCTTCTTTTTTCTCTACTGTTACACCGGGCCAGTTTCCAACGAACTGATTAGAACCGGTCAGAGCATTGAACAATGTGGTCTTACCACAGTTCGGATTTCCTGCCAATGCGATTTTAACTGACATATCTCTCCTCTTTTCCTGTACCTGTATGGTACACATTTAATGTTCTTTACTTGATACTAAGATTTGTTTCAACTTCCGCTTATTAGTTTCAACTAACACATGGTTAAAAAAATAAATGCCTACTCCACCTGGATCATTTCGGCATCTGCTTTACGCAAGGATAATTCATATCCTCTTACGGTGACCTCAACCGGATCACCAAGAGGTGCTACTTTCCTTACATAAATCTCTACACCCTTTGTGATTCCCATATCCATGATACGTCTCTTCACAGGGCCTTCTCCTGTCAGCTTTGTCACCTTGACAGTCTGCCCACAGGCAACTTCTTTTAATGTTTTCATAGCAGCTCCTTTTCTAAACCATAATTTTATTTGCCATATCCTTGCCGATCGCAACACGTGAATCCTTTACATTCACGATCATGTTTCCATCCGTCTCGGATATCACAGTTACTGTTCCACCGACTACAAAACCAAGATTCTCCAGGAAACGTCTTGTTTCCTCCTTGCCGCCGACCTTTTTGATCACATTCGGTTCCCCGGCTTCCATCATTGATAAAGGCATCATACCATCCTCCTTTGTTAATGAGAATCATTATCCCGTCTTCGGTAGTTAGTATATGCTAATCACCATTAGATGTCAATAACTTTTTTGTAAAAATATGCACAGGAAAATGCCTGTCAGCCTCTCTCTGAAGAAAGCCAGTGTCTGACGGCATCTGCGTCACTGCAGATGCCCATGCAGACCAGCCTGTGCATAGCCTGCATTTCTGCCTCCTGCGCCGCTGCCATCTTCTGCCCTGCTGCTGTCCTCTGCACTGCTGCTGTCTTCTGCACTGCTGCTGTCCTCTGTGCTCTGACACTGTTATTACTGAGCATCATCCCATAACAGAAGATTCTGGAAAGAGCATTCCTTGCGAGGAACTGCAGCATTTCTTCCGAAAGCGGCGGTGTGAAATGCTCTGCTTCAAATACTGCCTCCAGAAGCTCTAATGGCGGATTTTTACTGTTATTTTCCACTTCCTGCTGCCGGATCCTCTTTCCAATAACAGAATCCATGCTCATGGTATTGGAAAGCCGCATCAGACAGTCTGCCTTACTGATCTCCTTTTCCATTTTCCCAAGAAGAAAATCTATTTTTTCATACAATGTTTTCTGTTCTGTGATCCCCTGATAGATCCAGTGACAATACTGATCTACGTTGTAGCAGATGGATCTGGCGATCATATCTTCCTTATCTGAAAAGTAACCGTAGGCTGTTCCCTTTCCAATTCCCGCCTTTGCTGTGATCTCTGAAACAGTCAGTTCTGAAAGATCTGCCCCCTCCATAAACAGATCAACGACCGCCTGATATATAGCTTTTTCCTTTACAGTAGGTGTTTCTTTATTCATCAGCCTGCTCCTTTTTTCCTTCTTTCAGAAACAATTTCTTTCTGCCACGCTTTCCCCTCTCTTTTCCTCTCGAGAAAACATCATAAATACAGGGGATCACGATCAGGGTAAGTAATGTGCCATAAGTCAGTCCACCAATGGTTACCACCGACATTGGCCTTGACATATCTGCACCCATATCATGACTGAATACCATGGTGGAAAGAGCCAGTATCGTGGTCATGGCTGTCATCAATACCGGACGCATTCTGGTTCTTCCCGCTGTCATGATCGCCTCTTTCTTTTCCATACCCTGTGCACGGATCTGGTTGATGTAATCTACCAGCACGATACCATTATTTACGATGATACCTGACAGCATGACAAAGCCGATCAGTGCGATCACACTGACTTCGCTTCCGCTGATCAGCAGTCCAAGGAAACCACCGGTAAATGCCAGTGGAATGGTGAACATGATGATAAACGGTGACAGCAGTGACTGAAACTGTGCTACCATGATCAGGTACATGAAGATCAGTGCAAGGATCAGCATCAGATATAGCTGCTGCATGGCATCTGTGATCGTTTCATTTTCACCGGTCATTTCAATGGTATAACCATCCGGCAGCTCATAATCTTCCAGTGCCTTTTCCACTGCATCAGAAACAAGTCCGATATTATAGCCATCTGCCAGCTGTGCCGTTACCGGAATATATCTGGTCTGGTTCAGTCTGTTTACGGACATGGATGTTTCTGTATCTTCAAAGGTGGCAATCTCCGAAAGCTTCACTGTTTCCTTGCTGCCATCATTCTTTGTGCGGTCAAGTGTCAGATCTTTTACCAGCTCCCTGGTAAGTGTCATATCCTCTGCGTTCTTTACATATACATCATAATCACGGATCTCGGTTTCCAGGGAGGTTGCACTGGTAGCTGCTGCAAGCTTACCCTGTATCTGCTGGAATACCTGTGCCACTGTAAATCCATGTTCGATTGCCTTATCTCTGTCGACAATGATCCGCAGCTCCCCGGTACTTTCCTCAAGACCATCTGAAACCTCGGTGGTTCCTTCGACACCTTCTACAATCCCGGCTACCTCCTTAGCCAGCTCCTGCAGGGTATCCAGTTCTCTTCCTTCGATCTGTACTGTGATGCCGCTTCCTCCCATGGCACTCATATCCATGCTTGAGGTTTCAATGGAGATCTCCGCTTCCTCTCTCTCTACAATATCTGAAATTCTGTTTTCGATCTCATCCGCGATCGCTTCATTGGTTCTCTTTTTGTTCTCATCAAGAGAAATATATACAGCAGTTTCATTGGTGGAGGAATTTCCGTTTCCTGTCAGCATAGTCAGGGAAGAAGCATTCGCCATGGCACCAATATCCACTACCTCATCAATTTCTGCAATTTTATAAAGTATTTCATCTGTCACCTCTCCTGTATGGGAAAGTGGTGTATCCTTCGGCAGGGTCACTGTCATGGAGATCTGCGTACTGTCCATATCCGGCATGAAGGCAGTTCCCTTTGCAAAGGCTGCCGCTGCACTTCCAACCAGCAGTACGAGCACAAGCAGGAATACCACGGGCTTTGTCTTAAGTGCCAGTGCCAGTACCTTTTCATAAGCTTTAATCAGACCGCCAAAGAACCTTCCATCCTCTTTTGGGGTTACTCTGGAAAGTACACCGGATGCCATGGCCGGCACTACGGTCAGTGCCACAACCAGACTGGCAAGCAGGGAATACGCAATAGTCAGTCCCATATCCACAAAGAGCTGTCTGGTAATTCCTTCAGTAAATACAATAGGAAGGAATACACACACGGTTGTCAGCGTGGATGCAAGAATCGCACCTGCCACCTCCCCGGCACCCTGAATAGCTGCCTCTTTGGCTGAATATCCTTCTCCCCGCAGCCTGTATATGTTCTCAATAACTACGATAGAGTTGTCCACCAGCATTCCTACACCAAGGGCAAGTCCTGACAGGGAGATCACATTCAGGGTCACACCACTGAAATACATACAGACAATAGCTGTGATCAGACTGATCGGGATGGACACAGCAACTACCATGGTAGGTCTGATATCCTTCAGGAAAAGGATCAGGATCAGGATCGCCAGCAGCGCTCCCACCAGTACGTTGTTGATAATGGAATCCATAACAAGATCTATATAAATACCCTGATCCATCAGTGTGATCAGTGTCAGCTTTTCATTTTCCTCCTGCAGATCCTTGAACTTCTCCTTGATCCTGTCAGAAACATCGCCGGTAGAATACCCCGTCTGCTTCTGGATGGTCAGCATGACACCTGGATTACCATTGACATTGGTGTAAATATCTGCGGAATTATCTGTCATAAAGACGTCTGCTACATCCTCCAGATAAATAATGTCCACACCATCCATCTCGGTATTCATGATCGGCATTTTCTTCAGAGCTTCTACATCCTCCGGCTTGTCACCTACCCTTACCAGATAGTCAACGCCATCCTCTGTCACATATCCTGCCGGCATGGAAAAGTTCTGGGCTGCCAGGAGGGATTTCACTGTACTTACCGTTAAAATACCATTCATATCCGCCTGATCGTAGGCGTTCTGTCTGTTTTCTTCCAGATCCTCTTCACTCTCTGCAAGCTGCTTTAAGGAATCCTGCAGCTTCTTTGCTGATTCATTCAGCTGCTCCTCGCCTTCCTTTAGCTGTTCCCAGCCGGAATCAATCTGTTCCTGTCCGGACTCGATCTGCTTCTGCCCGGATTCCAGCTGCTTTTCACTGGCTTCTATCTGGGCTTCTGCTGTCGTGATCTGCATTTCACCAAGGCTGATCGTAGTCTGGGCGTTTGCAAACTCAATCGCCGCCGTCAGATTTCCCTTATAAAGCTCTGTCAGACCGCTGTCCAGCTTGGCAATATTTCCTTCGATCTCGGAAAGGACTGACTGCATGCTGGCTATGTAAGCCTCCGCGCCAAGACCGCCGGTGTTGGCGTTGAGACTGGCTTCCATGTTGGTGATCGTTGTCTCTGTTACTGTCTTTTGCTGTGTTGCAGCAGTTTCTATCGCTGTAAGTGCTGTTAAAGCTTCAGCTGCACTGGAAGTTTCAGTTAAAGCACAGGGAACTTCCACGGAAGCTGCTAACTGGTTAATTTGCTCAGCTACATCTGAACCAATATCATTACCTCCTGCTGCCTGAAGTCCAGCTTTTAATACATTTATTGCATTTACGGCTGCTTCAAGCTGGGAAACACCATCTTTCGCCTTCTTAATTCCATCCTCCAGAGACTTTACGGTAGTGATCTGGGAGGTAATATGCACCTTACTGGCTTCCAGATCAGCCTTTGCCGTCAGCAGCTCCTTCTCTGCCTGTGCCAGCTTCTCAGTGCTTTCACTCTTTTTGGAGGAAAGCTCATTCTTTCCTTCTTCCAGCTTCGTCTTGTTCTCTGCAAGCTCAGCCTTGCCGTCAGCGAGCTTCTGCCTGCTGTCCTCCAGTTCCTTTTTATTCTTATCCAGCTCTTCCTGGCTGTCGTTCAGCTGCTGTCTGGATTCATCAAGATCTGCGCGGGAATCGTTCAGCTTTTCCTGTCCGTCATAAATCTCCTGCCTGCCATCGGCAAGCTGCTGCTCTGCATCCTTCAGCTCTTCATCGATCGAACCAAATACCTGCTCATTGATCGCATCGATCTTATCCTGTCTGATGATGACATTTACACTTTCCTCGATCAGACCGGTGGCACTGGCTGATGCAACGCCTTCTATACTCTCCAGATCAGGCATGACCGTATTCTGCGTGATATCCGTCACCTCTGCATTCGTCATTCCCTCACCGCCAACCGCTGCGATCATGACGGGCAGCATATCCGGGTTCAGCTTCATAATGATCGGATTGCCTATATCATCACTCCAGTAGCTTTTGATCTGATCCAGATTCTCCCGTATTTCCAGTGAAACGGCATTCATATCTGCGGACTGTGCAAACTCCAGAATAACCATAGAGTAGTTTTCACTGGATACTGAACTGATGCTTTCGATATTACTGACTGTGGCCATGGAGCCTTCCACCGGCTGCGTTACAGTCATTTCCACTGTTTCCGGACTGGCTCCCGGATATGTAGTCATAACGATCACATAAGGAAGGCTGATATTGGGCAGCAGATCAGTGCTCATCTTCATCATGGATACCACTCCAAGAACGATCACCAGAACCACTGCTACCAGCACAGTATAAGGTTTCTTTACGCTAAATTTCCCCAGCATTTCCTACTCCTCTTTCATTACCTGATAAATTTTCTCATTTTCCGACCGACTGGTCGGACGGAACTACTGACAGTATAAAAGCAGGAAAAAGAAATGTCAATAACTTCCTTTTTCCTGCTCTGATTCTCTCACGTTATGATCTGATTCCTGCTTTACACATACACGATCTCAATCTCTCCAAAGCTTACGCTGCCCTTCAGATAGCAGGTAACCCGGCTTTCGCCATTGCATGGTCCTTCTTCCACGCTTCCCGCAAATACACTGATATCCTGCATCACCTTCCACTCTCTCGGAACATACAGAGTTGTCTGTCCAAAGCTGTTAGAAACCTCAACTGTTACTGTCTCCTGTGTTGTCCCTGCCTGATCCAGATACACCTTCAGCTCCCCAAAGGAATTCTGAAACCGTCCTCCTTTGAAGTTCGCCGTATCAACATATTTTGCCAGTGCTCCAAAGGAATTGGCGCAGGTCACAAACCCATCCTCTTCTCCCTCTGACGTCTTCTGATATTTGCTATAATCGTGCTCTCCATATTCTCTTCTGTCCCTGTTTCCACATTTTCTGCTCTTATGCGGAAACAGCATATTAAACCCACTTGTCAGCAGAATAACGATCCCTGCCACACTCCAAAAGCTTGCCCTGGGAAGTCCGAGCATTTCTGCAAAGGTCAGCCATGCCAGTCCAAGGGAAAAGAAGATTCCCCCAAAGCTCCGGTCTGCAATGCTGCTGATCAGAAGCGCCACACATAAAATTCCAATCAATGCACTCCATACGCTGATCTCTGCCGTTATCAGATGCATCTGGTTCAATACCAGAAATACTGCCGCCGTGATCAGTCCCAGTCCCCAAAATATTCTGCTCGCCTTTTTCATATTCCTAACCTCTTTTCTTCTAATTTTTCCTTTAACGCTTTGTAATAGGCTCTTGAAACATAAATACGTTTGTGTGTTCCCTGAAAAGCAATCTCACTGGATGCTGTTAGTGAACGCTGTATTGCATAGATCCTGTTAAGATTTACTATTGCCGACTTGGATATCCGAAGGAAAGACCCTCCCAGTACCTCTTCCAGCTCATACAGCTTTTTATGTGTTTCAAATAGTTCCGTTTCCGTATGAGCCAGCACCTGTGTCCCTTCTGTCTCAAAAAACAGGATCTTTTCCGTTTCCATATAATATTCCGTATTTTCCTTATACAGAATAATCTGTCCTGCCCTGCCGACTGCTTTTGCAAGAATCTGCTGCAGCTTCATGATATCCGGTGTGATCTCCCGGCAATACAATACAAGCTCTTCCTCTGCTTCCGGATCTACTTCCATTCGCAGCTTCAATTCCTTCACCCCCTGACTGATTGTAATTATATAGGATCAGCCTGAAATGTAAACCGTTTTTCAGTAACAGGTCAGATATCACCGGTAAGTGGATTGAAAATGATCCTTTTCTTTCTTTTTCTCTTGTTTTGCTTCCTCTTTTTCCTCAATTCGGGGCATGGGTGACTTTTTTCTTCTCCCATGCCCCGCTCTTTTCCTTTTTCTCTTCCCTGGCTTCCTCTTTTATCTCAATTCGGGGCATGGGGTACTTTTTTTCTTCTCCCATGCCCCGCTCTTTTCCTTTTTCTCTTCCTTGGCTTCCTCTTTTATCACGATTCGGGGCATGGGAAACTTTTTTCCTCTCCCATGCCCCGTCTGTCCTCATTGGCCTCATTGGCATCACTGTCCCCACTGGCAATCATCACTGGCCATCAAATCTCCGCCTTAACTCCTGCCACCCGGTAGCAGACCAGCAAGACCAGCAGACCATCAGTCCTTTCCTGTCAGCAGTGCCTTCCGTATCTTGCTGCGGCAGCGCTGCAGCGCATTGTCTGTCGATTTATCATCCTTTCCAAGTACTCTTGCAATTTCTGTATACTTCATCCCTGTCAGGTACAGGTCGAGTACCTGTCTTTCAAAGCTGCTCAGCTCACTTTCGATGGCTTTCTCGATACGCTCTACATTCTCCCTGTCGATCAGCAGCTCCTCCGGGTTCTGTTCATCCCTTGAAACCAGGGAATCCAGAAGCTTCTTTTCCTCTTCCGTCTTATCACTGCCATTTCCCGCATAGAGGGAAACATAGCTGTTCAGCGGCGCATGCTTTTTTCTGCCGGCAGCCTGCACTGCCGTATACATCTGTCTTGCCACACACAGATCTGCAAAGGTGGCAAAGCTGGCATCTCTTCCAATATCATAATCCCGGATCGCTTTGAACAGCCCGATCATCCCCTCCTGGATCAGATCCTCCCTGTCTGCGCCAAGGATATACATACTTCCGGCCTTGCTCCTCACCAGATTTTTGTATTTCTCCATGATATAATCTGTAATTTTCTCTTCACCATCCCGGATCCGAAGGATCAGCTCCTCATCCTTAGAGGTTTCATAATCATTCCCCAACAGCTTCTACTCCCTCCTCCTCTTCGATCAGGATCAGCTGTGCTGCTATATGCTGTGCCAGCATACGGTAACCGGTTTCGTTGCCATGAACACCGTCCGGCATCAGTGCGTGGATCACTGCTGCATCATGCGTATCCAGAAAATTGGAATTGTACAGATCAATCACCGGTATCCCATGCTCTTCTCCAAGCTGTTTCATCACCCTGACAAAGGCTGACTGCGGCAGAAGATAATCCCTGCTTTTCCTCAGCAGATCATGCAATACATTTGGAAGAGGCGTGATCAGTACGATCTGCGCATCCGGATAATCCTTCTGCAGTCCAAAGAGAAGCTCATCCAGATCTCCTGTAAAGGTATCCTTTTCTCTTTTCTCCAGGCTCCCAAGCTCCTTTTCAGAAGCACAGAACCCGTCATTGGTTCCTCCCATGACAAGGATCACATCTGTATCCTCCGGGATCTCCTGGTATCTGTCTACGAAAGCATTCTCCCAGTACCGCCCGATGGAAGAACCTCCGATCCCGAGATTCACTACCTCTTCTGCGCCAAGTATTTCTCCCAGCTGGGACGGATAGGACATAGACTGATAATTCTCTATGGTATCCAGATTAGATGCTGCCGTAATACTATCTCCAAGACAGGTAATCTTACAGTCTGAAAAATCCACCTCACTGTCAGCAATGATCTTTTTATCCTGTCTGTTGATCTTCATGGTATTTTCGTAGGAAGCACAGATCTCCCTCTCTTCTCCGGGAAAAAGCAGATTGCCGGATACAAGACCGTCCGGCAGAAAGCTCCCCCATTCCAGATTTCCGGATATGGAATTCCCGGATATAGAATTCTCAGATTCAGAATTTCCAGATACGGAATTTCCAGATACGAAATTCCCGTATACCAAATTCCCCGGTACAGAATTCCCGGATACCAGATTTTCAGCTTCTCCTTTATATGCTTCATTGTCTGACACAGAACCATCGCCTTCTGCTCTATCCGGTTCTTCCAGAAAAACTTCCTTTTTTTCTGTGTAATTCAGCTCATTTTCTTCTATATAGGAAATAAGAGCCTCCGGATCCTCAGATAAAGTCTGGATATTCGCCTGCATACTGGCAATATCCGCCCTTGCTTCTTCATAAACGGCTTCTCTTTCTATTTCCCACATTTTTCTTTCGTGCCGTTGCAGCCCTTTGTCAATCCCTACAGCCAGCAGCATGATAGCAGCCATAGCGATCAGCATCAGCATCACACGATTCAGCTTATTCATAAAATTACTGATTGCTCCCTTATCTTCCTGCCTTCATTCTCTGTCTTACCACCTCATAGGCAAGTATGCCTGCTGCCACCGAAGCATTCAGGGAATCAATATCTCCTTTCATGGGAATGGATGCCACCATATCACATTTTTCCTTTACGAGGCGTCCTACTCCGGCTCCTTCATTTCCGATCACAAGTCCAAGCGGTCCTGTAAGGTTCAGGTCATACATACATGTCCCATCCATGTCTGCACAAGCAAACCACATACCCCTCTTCTTCAGATCCTCCATGGTCCTTACCAGGTTCGTCACCCTTGCCACTTTAGTGTAATTCAGGGCACCTGCCGAGGTTCTTGCCACAGTTGCCGTCAGCCCGACTGCCCGGTTCTTGGGGATGATCACTCCGTGGGCTCCTGCAAGGTTTGCAGTACGGATGACAGCTCCCAGATTATGAGGATCCTCAATATTATCAAGCAGGATAAAAAAAGGATCCTCTCCCTTTTTTTCTGCTTCCGCAAACAGATCCTCTACTTCTGCATAATGATAGGCGGCAGCCACAGCGATCACACCCTGATGGTGTCCGGTTTCTGACATATGATCAAGACGCTCCTTATCCACGAACCTGATCATGGTTCCTCTCTTTTTGGCCTCTCTTTTAATGGTGGCAACAGGTCCGTCCTGACAGCCATCCAGAATATATACCCTGTCAATCTCACGTTCAGAACGGAACGCCTCGATCACAGCATTTCTTCCTTCTATGAGCATTTCTTCATATGTCTTTTCTTCTGCATTCATCATACATTCTTTCCCTTCTCTGTTCCCTTATACACTTCCATCAGACTCGTCCCTACACTGCAGCTCCGCCTGTCTCCTTCAGCAGCTCTTTCGAGGATCAGATCCTGCTGATTCCTTCTTTGATAAGAAAAAGTACCCGTTCTTCCCTGCCGGAGAGATACAGGTAGCCGATCAGTGCTTCCAGTCCTGTCGCCTTCCGGTAATCCAGAATGGATGCATTCTTTGCACTGGTATAGGACTTGGCATTCCTGCCTCTTTTGTATATGGCAAGCTCTTCCTCTGTCAGCTCCGGCTCCAGTGCTTCGATCATAGCTGCCTGCGCCTGTGCCTTCACATAGGATGTGGTGAGCCTGTGAAGCTGGCTGGCCTGACGGTTTCCCTTCTCCACCACCATGGTACGGATCACAAGCTCATAGGCAGCATCTCCGATATAGGCAAGCGTAAGAGGTGAATATGCCTTCATATCCACCTCTTTTAACCCAAATAATTCTCTGATCCTGCTTGAAAGACTCAGGCTCTCTTCCATTTTACGCCCTCTCTGGTGTCCTCGAGAACAATTCCTTTGGCAAGGAGCTCATCTCTGATCTCATCCGCCCTTTTGAAGTTCTTCTCTTTTCTTGCTGCCTGACGCTCTGCGATCAATGCCTCAATATCGCTGTCCAGGATCTCTTCCTTTTTCTCTACAATCAGACCGCATACATCACAAAGCTCTGTGATCTCATCCTTCAGATACTGTACAAATTCCTGGCTGCTTCCCTCTCCTGCGTTGGTATTGGCAAACTTCACCAGCTCGAAAATAACGGAAAGTGCATCCGCTGTATTGAAGTCATCATCCATAGCTTCATCAAAACGTGTCCTGTAGACAGCCGCTTCCTCTGCCAGCTTCTTTTCTTCCTCTGTCATGGAGCCCTCTGCGCTCTTTAACAGATAATCCAGATTGCTGACGCTGGTCACGATTCTGTCATAACCGTTCTGTGCTGCTTCCATCAGCTCACTGCTGAAGTTTAAGGGACTTCTGTAGTGTGCAGAAAGCATGAAGAAACGAAGAACCTGAAGATCATACTTTTCACTGATGTCTCTGACAGTAAAGAAATTGCCGGCAGATTTGGACATCTTTTTATTATCGATATTCAGAAATGCGTTGTGCATCCAGTATTTCGCAAACGGCTTGTCATTGGCAGCCTCAGACTGAGCGATCTCGTTCTCATGGTGAGGGAAGATCAGATCCTCGCCGCCTGCATGGATATCGATCTCATCCCCAAGATACTTCTTGCTCATGACAGAGCACTCAATATGCCAGCCGGGACGTCCCTGGCACCAGGGTGACTCCCAGTAAGGCTCTCCGTCCTTCTTTGGTTTCCAAAGTACGAAATCAAGGGGATCCTCCTTCTGATCCTCTCCGGTTACAAGGAGAGATCTGTTTCCTCCCTGCAGATCATCCAGATTCTTATGGGATAACTTACCATAATCCTTAAAGCTTCTTGTACGGTAGTAAACAGTACCATCCTCTGCCACATAAGCATGACCCTTTTCGATCAGGGTACCGATCATATCCAGCATGCCGCAGATCTCTTCGGTAGCCTTGGGATGTGTAGTAGCCGGCTTTACATTCATGGCAGCCATGTCTTTCCTGCACTCTGCAATATAACGCTCGGAGATCACAGATGCTTCCACACCTTCCTCGATCGCCTTCTTGATGATCTTATCATCCACATCGGTAAAGTTGGATACATAATTAACCTCGTAACCCTTATGCTCCATATAGCGTCTTACTGTATCAAATACGATCATGGGCCTTGCATTTCCAATATGGATCAGATTATATACTGTAGGTCCGCAGACATACATCTTCACCTTTCCTTCGGTAAGAGGTACAAACTCTTCCTTCCTTTTTGTCAGGGTATTGTAAATCTTCATTTCCGCTTACGTCCTTCCTTTTATTCTGCATTCTGACTCTGCTTTTTCTGTGCTCTCTCACTGGTACGCATCTTCTGCTCCAGGTCAATGAGCTGATTGGTGATCTCTGCATTGCTGTGCTGCAGGGATGTGATCGCCTCCCATACCGGATCAGGATAATGGATCTGATCCAGCTCATCCTGGGGATGATCAGGATTGATCCGCTTCACGACACGTCCCGGTACACCAACAACTGTGCTGCCGGCCGGTACATTCTCAAGCACCACGCTGCCGGCTCCGATCTTACAGTTATCACCAATCGTACAGGAACCAAGTACCTTGGCTCCGGCTCCGATCATGATGTTGCTGCCAAGCGTAGGGTGACGCTTTCCCTTTTCCTTTCCGGTTCCTCCAAGGGTCACCCCCTGATATAAGGTTACATTATCACCGATAATAGTGGTTTCTCCTATGATAACTCCGGATCCATGATCGATAAAGAAGCCCTTGCCGATCTGTGCACCCGGGTGGATTTCAATTCCCGTTTTCCTTACTGCCCTCTGGGAAACCCATCTGGCAAGAAAGTAATGCTTTTTCAGATAAAGCTTATGGGCAACACGATATCGCAGCATTACCTTAAAGCTCGGATATAAAAAAACTTCCATAGAAGAGTGGATCGCCGCATCCCGTTCCTTAATAATGGCCATCTCCTCTTTCACACTCTGAATCAGTCCCATTTTTTGCTCCTGTCATGTATTCTTTTCCGTCAAAAATACGGACCGGAAAAATTCTCTTTCTATAACAGAATATGAAGAAGAAGCGGTTTTGTCAACTGTTAAATCGTCTCTTGCTGTGTGGTTTTCACAAGTATTCTGCCAGCTCTTTAAATGGCTGAAGGCTTCTTTTCAGGATCCCATTCATATAGGCGATCAGAATTCCATAATTGGTGAAAGGGATGCTGCTCTCTGCTGCCATCCTTTCCCGGCTTCTGATCTCTCTTTCATTCAGCATACAGCCGCCGCAGTGCACTACAAGTGCATAACTGGAAAGTTCCTCCGGGAAGCCTCCGCCTGAAGTAAACTCATATACAAACCTTTTGCCCGTATGCTTTTCGATCCAGCCCGGCAGCTTCACTGTCCCGATATCCTCGCACTGTCTGTGATGGGTACAGCCCTCGGAGATCAGGATCCTGTCCCCTTCCTTTAATCTGTCAAGTGCTGCCACCCCCTGCACAGCTCCTGCAAGTACGCCCTTATACCTGGCAAACAGAATAGAAAAGGATGTCAATGGGATGTCCTTTGGCACCATCTGCTTTACACATTCAAAGGCCTGACTGTCAGTGATCACAAGCCTTGGCCTTTCCTTTAAAGAGGAAAGCAGTGCTGGCAGTTCCCCTGTCTGTGTCACGCTTAAGGTTCCGTGCGCATCCAGTATATCACGGATCACCTTCACCTGTGGGAGGATCATTCTGCCCTTTGGTGCAGAGGTATCAATGGGCGTTACCAGTACCACGTGATCCCCTGCTTCAAGAAGCTCGCCAACGATCGGTTTCTCTTTTCCCATTTTCCCTGCAAGGCTTCCGATTCTTTCCTTCAGCTGCTCTATATTTTCCCTTTTCAGGGCACTGACTGCAATTTCGTTTTCTTTCAGATCCTTCAGGCAGAAACACTCTTCCCTCACGAGATCCTTCTTATTATATACGATCAGATAGGGAACCCTTTTCTTCTGAAAAAGGGTGATCAGTTCCTCTTCCATTCCGGTAAGCCCTCTGGTGATATCTGCCACAAGGACAGCGATATCCGCCCTGTTCAGCACCTGTCTGGCCTTCCGAACACGCATCTCCCCGACAGTTCCTTCATCATCAAGCCCCGGTGTGTCAATGATCACTACCGGCCCTAAAGGAAGGAGCTCCATGGATTTCGTCACGGGATCCGTGGTTGTTCCCTTTACCTCTGATACAATGGACATCTCCTGACCGGTCACTGCATTGACCAGACTTGATTTACCTGCATTCCTTCTTCCAAAGAATGCGATCTGGATCCGGTCAGCCCCCGGTGTCTGATTCAGTGCCGCCATGCTGTGCATCTCCTTCCTTTGCGTCTGTTCCGGTCAGAAGCGGAAATCTCTTTCTCCCTGCCCGATCTTCACCAGATATTCCTCTGTTATTTTCCGTACCTGTTCCTTCGGAATATTTAAAAGCTCCTCTTTGATCATCCTCTCACCGATCGCCCTTGTCTCTGCACTGGCATAATCCTCCAGAAATTCCTTCAGTGTGATCAGGGCATTGGGATGACAGCAGTTCTGGATCTGCCCGCTCTTACACAGGCTCATAAAACGATCACCTGTCCTTCCTGCCCGGTAGCAGGCTGTACAGAAGGACGGGATATGCTTTGTCTCCATCAGCCAGCGGACTACCTCATCCAGTGTACGCTGATCGGATACATCAAACTGCTCTGTATCAGTAGGACGGAGCTCTTCTGTATAACCGCCAACACTTGTCCTTGAACCACCACTGATCTGGGATACACCAAGGTCGATCACCTTCGCCCTGACCTGCTGGCTCTCCCTCGTGGAAATGATCATGCCAGTGTAGGGTACGCTGATCCGGATCAGGGCACAGAGCTTCGCAAAGATCTCATCACTGATACCATTGTCAAAGGTATCCGGGTCGATATCATCTGCCCGTTTGATCCTCGGTACACTGATCGTATGCGGTCCTACGCCATGCACTGCCTCCAGATGCTCAGCATGCATCAGAAGTCCTGCAAATTCGTAGCGGTACAGCTCAAGTCCGAACAATACGCCAAGTCCCACATCATCAATGCCACCCTCCATGGCTCTGTCCATAGCTTCCGTATGGTAGGCATAATCGTGCTTCGGCCCCGTGGGATGTAACTGTTCATAGCTTTCTTTATGGTAGGTTTCCTGAAAAAGGATATAGGTTCCGATTCCTGCTTCCTTTAATTTCCGGTAATTCTCCACAGTTGTCGCCGCAATGTTGACATTTACACGGCGGATCGCCCCGTTTCTATGCTGGATGGAATAGATCGTTTTGATACTTTCCAGCACATATTCGATAGGATTGTTTACCGGATCCTCTCCGGTCTCGATAGCCAATCTCTTATGTCCCATATCCTGCAGGGCAATCACTTCCTGACGGATCTCCTCCTGAGTCAGTTTTTTTCTCGGAATATGTCCGTTCTGATGATGGTACGGACAGTAAACACATCCATTCACACAATAGTTTGAGAGATACAGCGGAGCAAACAATACGATCCTGTTTCCATAGAATTTCTTTTTAATCTCTCTGGCAAGTGCTTCCATCTCGTCAAGCACCTCCGGATCTTCACAGGCAAGCAGAACCGATGCCTCTCTGTGGGAAAGTCCCTTACATTCTCTGGCCTTGTCAAGGATCTGACGGATCATTTCCTTATTGTTTCTATTCTCATCTGCAAAAGCAAGTGTGTCCTCGATTTCCTCGTGGCAGATAAACTCCTCTGCCTTCATGGATTTACTGTTGTACATCTTATGTCATCCTTCTTTCTTACTGTCTTCCGATACATCCACTGCAGCCAGCACATCCTCTCTGCTCCTGCATCACATCAATCGCTCCCACAGAAAGCGGGCTTGTCAGCAGACAGATGGCCTGGGACGAGATCCCTTCTCCACTACCGGTAAAGCCAAGACCTTCCTCTGTGGTCGCCTTTACATTAACCTGATCTATGGAAATCTGCAGAGTCTCTGCAATATTCTTTCGCATGGTATCAATATAAGGGCGCATCTTCGGTGCCTGCGCAATGATCGTAGCATCAATATTTTCTATAAAAAAGACATTCTCCTGCAGCAGCTCTCCCACATGGGAAAGAAGCTTTAACGAGGAAATATCTTTATAAGCCGGATCACTGTCCGGGAAATGCCTGCCAATGTCTCCAAGGGCTGCTGCTCCAAGCAGTGCATCCATAATGGCATGCAGAAGCACATCCGCATCCGAATGGCCAAGGAGCCCTTTTTCATATGGGATCGTAACACCTCCGATGATCAGGTCTCTTCCCTCTGTTAATTTATGCACATCATATCCCATTCCAATTCTCATAACTTTCTTTCCTTCCTCATATATTCTACTACAGCATAACAGAAATATCACATTTTTGGGAGAGCTCCATTGAAAAAAATTCTCGTTGCCGGAGAAACCGGAAAAACTTTTAATTACGAAAACGCCCTCCGAAGGCTCGGTGCCTCCTGTACCACCTCTCTTCATGTTCCGGAAATCTCATCCTATGACGCTCTTCTCCTTCCCGGCGGCGGCGATATCGATCCCATCCTGTTTGGTCAGCTTAACTGCGGTTCCCGTTTTTTTGATCCGGTTCTTGACAGACTGCAGCTTTCTGTCCTGAAAGCCTTTGTATCTGAAAAAAAGCCGGTTCTTGGTATCTGCAGGGGAATGCAGCTCATCAACATTTTCTTTGGCGGTGATATCCATCAGGATCTGCCATCCGCTGGCCGCCATCAGTACACGAATGGAGATCAGTACCATGAGACCTTCGCTCTGCCTGACACTGTCCTCTACCGGCTTTACGGGGAGCGGTTTGTGGTAAACAGCGCCCATCATCAGGGCGTGGATCTGAAGGCTCCCTCTCTGTCCTATATCCAGTACTGCGACGATGGTGTAGTGGAGGGACTGTGCCACCGCTATCTCCCTATCGTTGGTGTGCAGTGGCACCCGGAGCGGCTTTCTGATAAAGAAAAAAGCGAAGCCGTAAACGGTTCGCTTCTTCTCGATGCATTTCTGCATCATTATAAATTTGTATAAAAGGGGAATTTATACCGATCTGTAACAAATCCTGCGCCACTGACAATTCCCACAGATTTTCTCTCCGATTCCCTGCTCCAGAATCTGCTCTGCCACCTGTCTATAGAAAGTGAGGAAGGGCTGTTTCTCATTTTCCTCAAGACCGCAGCTTTCCAGTACTCCTGTATCATAATCATAAACCTTCTGTGCCGCATCGCAGACCCCCTCTTTATTATGGGGACAGGCACAGCAGATATCATCCGTTTCCCTTACAAGCGTGATCATCGGGTTCTGCTCTGTCAGAATTTCCTTCATCTTTGCCATGTGTGCTGTAAATTCGCTGCTGTAGCCCTTTCCCTCAAAAAAGGAAAGACACATGCCATGATGGGGACGCAGTCTGAATTCTTTCTTTTCTGTAATATCCGTAAAATCCATAAAAATCAGTTCAGCTTCAGGATTACGGAAAACCGCTTACTCAGGACAAGTGCAAGTGCAATCTTGATCAGATCCGGAATAATGAAGGGGATCACACACCAGGAAAGAACTGCTGCCAGTCCAATCGGTCCGGAATTTTTCGTATATACTGCCATGAACCATACGGTTCCGATCGCGTAGCATACGATCAGTCCAAGTACCATAGATAAGCCAAGCACCCAGGTCTTCTTACCAAGGAGTGCTTCCATGCCCCACATCAGAAGTGCGGAAAACAGGAATCCGATAATATAACCACCGGTACTGCCAAGCAGGATGCCAAAGCCCCCTGAAAATCCTGCAAATACAGGAATCCCTACTGCACCAAGCAGAATATAGATCAGTACGGAAAGACTTCCTCTCTTGCCGCCGAGAACACCTACTGCCAGAAATACGGCAAAGGTCTGCAGGGTAAAAGGAACCGTGGTGGGAATGGATATCCAGGAGCAGATTGCGATCAGAACCGCAAATACTGCTATGTATACCATGTCATAAGTTTTACTTCTTGTTGCTGTCTGTGTTGTCATTTGAAAATCCAGCCTTTCTGTAGTATGTTCCTTCAGGAACCTTAGACAGAATAACATGGCAGGTTTTGATTGTCAACCTTATTTTATCGCATGGTTAACAATTTGTTTTTCTGTTGCAGCTATCCCTCTATTATTGCTCTGCAATTCTCTCAGCTAATTCCTCCAGATATTCCCATCGTTCCATTTTTTCTTCCAGAAGCTTCTCTGTCTCTTCCTTCTCCTTCGTCAGCTCATTCAGCTTCACAAAATCAGTCGCCGCCTTCAGAATCCCGGCCTCCAAAGTTTCTATTTTCTCTTCCAGTGCAGCAATATCATCTTCTATGGTTTCATATTCCCTCTGCTCCTTATAACTGAATTTCAGCTTTGCAGACGGCAGCTTCCAGGCTTTTCCCGATTCTGTTTTTACCTTACCTGCACTGCCGGTATTTTCACTGCTTCCTGTCTGTTCTGAAAATTCTCCCCTTTCCATCTGAACCCGGTCACGGTAATCCGTATAACCGCCCTCATACTGCCTGATATTTCCACCTTCCTCAAAGGCGAATATCCTCCTTGCACAGCGGTCCAGGAAATATCTGTCATGGGACACCATGATCACGATTCCAGGGAAGCTGTCCAGATAATCCTCCAGGATCGTCAGTGTTTCAATATCAAGGTCATTGGTCGGTTCGTCCAGGATCAGGACATTCGGTGAATCCATCAGTACCCGGAGCAGGTTCAGTCTCCGCTTTTCTCCTCCGGAAAGCTTCTTCAGAAGTCCGTACTGTGCTTCTCCCTCAAACAAGAACCTCTCCAGCATTTTGGCTGCAGAAACCGGTCCTTCCTCAGTCTGTACAAATTCCGCCACATCTCTGATATAATCGATCACACGCTGCTCTGGCGGCATTTCCTTCTCTGTCAGCTCCTGATCATAGCAGCCGATCTTCACTGTCTGTCCGATCACAATACTGCCCTCATCCGGCTCAACCCGCCCGGTGATCAGCTTTACAAGTGTTGTCTTGCCACACCCGTTCCTGCCAACGAAGCCAACTCTGTCACCCTTTAAAAAGATATAGGAAAAATCCCGGATCAGCACTTTATCCCCGTATGCCTTGGAAAGATGGTTGATCTCCACAGTGGTTCTGCCAAGTCTTGTGGCACTGCTGCCAATATCTATCTGGCTGCCTGCTGCCAGTGTCTCCCTGTTTTTCAGCTCCTCATAACGCTGCAGTCTCGCCTTTTGCTTGGTGCTTCTTGCCCTGGCACCACGCTTCACCCATTCCAGCTCTTTACGCAGAATGGTTTTCCGCTTTCTCTCTCCTGCTGACAGTGCTTCTTCCCGCTCCGCTTTTCGTTCCAGATATCCGGAATAATTCTCATCATAGGAATAAATACTGCCTCTGTCGATCTCTATGATCCTTGTAGCCACACTGTCCAGGAAATATCTGTCATGGGTCACCATGATCAGTGCTCCCGGCAGCTTTTTCAGTTCTTCCTCCAGCCATTCCGCCATGTCATTGTCCAAGTGGTTCGTAGGCTCGTCCAGGATCAGCAGATCCGGCCTTGTCAGAAGAGCTGCCACAAGTGCCAGCTTCTTACGCTGTCCTCCGGAAAGGATCCCACACTTTGCCATGAAATCTGTTACGCCAAGCCTTGTCAGCATCCGCTTTGCCTCTGTCTCCAGCTCCTGGTCTGTATGCCCTGATCTGCTGCTCTCCCGGCATTTCTGCAAGACTGCCTCTATAACAGTCTGTTCTTCTGGAAATAAAGGATGCTGCGGCAAAAAACTGATCACCAGATGCGAGGCTCTGGTGATCGTTCCACTGTCTGACTCCTCCAGTCCTGCGATCATTTTCAGCAGCGTGGATTTTCCCGTTCCGTTGATCCCGATGATGCCGACCTTTTCTCCTTCCTCCAGATACAAGGAAGCATCCCTCAAAATTGTCTTTTCTCCAAACGATCTGCTGATTTTAGAGGCTGTCAGTATATTCATAAATTATCCTTCTGTCTTTTCCTGTATTTCCGCAATGGTTTTGGCAATGATCTGTTTCATTTCCTGCTTTTCCCTGCCAATGGCAAAAGCAAGCTCTGAATACAGGCTGTCCTCTGCCAGTTTGAAATATCTCTCATCTGTAGAGGTGCTTTTCTTTCCCTGCGCTCTGCGGATCTGCTTTCTACTATACAGGTTTTTGATGATTCCGACAAGCTCTGTCGGATTGCAGCTCTGGATAGCCGCCTTATACTCCTGTTCCCGCTGCTTGTCGTTAGTACTCCATTTCTTTTCTGTTTCCGGTATTTTGCGGATGATCTCCCAAGCTTCTTCTTTGCTCAGCGCTTTCCGAAGGCTCCTGCTCTCCGCATCAACCGGCACATACACTTTCGCGCTTTGGCAGTCCTTCGGGATCAGCAGATAATATAATCTGTTTCTGTCCGTCCCTGGCATATCCAGGTGCATGATATCTTCCACTCTGCAGACACCATTGTTAAATTTGATCACATAATCTCCGATCTGATACAAAATAATCACATCCTTTCCAATTTTTCCGTCATTTCTTACGTTTATACTATTAGTGTACCACTTTTCAGTGAAAAATTTCAAAGGACATTTTGTAGTAAAAAAAGCACAGAAACCCCGCTTTGACAGGAATTTCTGCCTTATCCCTCTCCTGTCTGCCTGGGCTTTCTGTGCTTATTATACAGGTACTCCTTTTACAGGAAGATGTACTTCAGAATAAACAGTACTGCCAGTACCCACATAAGCGGGGTGATCTTCTTTGCCTTGCCTGCAGCTGCATGAAGAACTACATAGGAGATAACGCCAAATGCGATACCTTCTGAAATAGAATACATAAAAGGCATAGCAAAGATACAGATAAATGCGGGAATTGCTTCCAGCATATCATTCCATGCAATCTTTGCTACCTGCTGCATCATAAAGAAACCAACAACGACAAGTGCCGGTGCTGTTGCAAAGGAAGGAATTGCAAGAAAAATAGGTGAGAAGAACAGTGCCAGCAGGAACAGTGCTCCTGATACAATAGAAGTAAGTCCGGTACGTCCGCCTTCTGCAATACCTGATGAAGATTCTACAAAGGTTGTAATTGTAGATGTACCAAAGCATGCACCTACAGTAGTACCTACTGCATCTGCCATCAGAGCGCCTTTGATTCCAGGAAGCTTGCCATCCTTATCCAGCATATCAGCCTTGGTCGCACATCCGATCAGTGTTCCAAGGGTATCAAAGATATCTACGAACAGGAATGCAAATACAACCACCAGGAAGTTCAGTGATCCGATCACAGAGAAATCCATCTTGAACAGTGTCGGTGCAAGGGAAGCCGGTGCAGATACGATGCCACTGGGGATCAGGCTGTAGAAGCCTGCATCCGGTGCTGGTACATATAATCCGGTAAGCTGGCAGATAATTCCCAGTACCCATGTGATCAGAATACCAAGGAGAATATTTCCCTTTACATTCTTGATAACAAGGAATGAAGTGATCAGAATGCCAAGCAGTGCCAGTACGACAGTAATTCCTTCAGAATTAAAGGTTCCTGCCTGAATAGATCCCTTAAAGGAAAACAGTCCAACCAGGGTAGAACCGTCTACTACGATGTGTGCATTCTGCAGTCCGATGAAGGTGATAAATAATCCAATACCAACGGAAACTGCTACCTTAAGACCTCCTGGAATTGCATTGAAAATTGCCTCTCTGACATTGGTCAGGGAAAGCAGGATGAAAACAATACCTTCAACAAATACGGCTGTCAGGGCAACCTCCCAGCTGTATCCCATTCCCAGCACAACTGTGTAGGCAAAATAGGCATTCAGTCCCATTCCTGCAGAAAGTACGAAAGGCAGGTTGGCAAACAGTGCCATACAGATTGATGCAAGCGCAGATGCTAATGCGGTTGCTGTAAAAACTGCGCCTGTGTCCATACCGGCTGCTCCCAGAATACTGGGGTTAACGGCAAGGATATAGGCCATTGTCATGAAAGTCGTGATACCGGCAATAAACTCTGTCCTTACGTCAGTTCCACGCTCTTTCAGCTTGAAAAATTTGTCCATTTCTATCTCTCCTTCTCATTTTGTTAACAGACAAAACCAGTGTATCATATATTTCATATCTGTGGGATTCTTTTTTCCTTTTTCAGCTCTTTTTCCTTCTTTTCCTGCCTGTCAGTCCTGGTTTTTCTCCTCTTCTCACAGCTTTCCCTGCCTGTGGGGCATAATTGCCTCTTTCCACTCTCCCATGCCCCGCTCCGCTCTATTTTTCCTCTTTCTCTCTTCATTTTTCCCTTCCTGCGGGGCATGATTGCTCCTTTTCTCACTCCCATGCCCCGCTCGGCTCTGTTTTCCCTCTTTTCCTCTTCACTTTTCCCTGCCCGCGGGGCATGATGGCTCCTTTTCACTCTCCCATGCCCCGCTCGGCTCTGTTTTCCTTCTTTTCCTCTTCATTTTTCCCTTCCTGCGGGGCATGTTTGCTCCTTTTCTCACTCTCCCATGCCCCGCTCCGCTCTGTTTTCTCAGATTGCCTCCTCAGTGATTCTTGTCAGGGAATCCGCTCCGCTGTATAATATCTGTATTATATGGGTTATCAAACCTTTCGGAAAGTCACCCTGTTAGAGATTACATACCCGTCTTGGAAAGGAACACAGATGAATACAACAAATACAGCTATAGATAAAAGATGTATCGCAGCTCCAGACAACAGAAGCAACGCAGCTTCAACATGCAAAGCAGAGGCTGGCAGGCACTGGTGTGCCATTTATGGAAATGCCATGTCCATCACAGACCATAAAGTAGAAACCTACAGCAAAGATCTCACGCTGCGCTATCCTGTCAAAGTTCCTTTTGCAGGAAGTGCCCTTCGATTTACCTTTGATAATTTCTGTGGCACAGAATCTATTACGATTTCTGCTGCTTTTGCGGCCATGACCGGAAACACTCCCGAATCCATAATAAAAGAAACTTCGAAGCAGATTACCTTTGACGGTAATGTCTCCATTACTATTCCCGCCGGAAAGCGTATCCTCAGTGATCCTCTTCCTTTTCCTGTCAGCCAGGGTGATTCCGTCTCTGTCAGCTTTTATCTGAAGAAATTTACCCTGATGCGTTCAGGTGTCATTGCAACCGGGCCTTTTTCAAAAGGCTTTTATTCAGTTCACAACCACTCAACTGCTGAGGTTCTTCCTCTGAATGAAACAAGAAAGACAAACTGCTTTTATTTTTTAAGTGACATCAGCCTCTATACAGACAGCTGCAATCATGCAGTTATCTGCTATGGTGATTCCATTACCTCACAGGACTGGCCAGATTACATGCTGGCAGAATGCCTGAAGGTACCTGATAACCATACTGCCATTATCCGAAAAGCCGCCAGCGGCACCAGGATCCTGCGCCAGTATGACAATATCACTTATGAATCCTATGGACTGATGGGAAAGGTCCGTTTCCCTCACGAGCTTCCTGTTGCCGGTGCCGATACGATCATCATCCAGCAGGGAATCAACGACATCATTCACCCGGTAGGCACAGACGTGAATCCCTTCCGTCCCATGAGTGATCTGCCAACCATTGATGAACTGACCGAAGGACTTATCTGGTACATTCAGGAAGCCCGTAAGCTGGGTTATCACATTTTCATGGGTACTCTGCTTCCCATTGAAGGCTGGCGTACCTATGCTCCCTTCCGGGAAACATTAAAAAATCAGGTCAATGACTTCATCCGAAGTACAGACCTGATCGATACCTGTATTGATTTTGACAAAGAAGTACGTGATCCTGCTCACCCTGCCGCTTTCCGTGCAGGGTATGACAGTGGCGATCATCTGCACCCCAGTGCGGCCGCTTATGAAGCCATGGGAAGACTGGCATTCAGAAGCCTGTAATCAACAACCCCCACACCACAGCCAAAGCCTGCTGTAAATAAAAATCAGCAGGCTTCTTTCTTTTTTCTTTTCTTTCACTCTCTGGCTCTTTTACCGGCCATTAGTTTCTTCATATACTCCTTCTTCAGTTCATTCTCGCTCTTTAAATTCTCAATTTCTTTCTGAAGAGACTGCACGTATTCTCTGGCAAGCTTCACACCTCCCCGGACTGCAATATCCTCATGCTGCTCCATCTCATCCAGCCACTGCATCAGGGACTTTTCCCTAATATCCTGATACTCACTCTTATCTGGAAAATACATTCATACCACATCCTTCCCTGCCCGGCACTTCCTTACCGCTCACATAGCGGGCATTGAACTCCATATTGATCTCCCTCAGCTCCTTTTGACCGTCAATATATTCCTGATACATCTCTGCAAGACCTGACATTTGTTTACAGCATGATTTCATGATGTCTGGGTCAAAAGCCCCGACTTTGATAGAAAAAAAGAAATGCTGTCTTCTTCAGCATTTCCCATTTTCTCATAGTAGCGAGAGGGGGATTTGAACCCTCGACACCACGGGTATGAACCGTGTGCTCTAGCCAACTG
>ERZ773192.876-NODE-876-length-34496-cov-3.464301_pt1 | contig 34496 bp, 33 predicted proteins | sample MGYA00581010_ERZ773192 | MGnify/ENA primary metagenome ERZ773192 (study PRJEB29015, sample SAMEA2737741) | human gut metagenome | biome: human gut; feature: human-associated habitat; material: faeces | place: China | collected 2012 ...
AGACGCATAAAAAAAATGTCGGATAAACGAGAGGCAGATAAGATAGTTTGAAACTGCCTCAGTCAACGAACTTATCTGCCTATCTAATATGGAAAGCCTCAATGCTGTATTCATCGACCAGGGATTGCCTCAATCAGAACGACTTGTCAAACTCAACAAAATCGCTATCCATCAGATGAGTGTGCTGGAAAGCGGAGATTACGAACGTAAATTGTTAAAATAAAAACATCCAAAAATGGACGAAACCTATTCCAAAGAAAGTTGTCACCGAATCATTACCTTTATTAATTCTCAAGCACGCCGATAAAAGTTTATTACTCAATTGTTCTGGCGTGGACGAGTGGCGCATACACCAGATTCAGACCAGTGCATAACATCAGCTTTCCGCATTCTGTGCTACCTCTAAAACGCAAAAAAACGCTGAACTTCAATAGCATTCAGCGTTTTTTATTCAAACTCTCTTTTAGGTTTACAGGCCTACAAGGAAGTGCCACTGCCGGATGAAATGGCTGTCTTCCTCAGCAACATCCTGACTTTTATCAGTGCGTCAGCCAGCCCTTCCCCTCCAACCACGACAAACCAACCAACTACTTCCTCGACCGGAAAGTCATGTCCACCAAATCGGCGCCTTTAAACAACGACTTGGCAAACTTCTGAATATCCTTCGGGGTCAGCTTGTCGAGGATTTCTTCAAAATTCTTCGGATCGGCCGGATTGATACCCGTCAAATAATAATCATAGAGGGCATTCATCCAATAACCGTTGTGCGGTTTCGATTGTTCCCGGCCTTTGCGCATGGCAGCGACCACCTTGTTAAACTCTTCGGCTGTCGGTGCTTCCCGCATGATTCTCTCCGTTTCGGCATAAATCAGACTCTTCAGATGGTCGGCACGCTCCGGGTCGCAATCGAAAACCATCATCATCGTATAACAGGCATAAGGGTCCCGGCTCGAACTGGCATCTAAATTCACCCCATACGTTCCACCCTCCTTCTCGCGGATGTTCTCCGTATAACGAAGATTAAGGATACCTTTAAGAATAGCGTTGCAGATATTATTGCGAACGCTATATTTCATCTCTTTCAAGAAATTCGTGATCACCGTCGCTTTCGGCGTTTCAAGGTCCAGTTCAATCACTTTCACCGTTTTACCCTTCGGAGAACGGACGCCATTATCGCGCCACGTCTCCTTCCGGTAATCCGATTTGAGCGAGCCGATGTACTTCTCCACAAGCGGTTTCACGGTTTCGGCATCGATATTGCCGACAATAAAGAAAGTGAAATCACTGGCATCCTTGATACGCTCCCGGTAGATACGTTCCATCTCGGCCAAATCCATACGGTCCAGGTAGGCCTCGTTGTAAAGCAGGGTCCGCGGATGATAATCGCTCATGATAAGGCTCATCGAATCCTGCATGATCGACTGGGGGCTATTTTTCATGAACTGGAGAGCCGCCCGGTTGCGGTTCTGTATGGATTCATATACCTCGCGGTCGAAACGGGGTTTCTCAAACCTCAGATACAGTAATTGGAGCATGATTTCAAAGTCGCCGGGAACAGAAAAACCGCTGACAGTTTCCGCTAAGTTTCCGATACCCACCTCACACGATGCCTGTTTGCCGGTGAGCAGCTTACCGAGCGCAATGACATCGAAATCACCCACTCCCGAAGCGGAGGCAAAACCGGCGGCATTGCTGGCCGAAGGCAACAGGTCCGTATCGTAGAGCGAAGTTCCGCCCTTGCTGTAAGCCGTCAACGACACCGTCTCTTTTTCGTAGCCCGCTTTGCGGAACACCACTTTCGCACCGTTTCCGAGTGTCCATTCCACCGCATCAAAGGCCGGCAAGGCTTTCTCCGCCACCACCTTCGACCCCGGCAGTTCCTCCCCGATGAGCGTACCTCCGACCATTTCATCCTGATAAGGGGCTATCTCGGACTGAGCGACCTTATCCATGACAGCCAGCACCTCTTCACGGGTCAGATGGGTCACGCCTTCCGAAGGGCCGCTGACAACCACGGTACGGTTGTGCGCTACATTTCCTTCCGCAAATTTGGCGTTCACATCCTCCACCGTAATGGTGGGAATCAATCGGGTCATGAAATCATAATAATAATCGAAAGAGACCATCGGTTTTTGTTCCAGAAAATGGGCTTGCATACTTTTGATAAAACTCTCATTGGGAGTACGGTCTTTCACCTTATAGGAGGATTCCAACCCCACCAACAGATTCGTTTTTACCCGTTCTAATTCCGTAGGGGTGAAACCGTAGCGGCGCACCCGTTCGTTCTCTGTCAGGATGGCTTCCAACGCCTCCGCTTCACCGTTGGGTTTGGCGGTCACGGAAATGTCGTAGGAATCGTAGCCGCGCATAAAGCCGCCAAAACCGATACTGCCTCCGAGGAAAGGCGGATTGGGCTGCTGCATCAGTTCACCGATGCGAGCCCCGATCATGCTGTTGCACAACGTGACAAGCAAATTGCTTTTCAAATATTGATGCGTCTGCTTCTCCTCTGCTTTCATCCCCGGCAATATCGTGGTGATGCTGACGGAAGACTGTTGCACTTCCTTGTCGGTAGCCAGGCAATAGTAAATCTCCTCGTGTCCGGGAATTTCGAAAAAAGGACGCGGTTTCGGATTCTCGACCGTCGGGATGGAAGAAAAAATTTCCTTGACACGCTGTTCCATCCGCGCCACGTCAAAATCGCCCACCACCGCAATAGCCTCCAAATCGGTACGATACCACTCACGATAAAAATCACGGATGGTCTGATGTTTAAAATTTTTGATAATATCGAGGTCACCGATTACATCCCGTTCGGCATATTTCGAATCCTTGAACAACACCGGCAACGTCTGTGCCAGCAAACGGAACTGAGGCGTACGGCGGGTGCGCCACTCCTCGGAAATAACACCCCGTTCGGCATCGATTTCATCACCGTCAAGCGTCAGGTAGTACGACCAGTCGTGCAGTATCAGCAGACAGGTATCCAAAAGCCGCACATCGGTGGCAGGCACGGCGCTGATATTATAAACCGTTTCATTCTGAGCCGTATAAGCATTGATGTTACCGCCAAAGGTCACTCCGTACTTCTCCAAAGTGGTAATGATTCCCTTGCCCGGAAAATTTTTAGTCCCGTTAAAGGCCATGTGTTCCAGAAAGTGGGCCAAACCGTTCTGGTCATCGTTTTCAAGCAATGCACCCACATTGCGGATAATATAAAAACTGGCCCGGTCTTTAGGCTCCTCATTGTGACGGATATAATAAGTAATGCCGTTGGGCAGTTTACCGACCACCGTATTCGGGTCCGCAGGCAACGGACGTTGCAAATCGACTTGCCCGTAACTTCCCAATCCCAGGAAGAGACAGACGGATAAGAAAAATGTGCGTATATTCATAACTCATGTAATAAATAATGACTGATCAATTCATTCCGGACAATTGTTCCGTCAGTTCGCTGACGTTGCTGCCGGAAAAGACAATCCGGCCTTCGCTGTCCACCAGAAAAAAAGCAGGTATGCCGTAAAGCTGGTATTGTTCGGCAAACGCTTTAGTCTGTTCGGGCAAACTGCGGAATTGCCCCCACGGCAAGTTCTCTTCCTTCAGGGCCTTCTGCCAGTCCGCCTCTTTCTCGTCGAGGGAAACACTCACAAAACGGATTTTTCCGCCATAGTCCTTATATACTTCCCGCAGGAGAATCAGGCTCACCCGGCAGGGAATACACCACGACGCCCAAAAGTCTATCAGCGTATATCCGTCGGGATTCATCTGGGCAGGCAGCGACACGGTTTTGCCATCGACACCGACCACTTTATCGTCTTGCAACGGCGACCCCTGCACCAACCGGGCGGCATCGTGCAGGTAGCAGCGAAAATCCGCCAACGCGGCGCAAGTATCCAGACACGAAGCAAAGAGCTGTTCCAGACCATCGAGATAAGCCTGGTCGTAAGTAAAAGCAGGCTTCTTCAACATGCCGGCAACATAAAGCCTGACAGCCAGATTATCGTTGCTACGGATAAACGCCCGGCTCATTTCCTCAAGTTCCGACTCCATCGCCTCCATCCGGCTGTCATCATCCGCGCCCCGATTCCCCTGCTTACGGAGTGCCTGTATGCCATAACGCAACGGAAGAGTCTGTTGCTGATAACTATAATAAGCATCTTGGGCGGCAGAGCCTTTCACCCTGTAATTCTTTTCTTTCCGGATATCATAAAGCCCGTATGCCTGCGGCAGACTGTCAATATGCGGCGTCGTAAAGGCAAGCCGGCCATTCCCGGCAAAAAAATCCAGTTCATAACAACGCATCAATTCCTGACTCTGGCCGGAACGCCGGATATAATCGACATTATCCAGACTGAGCTTGCACAGCGTGGGGGCATCCAATTTACCACACAGTTCAAATTTTCCTCCCACAACATAGGCGGTAGCCAATTCCCGGTCCCACCGGTCAGCAGGCCGCAACGTGACTTTCGTACTGTCCATCGCACCCGGAACAGTGCCCCGCAGGACAAACCGGTCGGCAGGCTGCTGCGTACAAGCCGCCACCCCGAGCCATATTAAAAAATAAAACTTTCTCATCATTCCATTCCTATTTATTTCACCTATTTAAAATTACTTAATCCAAATTTCTGTAATCTATCACTTTTTCTGCACGTGGCTTACGCGGCGCCACCCATTTATAATGCAATATATACTCCGGATCATTGTACATCCAGGATTCACTGATACCGACCAATCCCCAGCCAGCCCCTCCCTCAAGCCAAAAGGCCACACCGTTGTCTGTCCAAAAATAAACCCGGACAGAAAAGCCGGCATGCATATATTCATAATCCGGATCATGAGGATAGGTTACCATATAATAGGCTCGCCCCTCATGGTCACTACGCATTTTACCGGCAGAGAGCGTATCATTTTTACTCCCGACAATCATTCTGTCGATTAACGGCGGCTCTATCTCACGATAATACTCGGGAGCATAGCGTTGCACCATTTTATCTGCCTCTTCTACCAAATATTCCCGGCATTGCCGACCACCCAAAGAATCCAGATTCAAAAAACGCTTCATTATCAAAGAATCCGCCTCTGCCTCCGGCTGAACTCTCGCCACAACCGGAAAAGTTAACCAAACCAATAGTATACAAGCCCATGTTTTCACAACACAATATTTTCAGGTTAAAATGAAAGAATAAAACGAATCCGGACTTTGCAACAGGTCATTTATTTCCCCAAATACTTTTCCACGGCCAAGCGCAGGGCGTCGGCATTGTTGCCGCTAAAGACGATTGCACCGTCAGGAGCGATTAACATCAAGCGAGGAATACCGCTGATATGGTAAGCCTGCTGAGCGGCAGTCATCTGCTCGCGGCTGCCTGCCCACAGTTGCATCCAGGGCATAGCCTCCTCCTTCATCGCTTTTTCCCAATCCGCCTGCTTCTGGTCGAACGACACGCTAACCACCGTCAGACGGGAGCGGTCGTAACGTTTGTAAAGCTGCTCCACCTTGGGAATCGCCCAACGGCAGGGACCGCACCACGATGCCCAGAAGTCCACCAACGTATAACGGTCGGGCTGCAAATATTGCGACAACTTCACCGTCCGGCCTTCCGCATCGGTCAGTTCTATCTCCTTATAAGGCGCCCCTTTATACAGCGAGCGAGCCTTTTCCACCATTTTCAGCACCACGGGACGGCGTACCGTATCGTCAATTCCGGCGGCTATGCGGCCCAGTTCCTCCACCTCTTCCTGACTACGCGCAAAAGTGTTGTTCAGCAAGCCCCCCGCAATAAACAGCGATAAAGGCGATTGCGGATGCCGGCGGATAAACTCCATTTTAGCGGCATCAACAGCTTCTTCCGCCGCCTGTCGCCGGGGATAGAGTTCGTCGAATTGGCGGTCGAATACTTCCGGCGCATACCTCTCCTGCTCACTCTTTAAATTCAGCATAGCCACATCGTTATCAGCCTTCGAAAGCGCCAATTTCAAAGGCAGCAAGGCGTCCTGATATTCATAATATTCCCGTTGCAGCGCACCGCCTTCCACCCGTGCTTTCGGAACGGCAAACTCCGCCATAAACGGATGAACGAACTCCATACTATCGAGATGGGCCACTTCCACCGTCAATTCAGAATTATCAAGAAACAGATAAGTATTGACCATTCTCCCCATTCCGGAAGAAGCATTCTGCTCGCCCGTATAAATCAGCAAATTGCAATACCTCGGCGAAACCACCGCTCCCCGCAATTCGAATTTGCCATCACGCACGGTATCCACCGCAAACGTCCCTTCGCCCTCCATGTTGCGAAGAGCAACCGCCATTCCATCCCGCAAGCCGGGAAAACTCCCCCGCACCACGAACTCTTCGGTACGGGAAGCACAGGCGCTGCATAACAGCAGCGCCATGCCAAAAAAGAAATTCTTATTCATAAAAATCAGTTAGAAATCCGTATCACTTTCCGGCATCCCGGCAACAACGCACACGCATCAGCCTTTGTAACGTCACCGCACCCCGATACACTGTCGTATAATGAGCACCTATTTTCCGAAACCAAACGGTAGCAGTCTGTAAACCGTTATCCTTTACCTCCGAAGCCGACCAATAATAGCCGTATTCCCCCACAAAACTCCAAAAAAGTCCTGTTTCCCATGCTGCGGTACTGGCGGCCTCTCCCCCCAACAACAGTGCCATGCCCGTACCTTCCTCACCTTGTTGCAAAAGCGTTGCTTCCCGGCTTCCGCGCCAACCCTCTGCATTGGCATCCCCGGCGGACATGCCCAGCGCCATCTCCAGATTTTTCCAATCCTCATCGGTAGGCAGACGCCACCCCTCCGGACAACTCTCCACCGCCTCCTGCCAGGTATAAAAATTACCGTATGTCTCATAATCCGCCTCAAAATCGGTATTAATCAGTTGAGACCGGACCGCAACCGGATAATTAGCCCCGAATACATCATACGTACACTCATAATACGGTAGTCCCCCAACCTGATATTTCAAATTCTCAGTCATCCATTCCAAATCACCGATACGCACCCAGCCGTAGGTATTCCCGTCGCGCACATCCGTATACTCGCCCTTAGCCGCAGGACGGACGTCCGGCAATTTATCGTCATCGCTGCACGAGCAAAAAACAGCACAGCAGCATACATACATAGATATTACAAATCTTTTCATAATCAATTGAATTTTATTCCGGTTTCATCAAGCAACGGTTTGATAATGTCATATTTCTTCCGGGTATACCCGTTAACATCATTTTCCCCGTATTTGGCAAAAAACTCCTCTTCCGTCATCGACAGGCAAGCCTTAATATAATTGACGGCATCATCTTTCGGAGACGGGAAATAAGAATCAAGAGGATCATCCTCCAAAAAACCCAACTCCAACGGGTTATAATAAATCGGTTGCCAAGTCACCCAATCAATACCCACTTTAGGAGCTCCATAATAATAAGAACTCTGCTCAAAAAAACTTCCGGCTTTCCCATCCGTATATCTCTTATCCGAAGTTCCTCCAAAAGAAGCAAAAATCATCTCGCAACAAATATCCTGTGCATATCCTTTCAACTCCTCATCAGCCAACTCCCACAACCGATTCACATTCAATGCCAGACACCGCAAATTATTATAAGTCAATGGAGAGCCGACATACTCATAATACCCCTCCAGCTTATTCTGCTGATACTCATCTATGCCATTGGCAACCATCATAGAATAAGGCATGACCGTCTTAATATAAGGCAACAAATCATACTGCAAAAAATTGACCACTGCCCGTTTCTGCTCCAAAGTCTGCAAATAATCAAACTTAAAACGGGTAAAACCGACATTCGTGAGAGAATACTCCAACCCCAAAAGTTCCGTTTCATAAAAAGGATTCCCGTTTCCGTCCAACCCTTTATACTCATGCCGAAGCGTATCGTTAAACAAAAGGTGGCAGCCGGTGGCCTTGTAAAAATCCTCCCTCAGTTTTGTTTCCTCATCCGTAGCCCCGGGCAACGTAGCAAAAGGATTAGACATACCGTTCGGAACAACCGGATCTTCCTTTTGACAGGCACACAAACACCCTGCCAAAACAAACATATATAAAACTCTTAACTTCATAACTGCTTTATTTATACCTGATTTCAATTACCCACACTCACCGTATTACCGGAGCGAGGCGGACGCTGATTAGTCTCTAACGTATTCTGGAAATCCAGCACCTCCTTCGGAAGCGAAAGAGTATAAGCCGCATCGTTCTCCTCCAAAACATAAGTCGTCATTTCAGTCGGATTCGAGATGGGAGGCAAATAACTCACATAAACATACTTAATATACTGATGTGTGATTCTTTTGGAATACGGGAACTTCTCACACACTGTATACCGACGCAAATCAAACCAGCGATGTCCCTCAAAACACAGTTCACACTGGCGTTCCCGCCGGATAAGCTCTACCAGTTCCTGACCGCCCTCGGTTATCTCCCGGCTTTCCTTCAACCGATGGTCCCGCAAAGTCTTAAGCATCCGGCGTGCAGTCGTTTCGTCGCCCGAACAAGCTGCCGCTTCCGCCGCATTCAGATAAGCCTCCGCCGTCCGGAACATAAAATGATCAGAAGCCTCCTTATACCCTGTCTCCCAGCCTTTCACCTTACAAAACACCCATGCGTTGGTATAAACACTATTCGTCGATGCTCCTCCTATTTCCTCCTGCATAATATAATACCGGGTACGCCAGTCATTATCCCCTTCGGTAAAGGCCGAACTTAAATCCTCGGAAACAACATAAGCCGGATACTTCTCACCCTCCTCCCGGGAAGAATACATATAAGCCGACAAAGCATGTCCTCCCATAGAAAAGATCATCTCCGGAGAAGCCTTCGTAAACACTTCCTCCCCGGCAACATGCGTACTCAAATCCACCAATTCCCCCCGGCTCTCCAACACCTTACCGGCATACTCCAAAGCTCTGTTCCAATTTTGCATGTAAAGATACACCCGGCTTTTCAACAAATAAACCGCGGTAATATCCGCACGGTAAGGATGATTCTTCACCTCATTCCCCTTCAAATAAGCGTCAGCTTCCTCCAAATCGGCGAGCACCCGGGCATACACCTCCTCCACCGTATTCACCACATAATCCTTATCCTCCACAAACTCCGTCAACTTAAGAGGTACTGCCGGAGTAGCCACATTCTTAGGACAATAAGGCTGCCCATACAAATTCACCAAAGTAAAATAATAAAGAGCCCGGAGGAAATGGGCTTCCCCCTTGATACGCCGCCTTTGCAACTCTTCCACCTGATTATTCGCCGACAACTCATCAGCGGAAACCAACACCATATTGCAAATATTAATACAAGAATACGCCTGCTTCCAATCCCTGTTTTCCGCTACGCGGACATTGCCCTCATAAGGAAGTCCGACACTCTGCTGCCAGGCGTACCAGCCGAACATACCGGGCTGTATCTGATAAAGATCGCCGACACCTGTCCGGCTATTAAAAGCCATCTCATCCGCCATGTGATGAGTGGCCTGAAAATACGCATCCACCACCGTCGACATACCGTAATCTCCGGCCTCAGACCTTCCCCACGGCAAATAACCTTTTCCCAGCAACACCTCATCCAAATCCGAAAAAGATTCCACTTTAGCAAGATCCTGCGAATATTCCTTCAGAAAATCAGAACATGCGCTGAACAATCCCGCAATACAACATATTATCAATATTCTTTTCATATACCCCATGTTTTAAAATGAAACGGTTAATCCAAAAGTGTACGTCGGACGGTCACTCAACTGAATTGCGGCAAAACCGCCCTGCGTAGGGGTCTGACCTTTCAATTCTTTGGCAGACACCGTAAACAGATTCGTCGCCGACAACGTCAAATCCAAACGCGACAAACGAAGCCTCTTCAGCACCTCCTCCTTAAACTCGTATGTCAAACTGAGATTAGAACACTTCAGATAATTACCGCTAACCACACGGTGATTACCATAATCATACATATCCCAGGGAGAAACCGCAATAGGTTGAATCCCCTGCTTAGAATCACTCCAACAAAGGATAATTGTCATCCCCCTTGCCGATAATCGCCGGTATATCGGTACGACGTTCATCACCCGGTTTCTGCCAGCGGTAGAGAAAATCCTTGCTCACATTATTCTCAGGACGGATATTCTGGGCATCCATCACAGTAGCGGCAGAGCCGTTATAAATAGCGAACAGACGGATTTTATTGCCCAAACTATACGCAAAATTACCGGAAAGCCGAACATTCCTCCAGCGCAGCGTCGTGCTCACATTACCCGAAATCGTCGGCTCGCGCCGTCCCGAAGCCTCCAACACACGGGTATAAGTATCATACTTACTGAGGCCGTACAACGCCTCCGGGTTGTCCATATAATCGTCAAACATCGGTCCGCCATTCACAGGGCTCAACCCCACAAACTTATAAGAATAAAACGTTCCGATGGGTTTACCCTCCACCAAAGCCGATCCGTTCAAAAAATCAGAAAGCTCGTATTGATTGGCATCGGGTTTATTTTTCATCTTATTAAAAGTCTTGGAAACAGAAGTCGACACCGACCAAAACCAATCCTTCGTTTGAAGCGGAAGGAAAGTCAGCGACACATTATAACCGTGATTATCGATATCCCCCCGGTTTATCTTATAGCTGTCCGTCGGCAATCCGTTCATCGAGGCCACCAACTTATCCATAAAAGCATCCTCGGTATGCTTCCACCAATACTCCGCCTCTACCATCACCTTTCGCTGAAACAATCCCAACTCCGTCCCCAAATTATAAGAAGTGGTCGTCTCCCATTTCAGATTCGGGTTGGGATAACGCGTCACGGAAGCCGTATTCTCGCCGAAATGAGAATTCAGCGGCTCCTTGGAAATAATCATCACCGGACTTTCGGAACTCAGCATATTCCCCTGATAACCGAACGATGCTTTCAGCCGGAAGAAATCCAGCCAATCCACCTCCCTTATTCCCGACAATTCAGAAACATTCCAGTTGGCAGACGCCGACCAAATGGGCAACAACTTATCATTACTCCGGTCACCGAACGCATTGGAGCCGTCCACCCGGGCATTGGCATTCAAAGTAAAATAATTGTAATAACTGTAAGACACAGAAACATAACTCGAAACAGTATTACTTTTACCATCCGTCAGTTGGGCCGGATTTTGAAGCACCCATTTAGCATAATCGGGAAACTTCGTCGGGTCTACATCCTTAACAAAACTCATACCCCGGTCCCTGTAATAACCGCGGTCAGTACGGGCATACCCCCTGCTACGGGCAGAACTCATCTCAAAACCGATCGTTCCGCTAATATTATGCTGTTTCAATTCACCGAAAGAATGATTGCCGTCCAACTGCAAACGTACCGTATAGGCATTATTATCCGACTCATTATAAGTAAGCTCCCCACCGTAGGGCAACAAACTCGTGCCTCCGGTATAGGTGGGATTTCCCAGATAATCTTTCTCCCCTTCCGTCCTCGGAGCCGGCAACACCCCGTATTCCGTACCCCGTAACTCCGCAGCATAATTGGTCTTCTCTCCCCACCAACCTTCCTGCACAGTATTCGAAACCTGGTAAGAAGCAATGGCACTGGCATTCAGCCAACTGGTCAGATTAAACTGCAAATTGGCCGTTATGGACAATCCCGAGCCACGTTGATCATAAGAACTATTCTCCAGTTCATTCAGAATATTGTAATTAAAATACTGAGGCTCCATCCCGCCCGGCTTTCTTTTCAGAAAATAAAAATACTCCCCATTCTCATCAAACACAATACTACATTTACTATAATCTTCTTTATTTAATTTTGATACACTATCACATGTTATTTCTTCTTCTTCAAGAAATGCTTCATTCTCTGTATATTTCTTTTCTGCACTATCTGCTATTAACTTTACTGCATTTTTTAATGCATTTATTTTAGATGTTTCTATTACATCTAATATCTTTGGTATTGATATTACTAATATTATTGCTAATATTGCTATAACTGCTAATAATTCTATCAACGTGAATCCACTTTTTTCATATTTCTCGCTCCCTATATTTATACTATACGTCTATTATGCCCCACCTGTTGTTTGTCAAGAGAAACCTTTGTTTGCTATTTGTGTAATTTAAAAATAGAAGATATGCTCTTCTATTTTATAATTCCATATATAAGTGGTTCTTTATCTTCCTTTATTAAACTTATTCTAAATGCACTTGCTATTTCATTGAAATCTATTGTTTTATCTCCAACATAAGCTCTAGCCAAAGTATCACCCACATTTATATATTCTCCAATATTTTTAATTATTTCTATTCCTACACTATGATCTATTAATTCATCTTTATAAGTTCTACCTGCACCTAACTTTAATGCACATTTTGCTATTTCTAAGGCATCTACATCATTTAAATAACCTTCTTTAGTAGATTTTACTTCAACTACATTATTAGATATCTTAACATATCTCAAATCTCCACCTTGATATGTAATAAATTCTAAAAACTTTCTATATGCTTTACCAGTTCTTATTGCTTCAAGCACTTCTCCTTGTGCACTTATAAAATCTATATTTTTTGACATACTTATCATATAAGAAGATAATACTACACATAAATCCCTTAAATCCTTATTTCCTCTTCCATTTAATATTTGTATAACTTCTTTAAGTTCAAGTGAATTACCTATCATACTGCCTAATGGATAATTCATATTTGTTACTAATGCTTTAGTTTCTTTTCCATGTTTATTACCTATATAAACCATCAATCTAGCCAGTTCAACCGCTTCTTCTTTAGTATTTACTAATGCACCTTTCCCATATTTTACATCAAGTAATATTTTATCTGCTCCAGTTGCTAACTTTTTACTCATTATACTTGCTGCAATAAGTGATTTTGAAGATACAGTTCCAGTCACATCTCTTAATGCATATATTTTTTTATCAGCAGGTGCTAGATTTTCTGTAGTAGTACTTATACAAACTTTTATTTCACTTACTTGTTTTATAAAATCATCAATTGGAATATTTACCTTATATCCTGGTATAGATTCAAGTTTATCAATAGTTCCACCAGTATACCCTAAACTTCTACCACTCATTTTCGCAACAGGAACATCACATGATGCGACAATAGGTGCAACTATAAGAGTTGTTTTATCTCCAACCCCACCAGTTGAATGTTTATCAACTTTTACACCTGGAATACTACTCAAATCTATAGTTTTACCACTATTTAACATTGCTTCAGTTAAAAGGCACGTTTCTTCACTATTTAAACCATTAATACATATGGCCATAAGTAAAGATGACATTTGATAATCCTTTATATTGTCATTTGTATATTCATTTATAATATAATCTATTTCTTCTTTAGTAAATACTAAATTATTTCTCTTCTTATTTATTAAATCAACTATATACATATAAACACCCACTTTTTTCTTATACTCATTATATCATACAAATAAGAAAAATTTGTTAAAAAAATAGATATTTCAAATACCTATTTTAATTTCTTTTCAATAAGTTCCATCATTCTTTTTGGTTCACCCATAATAAGAGAATACAATTTATTGTTTTTCCTTAACAGTTTTATAAATTCTAATTCACTATTAGATATAAAATATGTATATTCATTGGTGTCTTCTCCTACAACTGCTACATCTTTACCTAAAAAATAATCAGATCTTACTCCAAATATATTAGATAAATCATCTAATGTTTCTAAACTAGGAATACGTGTTCCTTTTTCATAGCAACATACTGAAACTTTTGTAACATTTAACAAATCACCCAACTCAGATTGCGTTAAATTTCTCTCTTTTCTTAATTTTTTCAATCTGCTTCCAATAAACATATATATATCACCTTCAAGCGAATTATATCTGATTAGAAAAACACAAAGTGTCGAATTAACTAAAAAGTAATTTTACACATTATCTCTATGAGGTGGTGATAAAAATGTTACTTTTTCTGCTACTACTTCTGTAACATATTTCTTTTTATCATCAATTTCATAAGCCCTAGTTTGAACTCTTCCCTTTAATCCTAATATATCTCCTTTCTTACAATATTCAGAAGTATTCTCTGCTATACCAGTCCATAATACACAGTCAATATAATCAGTTTCATATTCACCATTTATATTCTTATAACTTCTTGGCACAGCAAGAGTAATATTAGTTACTTTTTTTCCTCCTTCTGTTTCTCTTAATTCAGGATTTCTTACTAATCTCCCAACTATAACTATTTGATTTAACATATTTCTCTCCTTTCAAAGCAATAATACATTTTATTTATTTAATACTCAAATAATAAAAAAATGAATTCATATATTAAAATAAATTCATTTTACATTTTTATTTATACAACTATCTAATTTTTGAAACCATATTTATACTAAAATTTATTTTTTAATAATTTATTTAGTTCAACTGCATATTCCATAGGAAGTTCTTCTTTAAACTCATCAATAAATCCCATTATTATCATTTCTCTTGCTTTATCTTCATCTATTCCTTTTGATTTCAAATAAAACAACTTCTCATCACTTACCTTTGAAACAGTCGCCTCATGCTCAATTGATGATGTATCATTCATAACTATATTTTTAGGAATAGTATCACTCCTAGCAGTTTCATCTAAAAGAATAGTATCACATTTAACATTGGCTATACAATTATTTGCATTCTCTTTTATCCTTACTGTACCTCTATATGTTGCATTACCCCTATTCCTAGCAATACTCTTTGCAATTATATTACTCTTCGTATATGGTGCATTATGAATCATCCTAGCACCAGTATCTTGTATTTGATTATCATCTGCTACTGCTATACTTATACAAGTACCACGTGCATATTTACCATTTAATATACATGCTGGATATTTCATATTAATCTTAGAACCAATATTCCCATCTATCCATTCCATAAGTCCATTCTCATCTACTATTGCTCTTTTAGTTACCACATTATATATATTAGATGCCCAATTTTGTATAGTAGTATATCTACATTTAGCATTTTTACCAACAAATATTTCTACTACTGCTGCATGAAGACTATCCGTAGTATAAGTAGGTGCAGTACAACCTTCAATATAATGAAGTTCTGAATTATCATCTACTATTATTAAAGTTCTCTCAAATTGTCCCATATCTTTAGTATTTATCCTAAAATAGCTTTGCAAAGGTCTATCTAATTTTGTATTAGGAGGAATATATATAAAACTACCTCCACTCCATACCGCTCCATTAAGAGCAGTAAACTTATTTTCTCTATAATTTACAAGTTTATTAAAATATTTCTTAAATATATCAGGATATTCTCTCAAAGCTGTATCTGTATCCGTAAATATTATTCCCTTTTCCTTAACCTCATCAAGCATGTTATGGTATATTACTTCACTTTCATATTGTGCAGCCGCACCACCCAAATACTTCTTCTCAGCATCTATTAATCCGATATTATCAAAAGTATTTTTAACATCACATCTAACACTTTCCCAATTATTAAATGATTTATTACTTATTCTCTTATAATATGTAATGTTATTAAAATCTATATTAAGTTCAGGTCCAAAACTAGGCATCATACATTTTTCAAAGAATTTATAAGATTCCATTCTAAATTCCTTCATCCAATTCGGCTCACCCTTTATTTCAGATATATTCTTAACTACATCTAAACTAATACCTTTTTCTAACTCAATCTCTTCATTTAACATGTAATCTACCTCTTTTATAACAAGTATAACACAAAGCTTTATATTTATCATTAGAACCAAGTTCTACTTGATTACCATCATAAACTATTCCAGAATCATCATATCTAGCATTAACTATCGCCTCATTACCACATTCACACTTCTTAGGTAGAATTTCGATTTTAGTAGATAACTCAAATAACCTTTTTGAACCCTCAAACATATTAGTTTGAAAATCTGTTCTAAGACCAAAACAATATACAGTTTTATCCATATCTTCAGATATTGCCTTTAATTCATCAATTTGACTTTTAGTTGCAAATTGTGCCTCATCAACAATTATTACATCACAAACAAGTAAATCATCTATAAATTTTGTAATAATTCTTTCATCCTTAGAAAAAGTTTTACAACGTGCCTCTATACCAACCCTCGATTTAATAATATCACATCCATCACGTGTATCTATACTTGGCTTTAACAAAAGAACATTTTTACCACTTTCCATATAAGATACCCTTAACATAAGTGCAAAAGCACTCTTACTACTTCCCATTGAACCATATTTAAATACTAAATCTGCCATTATTACACTTCCTTTAAAATATCATTTACTACAAAACTAGCACACATTATACCAGCTGCATTAGGTACCAAAGAACAAGATCCAGGAGTTCTATCTTTAATAGAAACACCTTTTTCCTTTGAACAGACTACCATAATCTTTCTTTTTTCATCTTTAAACTTATTTCTAATAACCTTAGCAAGCGGATCATAACTAGTTTTCTTAAGCTCAACTATCTCAAGCATCTCTGGATGAAACTTATTACCAGTTCCCATAGAACTAATAATTTTAATATTCCTATCTAAACACTCTTTAATAAGCAACATCTTCGTACTTACTGTATCACAACAATCTATTACATAATCTATATTATAATCAAATAATTCCAAATAATTAGATGCATCAATAAACTTCTTAACAGTTACCAAATTACAAATAGGATTTATATCCAATACCCTTTTTCTAGCAACATCTACCTTATATTCTCCAACATTAGAATTTAAACTTATTATTTGCCTATTTAAATTAGTAATATCTACCTTATCATTATCTACAATAATTACATTATTTATACCCATTCTTACTATACTTTCGAGTGCACTACCACCTACACCACCAATACCAATAATAAGAACAGTTTTATTTTTTAACAATTGAATACAATCACTATTAAGTATTTTTTCTAACCTATCAAGCCACATAAAACCACCAATAAAATTATACATTAAATCAAACCCTTTTTAAATAAAAATTGTAATAATCTTTTAAGATTTATTACAATTCTTTAATTCATAATCTTTATATGTTTCAATAACCTCTTTTAATCTCGGTTTATCATTATTTAATATTTCATCATACGTTATCTCATATTTTGCTGTTAACGTATCAGTAATTTTTAGAATTCCCTTATCTATTAAATCAGATAACCTCAAATCTCCATAATCATTACTATTTTCTTTTGATACATTACTACACAATCCAATATAACTTCCATCATATACGCTCGTATCACCATGATATCTCCTAGTACCTGTTAAAATTAATTTATCCTCTTCAATTTTAACATAATCAGCATCCATACCAGAAAAATCATTACTAACTTCCATACCACTCACATCTTCAAGTTCAGATATTTTTCTTAATACATCACCAGAAAGGTTATAAATTTCCACACTATGATTTCTTATATCTGTTCCAAAATGGGTTTCAAATATCAATAAATCTTTAAATAACTTTATACTAGAAACATCTCCAAATGAATTCTTAACCTTTCTAATCTCTTTATCATTCAAATAAATAATCTCACAATCACTATTTTCACAAGAATCACTATCTTTTCTCCCATAAACAATATTATAATCCTCATCATCCACTTTAAAAGTGCATGGATTATCTTTTGTACATTTAGTATAGTTATCAACACTTAATATTTTAACGTCATCATCTTGATTTTTTGATACAAAATAAGCTACACCAATCGCTATTAGTACAATTACTATTAAAATTATTAATAATAATACATTTATTTTTTTCTTATTCTCCATACTAGTCACCTCTTACAATCTAATTGTAACAAATAATTTATTATTTATCAACAAATTTATAAAATAAAAAAAATCCTATAAACGTGTTACAGCGATAAACCCCGACTTTCATCAAGGTGGGTATCCCCATATAGTTTTTAGGATCCTTATATAAATACAAGTATTCAACACCAACTATACTTTAGATTCCCTATAATTCGCTTAGTTCGGATTTATGATAACACATATATAGGATGTTTTAATTATATCAGGTTACTTATTTTTATACAAGTCATTAAAGTTAAATTTTAAATCATTTTTAATATATCCATTTAAAGTATCCAAATTTACATTTTCTAAACTTCTAAATATATTTATATCAGCATTTTTATTATCTTTTACCAATTCTTTAATAAGTTCTTTTATATATTTCCGTTTAGAATCATTTTTCTTCTTTGATATCAAACATGCACAATCAATAAATTCTAAATTATTATAATTAGCAAAACTAATAATATCATCTTCTTTAACTAAATAAAGAGGTCTTATAAGTTCCATACCAGAAAAATTATCACTTCTTAGTTTTGGTGGCATACCACCATACCTACCAGCATAAATAATATTTAATAAAGATGTTTCAATAACATCATTAAAATGATGCCCTAACGCAATTTTATTACATCCAAGTTCTTTTGCTTTACTATATAAAAATCCCCTTCTCATTCTAGCACATAAATAACATGGAGAATCCAATGCATTATTCTTCACAACATCAAATATATTACTATTAAATACCTTCAAATCAATATTCATTATTTTTGCATTTTCTAATATTTTATTCATAACTTCATCTTTATAACCAGGATTCATACATATAAACTCTAAATCAAACTTAAATTGTCCATGTTGTTTTAATTCCTCCAAACATTTTGCAAGTAAAAATGAATCCTTTCCACCACTTATACATACTGCTATTTTATCCCCTTCTTTAATAAGTTCATATTCCTTTATTACTTTTACAAACTTACTCCAAATCTTTCTCCTAAACTTTTTTATTATACTTTTTTGTATATCCATAATATCACCAAAACTATACTATCACAAAATGTAATGAAGAAAAAGCACATATTCGTGCTTTAATCTTCTCTCTTAGTATTTTCTAATATTTTCTCTATTTTCATTCCATACTCTATTGATTCATCATATACAAATTCCAATTCAGGTATTACCCTTAAAGGCAACTTTCTCTTACATAAAATACTTTTTATGTAACCCTCTGCATTATTTAAATCATGTAACGCCTTATCTTTTTTTGATAAATCAAATACTGAACAATATATTTTTGCATAACTCAAATCATCAGCAAGCTTTATATAAGTAGCAGTTACACCAATTATATCTTCATCTCTTATCTCATTATATAATATATCATTTACTTCTTTAAGTAATAAACTAGCTAATCTCTCTGTTTTTACCTTCATCTTTTTACCTCTACCATCTCATATGCTTCAATCACATCTTTTTCCTTTATGTCATTAAAATTCTCTAACGTAATTCCACATTCAAAGCCCTGTTTTACTTCTTTAACTGAATCTTTTTCCCTTTGAATAGATGCGATAACACCATCATACAACACTACTCCATCTCTTATTAATCTTGCTTTACTATTTTGCTTAATAATACCATTCGTTATATAGCTTCCTGCAATAGTACCAACCTTAGAAAATCTAAATAATTGTCTTACCTCTGCTTCACCTAATATTTTCTCTTCATATTCTGGATCAAGCATACCCTTCATAGCCGCTTCTAACTCCTCTATAACCTTATATATAATATTATATAATCTTATATCAACATTATATTCCTTCGCCAACTCTTTTGTTTTTGAAGATGGACGCACATTAAATCCAATAATAATTGCAGAAGACGCATTGGCAAGAACAACATCACTCTCAGTTATTGTACCAGTACCACTTCTTATAACAGTTGTTTTAACTCCCTTAACATCAATTTTCTCAAGAGCATTTTTAACTGCTTCCTCACTACCTTTTACATCTGCTTTAAGTATTATATTTATCTCTTTTACTCCACTCTCTATCTTAGAAAACAAATCATCTAATGAAAGAGAATTAGTATTCTTATTTTGCATTTGCTTTGCTTTTTCACTTCTTGCATCAGCAATAGATTTTGCTTGTTTCTCTGTTTCAAAAGCCATAAATTTATCACCCGCAGATGGAACACTATTTACACCAGTTATTTCAACAGGAGTACTAGGTAATGCTTCTACTATTTCAACACCTAAATCATTTTTTAGAGTTCTAACTTTACCAAAAGACGTTCCTACAACTATTGGATCCCCTATTCTTAAAGTACCATTTTGAATAAGTAAAGTTACAATAGAACCAACATTCTTATCCAACTTTGCTTCTATTACTGTACCTAATGCATATCTATTAGGATTTGCTTTTAACTCTCTCAACTCGGCTATCAACAATATTGTTTCTAACAACTCATCTATTCCTTCACCAGTTAACGCAGATATATTTACAAACGTTGTATCTCCACCCCATTTATCAGGAGTAAGACCAGCTTCCGTCATTTCTGTCATAACTTTTTCTATATTTGCATTTGGTTTATCTATTTTATTTATAGCGACAATTATTGGTACTTTTGCTGCTTTTGCATGATCAATTGCTTCCTTAGTTTGAGGCATAACACCATCATCAGCTGCAACTATAACAATTACTATATCAGTAATAGCAGCACCTCTTGCCCTCATTTCAGTAAATGCAGCATGTCCAGGTGTATCAATAAATGTTATCTTCTTACCATTTTTTTCTACTTGATAAGCACCAATATGCTGAGTTATCCCACCTGCTTCACCACTTGTAATACTAGACTTTCTAATCGCATCAAGCAAACTAGTTTTACCATGATCAACATGTCCCATAATTGTAACAACAGGAGGTCTTTCTTTTAAATTTTCTTCATCATCTGTTATTTCTAACTTTTCAAAATTAGTAGCATCCATTGTTTCTGCTTTCTTTAATTCTTTATTATAATCAATTGCTACTAATTCAGCATCAGAAAATGAAATAGGACTATTTAAATTTACCATTACACCCAAAGACATAAATTTCTTTATTAAATCAATAGGATTTGCATTAAGTTCATTTGCAAACATAGAAAGAGTCATGTTTTCCTTATAAACTATTTTATTATCTTCTTTATTTGGTGCATTTGACATAAGCTTTTCCTTATGTTTATACATCTCTTTTTTCTTATTTTTAAAATCAGAAAGTTCTTTTATTTCACTTTTCTTTTTTAATTTCTGAACCTTAACTGTATCATCTACCTTCATATTAGACACAATCTCTTCTACTTTATCAATAAGTTTTTCTTCCTCATCATCTTCACTATAAACAGCATTATCTAAATCAATTACCTCTTCTTCTGTTAACAAATCATCTTCTTTATACTTATCAAACCCCAAAGAAGCACATTTCTCTAAAATTACTTTTACATCCTTATTTACATCAAGTGCATACTCTTTAACTGTCATCATATCTTTCACCTCTTTCTCATCATTTATTTTACATAATTTTCTAACTCCTCATAAACACTATCAGGAACACTTACTTCCAAATGTCTTTCCAAAATCTTAGTTTTTTTCGCTTTTTCTATTACATTTATATCCTTTTTAATATATGCTCCTCTACCATTCATCTTTCCTGTTAAATCTATTTCAACTTCACCAACAGGAGTTCTTACTACTCTTATTAAATCTCTTTTTTCTAATTTCTCCTTTGTAACAACACAAGTTCTCATAGGTATCTTTTTCATACTTCACCTACTCAAAAGAAATATTTATGCCAGATTCTTTTAATTCTTCATTTGTCTTTACATCTATTCTATACTTTGTTAATCTAGCAGCCAATCTTACATTTTGACCCTTTTTACCAATAGCAAGAGATAATTGATCACCTTCTGCTACAGCAAGAGCAACATTATTTTTAGGATCCATTATAATTACATTAACCTCTTTTGCTGGACTTAACGCATTTTTAATAAACTTAACTGGGTCTTTATCATATAAAACTATATCAAGTTTTTCACCATTAAGTTCCTTCATCATTCTAAGTATTCTAGAACTCTTTTCACCAATACATGCACCAATAGCATCCACTCTTGGATTATCAGAATATACAGCAACCTTACTTCTAGAACCAGCATCCCTTGCAACACTATAAAGCTTAACTATGCCTTCTTGTAATTCAGGTACCTCAAGTTCCAATAATCTTTTAATAAAACCATAATGACTTCTTGATAATAGTATTAAAGGTGCCTTACCAGTATCATCTATTTTTGTAACATATACTTTCACACTAGAACCCATTTCTATTTTCTCACCAGGAATCAACTCTTTCTTAGGCAAAATTCCATGTGCTCTACCTAAATCTATATAATAATTAACAGCATCTTCTCTACTAACTATACCAACAAGTAATTCATCTTGCTTTCCTTCAAACTCATTCATTATACTATTTCTTTCTGCTTCTCTTATTTTTTGAGTTATTACTTGTTTTGCAGTTGCAGTTGCTACTCTACCAAAATCCTTTGGAGTAACTTCTGTTTCAATAGTTTCACCAACCTTAATCCCTTTAACTATTTTTTCTGCATCATCCACTAATATTTTAGAATATGCCTCCTCATCTTCATCACTAATCTCATCAACTACATTTAATACTGAATAAACCTTTATATCTCCAGTATCTCTATTAATACTTACCCTTACATTAGTTTTAGAATCAAAATTTTTCTTATAAGCACTCTGAAGTGCTAATTCCATCGCCTCAAATATTACATCTCTTGAAATACATTTTTCCTTTGACACAATATCTACTGCTTTAATAAACTCTTCCTTATTCATAATTGCCTCCTTTACTAACAGATGATATGTCAAGCATATATGGTTCATCTATAAAATCATACTTATCCAATATAGGATTTATTAAATTAGTAACATTAACACAATCATCTATATTTATAAATGGTTCTTTATCTATAAATATTCTTAAATAATTTACTCCATTTTCCTTAAGATACTTTACCTCTTTAATTTCTATTCCAATATTATTTACATCTTTCTTAATCACATTCAAGATTTTATCTTCTAAACTCATATATCCTCCAATCAAATTCAAAGAGTGGGTATTGCCCACTCTTCGTTGTCAAATGTATTATATCATATATTATTTAAAAAACAATCTTTTTTGTGTTATAATTATTATAATTGGAGGATTTATGAAAGACAAAATTAAAAAAATAATTAAAAGTATTATAATTTTCACACTATATTTTTCTTTTTCCTATATAGTCACATTTATTCTAACTATAACAGGTATTGATATATCAAAATTAAACATAATATATAGAATTGGTTTTATATATATTATAGAACTAATACCACTTATCGGATTAATATTGATATACAAAAAAGATTTAAAAAAGGATTTAAATGATTTTAAACCAAATATTGAAAAATATGCAGACAAATATATCAAATATTGGTTACTTGGAATATTTCTAATGGGTATAGCAAATATTATAATTTCTACCATAACAAAAACAGATAATTCAAGTAATGAAACTGCTATAAGAGAAATTACTAAGATATTACCTATCTATAGTATAATGTCCACTTGTATCGTCGCACCAATTGCAGAAGAACTTGCATTTAGAAAAACAGTTAATAATATATTCATAAATAAAAAATTAAGTATTTTTATGGGATTTCTATTATTTGGACTCGCACATGTTGTAGGAACATATTCTGGTTTACTTGATTTATTATATATAATTCCATACGGAATACTTGGTGGAATATTTATGTACATATATACAGATAGTGAAAATATATTTACTACAATAACATTACATTTTATACATAATACTATACTTATGATTTTATATTTTATAAGTGGCGCTGTATAGGAGGATTTTATGATTAAGAAAAAACTCAAATTAAAATGGAAAATAATTTTGACAGTAATTCTTATTATAACATTCCTTTTTCTTACAATGAGATTTATTGGTACTAAAGGAATAATTATAAGAGAATACAAAGTTACAAGTAAAATTCCAAAATCTCTATACGGAATAAAAATAGTACATTTCACAGATTTACATTATGGAATGGGTGTAGATGATAACAAACTAAAAAAACTTGTCAACTTAATAAATGAAACCAAACCAGATATAGTATTCTTTACAGGAGATTTATTAGATAACAAAACAAAATTAACAGAAGACATTGAAAAAATCTTAGTTAACAATCTATCTAAAATAAAAAGTACATACGGAAATTATTATGTAAATGGAGATGAAGATAAAAACAACATATCATATGAAGCACTTATGGACAAATCACATTTCAAATCTTTAAACAACAATTACGAAGTAATATATAGTAAGGATCTATCTAGTATATTTATTACTGGTACAGATATACAATCTGGAATAAACAATGATGTCAAAGAAAAGTTAAATACACAAAATTATAACTATAAAATATTTATAACACATTACCCTGATAATATTGATAAAATTTTAAAATATGATTTTAATCTAGTTCTTGCAGGTCACTCACATAATGGTCAAGTAAGAATCCCAAAAATTGGAGCCATATATAAACCAAACAATGCAAAAAATTATTATGATCCATATTACAAAATTGGTAATACTGATTTTTATATATCTGGAGGAATTGGAAATAGTAAAGTAAATCTAAGATTATTTAATCAACCATCATTTAATTTATATAGATTAGTTGACAAATAATCATATTGAAAGTTATAATCTAACTGAGGTGAAAGAATGGAAAATTTAAAAAAACTATTTGAAAATAAACTACTTAGGACACTATTAATAGCAATAGTTATAATAATATTAATTATCATTATCGCAGTTATAATAGTAGGAAATAAAAATAAAGGAATAAATAATAATTTATTGAAAAATGCTGCAATAAAATATTATAACGAACATACCGGATTATTACCAAAAGAAAATTATGATTCAAGTAAAGTTAATTTATCTACTTTGATATCAACTGGATACATAAGCGAAAATAAAGAAGGTGCTAATTGCTCTTCGTATGTAGTAGTAACTAAAATTAACGGTGAATACATATATACACCATTTATAAATTGTGATAGAGATTCTAAAACATTAGTAAGCAAATTAATGCAAAATATAGAAACGACAAATGACGGGTTATATAATTACAATGGTTCTTATATATTTAGAGGTGAAAATCCAAACAACTATGTAATGTTTGCAGGTGTTAAATGGAGAATAATAGGTATTGACTCTTCTAATAATATAAAAATGGTATATAGTGATAAACCATTTGAATATATATCTTGGGACGATAGATATAACAATAACAAAGACAATCAAGTTGGTATTAATGATTATGAAATAAGTAGATTAAAAGAATATTTAGACAATTTATATAGTAAGGATATAGCAGAATTTAATGCTGAAAGATTATCTAGATTAACAAAATTCAGTGTTTGTATTGGTAAAGTAGATATGTCGCAAACAAATGTAGATACTTGTACTAAAATCTTAGATAACCAAAATGCATCAATTATAACAGTAAACGATTATATGAACGCAAGTTTAGATCCACTTTGCAGTACAACAAATACTAAAAACTGTCAAAACTATAACTTCTTGAATCAAAACAATTGGACTATTACTGCAGATGTTAATGATACATCAAAGGTATATTATATTGATACTTATGAAGGAGTTAAGAAAACTGATGCATACATGAGAAAATCAATAAAACCAATAATAGCACTTAGAAATGATGTACTATATCACTCAGGCAATGGCTCTTTATCAGATCCATACAATATTAAATAAAAACAAAACCTAATTCAATAATAGAATTGGGTTTTATTTTTTCTTATTTCTAAATTCACTAATATACTTATTAGCAGTATTTATTTTCACATTTTTAATACAAATATTAGTAATATAACTAGATTTATCTATAACGCTATCTAAATATTTGCTTTTAAAATTAGATATTATATAATCCATATTATCACTATAATACAAATACTTAATATTATCATTTTTATATGGAACAATTTCCAATATCTTAAATTCTAAATCATTAAAATAACTAAATACATCCTTAAAATTAGATAAATTTAATTCACAATCATCAAAAGTTAATATATAATTATCAAACTTATAATCATCTATATATTCGTATTCATTAAAAACAGTAATAGTTTTTTCGCCCTTGAATGAAAAAACCAAAAATAAAACAAATGAAGAAAAAAGAATATAAATGTATTTTTTTGTCATAAAACCACCATTTATATTCTTAACTATTTTTAACAATTAATTCTGAAATTGCGAATTATATAATTCTGTATAAAAACCATTCTTCTCCATTAACTCATTATGACTACCTTGCTCAATAATGTTACCATCCTTCATTACCAATATTAAATCAGCATTTTTTATAGTAGACAATCTATGTGCAATAATAAACGAGGTTCTTCCTTTTGTAAGAGCATCCATTGCCTTTTGCACAAGTTCCTCCGTTCTTGTATCAACACTACTAGTCGCCTCATCCAAAATAAGAAATGGTGCATCACTTAACATTCCCCTCGCAATAGTCAAAAGTTGCTTCTGACCAGCAGATAAACTTTCAATATCATCCAATACCGTATCATAACCAAGAGGTAATGCTTTTATAAAATGATCAAGTCCAACCACCCTACAAGCATCCTCTACTTCATTATCAGTTATATTCTTTCTATTATATATAATATTTTCCTTAATAGTTCCTTCAAATACCCAGGTATCTTGCAATACCATACAAAACAAATCATGAACATTTTCCCTTGTTATATCTCTAGTATTAACTCCATCTATTGTAATACTTCCATTCTTGATTTCATAAAATCTCATTAACAAATTAACCATTGTAGTTTTACCTGCACCAGTAGGTCCAACTATAGCTACTTTTTCACCCTTCTCAACACTTACATTAAAATCTTTAATAATATTTTTATCATCATCATAGCCAAACACAACATGATTAAATTCTATATTACCTTCCACTTTATTTCTATCAAGTACTAAAGTTTTACTACTCTCATCTTCTAATTCACTTTCACTTAAAAACTCACTTACTCTCTCACTTGCAGCAGCAGCACTTTGAAGCTCTATAAAACCTTGTGCAATAGTTGAAAGCGGACTCGTAAACAATCTTGTATACATCATAAACGAAACAATAGTAGCAACATTAATTTTTCCATTTATTACAAGTATAGATCCAACTATACATATAGCAACATATCCAAAGTTTCCAATAAACCCCATAATTGGAGGCATAAGTCCTGATAAAAAATGACTCTTTATAGAAGAATTAAACATCTTCTCATTAATTTTTTCAAACTCATCCTTTGAATTTTCAACATTATTATATACCTTAACTACATTATGCCCAGAATATGCCTCTTCTATGTGTCCATTCAAATTACCTAACTCTTTTTGTTGAATCTCATAATACTTCTGAGATTTAGCCAATATAAATGCAAGTAAAGAAAATCCAATTAAAGACGCTAATATACCTGTAATTGCCATTACTGGATTAGTTATAAACATAACCAACACAACACCTATAAAAAGAACTATTGAAGAAACCAAATCACTTACACTTTCACTCAAAGTACGACTAATTGTATCAACATCATTAGTTACCCTAGACAAAATATCACCATAACTAGTAGAATCAAAATATTTAAGTGGTATTTTATTTATTTTAACTGATATTTTATTCCTTAAATTTTTAGAAAGCTTATTAGTCATTATTGCCATCAAATATGCTTCTACATAATGAAATATCGCACCTAAAACATACATTACAGCAAGAAACAACGTAATATCTTTAATAACTTCCATATTTATTGTACTAGTAAGTCCAATAGTTATTTCATTTATTATATCACGAACCTTACCTGGCCCAATTATAGAAAATATAGAACTAATAATAGATAAAACAATTGCAAATATTATTAATCTATAATAATCCTTACAATAACCAAACAAATTAATAATTGCCTTTTTAAAATCCTTTGGCTTACTAGCAGGAGATCTTCTATTATTCATTTTCTAACTCCTCCTTTGATAATTGCGATAAAGCAATTTCTTTATACACCTTACAATTTTTCAATAATTCCTGATGTTTCCCCATACCAACACATACACCATCATCCAATACTATTATTTTATCTGCATTTTTAATAGTTCCTATTCTTTGAGCAACTATAAATAAAGTTGCATTCTTTGTATACTCTTTTAACTTTTTTCTAAGCAAATAATCTGTCTTATAATCAAGTGCACTAAATGAATCATCAAATATATATATTTCCGGATCTCTAGCAATAGCCCTTGCAATCGCTAATCTTTGCTTTTGACCACCAGATATATTAGTACCCCCTTGTGCAATATGTGCATCATACCCATTTTCCATTTTATTTATAAAATCAGATGCCTGTGCAACTTCAGCAGATTTCCTCATTTCATCATCAGTTATTTCACCTTTTGTATTATTACCATAACAAATATTATCTCTAACAGTTCCACTAAATATTACTGTTTTTTGTGGAACATAGCTTATTTTATTATACAAGCTTTCTAAATTATAATCTTTAACATTAACACCATCCACTAAAACCTCACCACTAGAAGCATCATAAAACCTCGGTATTAAATTTATCAAAGTACTTTTACCACAACCAGTACTACCAATAATTGCAATCTCATCACCTTTATTGGCTTTAAAACTTATATTTCTAAGCATATACTCCTCTGCATCTGGATATTTAAATGAAACATTCTTAAATTCAACTGTTCCCCTATTTTTAGTACTTAATACACTTCCATCATGAATTTTAGAACTTGTATTAAGAACTTCTAGTATTCTTTTTGCAGACACACTTGCCCTAGGATACATTATAAACACAATAGAAAGCATCATAAATGACATAACAACCTGCATTGCATAACTTGAGAAAACTATCATATCGCTAAATATACCTATTCTATCCATCATAGAAGCACTATTTAACAATATTGCTCCTATAAAATATATAGAAAGAGTTAATCCATTCATTATCAAATACATACCAGGTGACATTATAGACATTATCTTTTGAGTAAACAAATGAGTACTAGCAAGTTCATCATTTGCCTTCTCAAACTTACTTTCTTGATATTCCTCTGCATTATATGCCTTAACTACTCTAATACCCTTTAAGCCCTCTAAAGTAATTCTATTTAAATTATCAGTCAACTTTTGAATAATTTTAAACTTAGGTATAGCAAATATAACTATAACACTTATAATCAATAAAAGAATACATACAGCAACTGCAGTAACAATGCTCCACTCAAAACTCTTACCTAATATTTTAAGTATTGCCCAAACAGCAGTAATGGGTGCCTTTATAAGCATTTGTAATCCCATAGAAAGTAACATTCTAACCTGCGTCACATCATTTGTAGTACGAGTTATTAAACTGCTAGTAGAGAATTTCTTTATTTCCTCCATACCAAAATCCATAACTTTACTAAATATATCTTTTCTTAAATTTCTAGAAAAAGATGCCGCAATAAAAGATATAACATACCCAACAATAACTGCAGATACAAGAGAACCAAAAGCACAAAGCAACATTTTTCCACCAGGAATATACAAATCACTTACCTTAGTTCCCTCTGTTTGAAGCAAAGATGTTATATTCGACATATAATCAGGTATCTTAAGATCTAAAAATACCTGCAAAGCAATAAATATTACACTTATAATCATAAGTAACCATTGCTTTTTATCTAATCTTTTTATTAAACTTAACACTAAATCAACTCCATACTTTCATAATATTTTTTATTCAATTATATTATTCTATATTTATCATAATAAATCCCCCATAATATAACAAAAAACTGGGGGTTTTAGAGAAATTAAAATTTAATCAATACTCTTATTTAGTTCAATTCCTCCTAAATTTGCACTTTTAAAATACGTTTATCATGGCAAATTAAATATATTATCACACCTTCACAGTTAATTGTATCATAAATAATTAAATTTCACATATTTATATTGTGCTCACAATTAAAAAAGGCGGAGTCTTCTGGGGGGAAGACTCCTTTCAGGGGGTTTTGGTTGAATTCACTCTCACACAAAACAGTAAGAGTGTGCACAAATTTATCATTTGCACACTCTAATAATAATATAATCTAAAATTTTTGTCAATAATTTTGCTTAACATATCTATATGATTTTTTAGTACCACGGAACTTAAACACTTTTAAAACTCCAAAACTTTGCAAGCTATTATAAAATGGCTATTTTTTTGTCAAATTTTTAACTTTAGCACTGCATACGTTGTCATACTTTTGATATAATTATAATGTAAGGTTGTGTATATTATGAATATTAAAATAACTAAATCCAAAAATTCTGAACATTATTCTATCATTTATAACACTAAAATAAATGGTAAAAGAACTTCAAAAATTTATGAAAATATTGGTAATTTTGAAAAATTAAAATTACGTGCTGAAGAGCAAGAACCAATTGAATGGTTAAAAAACTATGTTTCCGAATTAAATAAAAAGCAAAAAGAAGATACTTGATTATAATACCTCCAAAGTCCTTCCTAAATAAATTTTACCATATTTTGGTTCTTTTTATTTAGTGTGAACTTTAAAGGTATTATAATCAATAACTCTCCTTTATGCAGAATAAATTTCATATATTTTATTATTAACAATATCTATTATAAAAAGTTCAAAATCAGATAAACGACATTTTGTAACTTTCTCATTTTCTTTACAATAAATATCCTCTATAAATATATAATACATTTCTTCACTTGTTAGCTTATCTCTATCTATATACTCACAAATATTAATATCATTAAAAAAACCATATTGTCCTTCAATCACTTCATTAAATATTTTGTCTAATTGTTTATTATCATTTTTTTTAGTTCTTCTATTTTTAATTATTTTATTTATTCTTCTATAATCTAAATTATATACAAATATACCCCTATGATCTATACCAAGCGATTGATACAAAATATGATTTTTATTTCCTATTGGCAACAAGACCTTATGATTAAACCAAAGTTTTATATTATACCTATAATAAAACAATACTGAACATATAATTATAATTAAAACTACTATAAAAATATATATTTTTTTGTGAGAAAATAAATAATTACTTTTCAAATAAAATCACTCCCTATAAATAAATTGATATTCTATTTCCCATTCATATGTCGTTAATAAACCAATACTTTGATATAAAATGGTAACCATTCAAAATCGTATTTATCATCTAAATGAACATCTATAAGCCATTCATTATCTTTAATTTTTGTGCCACTTATTACATAATCTGCTTTATTTATAGATAAGTGTAAATCTTTCGTAGAATTAAAAATATCACTTCCTGAAGTATTAAAAGAAGTTCCATTACTGTTTTTTATTCCATTTGAAACAATATCATTTATTTCTTTAGAGTTTTGAGTAACTTTCACACCTATATTATTTACATCATCATAAAAGATAGAATTTTTTAATGTTTTTTTGTTATCAATTAATGATTTATCAAGCATTTTAGAAGCAAGCGGCAAACTCTTTGAACATATTTTAGAAGCCGTTAATGCAACAACTTTAGCAACAACAACCGCAATTGCGACCTTTAAAAATAATGAAAAAAGTGCTCTACCAGAAGAATCAAACTTATTTACAAAATTATTTGAAACATATGCATATAAATTGCAACTTACAATATCCCTATTTGCATTTATAATTCCATCTGCATTTATAAATCTTCCCCACTCGGGATTATAATAACGGTTGTTCAAATAATATAATTTGATTTCTTTATCATAATAATAACCACGATACCTATATGGATTTATATGCGCAACATGCCCATTATCTGTAATAATGTTGTCATTACCATCTGTTATCAAAATCACTTTTCCAAAACTATCATATTGATATTTTGCAACTATATTATAATTACAATCTAATATACCAATAATATCATTTTGATTATTTTTTTGATAATAATAAACTTCATTATTATACTTAAATCCAATTAAATCATCTACACCATTACGAATATAGTATATCACATTATTATTTGTTTTTTCAAATATAATATTTTTCCCTTCTAATTTATATATTGTTTCAACATTATTTATTATTTTTCTATTTCTTATACCATCAATATTATATTTATATGTAATTTGATTTATTCCATCATCATAACTTGCTAATTGCCTTCCATTTATCCATGTTAATACAGTATTCCCAATATTAAGTGGATTTCCAATTGCATCATATATTATTATATCATCGTTAAATTTAGTTAATTGATCTTTCAATCTAACATTTTTATACTCATAAATATTTTGACTCAATTGATTATATGTATTTAATTTATATGTCTTTTTGAATAAGATATTTCCATAATTATCATATTTATATCTTATTGTATTATTTAATATATAATTATGTTCTTTTATAAGTTGATTATATTCATCATAAAAATACTCATTTTCTAATGTACCATTATGATATATATGAGTTATGTTACCTAAAACATCATAATTATATTTATATTTATCACCATTGTTATCTATACTTTTTACTACCAATGATGTTCTACAACCATTTGTTACATAACTATAATTTGTATTAAGACAGTTATTTATATTCCTATTAGTAATTCTCCCTAACTCATCATAATTATAATTTATTTTATTTTCATCAAATTTTGTTTGAATAATAGAGTCTTCATCATTATATATATTTTCTATAACATTTTTTATAACTCCAAATTTATAATCTTTTCTTACTATATTATTATTTATATCATAATTAATCTTTATATTAAATTCATTATTTGAATATTCACATTCTTTTTATGTATCTACTTTTACTTTATCACTTCAAATTTTCTTTAAATTAACTCTTTTTTATGTTTTTCTTTTACAAAATTAATACCAAACGATTTTAATTTTTCATATTCTTCTTCAGTTCTACAATTTATAAAACATAATTTATCATCTGCAACAGACTCAAGCCAAATATCATCATTTATATATATACATAAATTTTCTAAATTATATGGAAATGTAAAATCATATATATTATCTGTTTCATTCATAAAGAAATCAATAAAGTGTTTATCCATTTTAAAATAATAATATTCCTCATACTCTGTACTAATTTTATCAATAATATTGTTCTCATACTTTTCTAAAAACTTAATACACCTCTCATTATATAAAAACAACTCAATTATTGAATTAATATAACTTTTTTTATATTTAGTTAGTACATTTTGATATTCTACATCATTTTTATAATGAAGTTTTTTTCTTATTTCATTATCACAAAAAAACCTATTATCATCTTTATATTCAAAATATATATCATCTAAAGTTTTTTCTGAATAATTTTTAATTAAATTCTCTTTTGTAAATTTTGGATTTGAAATTATAATTTTTAAAATTTCTTGTTTTTTTTCTTTATTAACCACAAAATGTTTAATTTTTTTCAATTCAACCTTATCGCATATTTCATAAGCATACATAATTAATTTTTTATATGCATTATTATTAATTTTTTTTACTTGCATAAAATGCCTCCTAACTAAATACTTCTATGGTATTGAAATATACCATATATGTGGATGATTTCCAGGTTCTACAACTCCATAAACATGGAAGTGTGGATAATATCCCCTTTTATTAAAATGAACATCATCATGATAATAATGTGAATTTTGTTTTTCTGCGGCTAAAATTGCTACTTTCTCTGCATCAGCTTTAGTATCACACATAACACTCTTATAATTTTCTTGTACAGCAATAGCCGATTCCTCTATAGTTAATCTATATGATCTATATACATCTCCTGCATATACCCAAGCCCTTGTACATGGCTTAGACTGCTTATTACTTTCATTTGATTTTTTCACGCTATCTTTTGGCAATACAGTAGATTTTACTTGTTCTTTTACTTGTTCTTCAACTTTTACTTTTTTTCTTTCAACTGCTGAAATAACATCACTAGCAACAGATTTTAATGCTAGTGTTGCAACCTTAGTAAGACAAATAGCAACTGCACACCCAACAACATATTTAAAGACAGTGAGTGCAGCAGGAAGTGCAATAGCAAAATTTCCATTAAGATCAATAAATGAAACTGGATTATTATTAGAATATACAAACAAATTATAAGTCATAATTTCGTAGTCTCTACCAAATTCAGTATCAGCATTTATAAATCTACCAAATGTTGGACTATAATATCTACTATTTAAATAATATAAATTTGTTTCTTTATCATAATAATAACTTCTATATCTAAATGGATTTATATTAGCAATATGGTCAATATTATTAACATCATTTCCATTACCATCAGTATATTTTAAATATGAAATTTCTTCAATTATTTCTGTCTTAAAGGTTTAGGAAGATTTTACTTTCTAAAAAATGTTTAAGTTGAGAATATAATCTAAAATTTTTGTCAATAATTTTGCTTAACATATCTATATGATTTTT
>ERZ773192.882-NODE-882-length-34384-cov-4.403303_pt1 | contig 34384 bp, 26 predicted proteins | sample MGYA00581010_ERZ773192 | MGnify/ENA primary metagenome ERZ773192 (study PRJEB29015, sample SAMEA2737741) | human gut metagenome | biome: human gut; feature: human-associated habitat; material: faeces | place: China | collected 2012 ...
AATAGAATGCACGCTCTGCGAGCATTCTATTGTTTAAGGCACTGGTATTCCAGTGCCTTTTTGTTTTCCCAATTCACTCGTAGCTGTCTGTAAACAGATTTTATGCTCGCATAAAAATCTGTTTACAGACAGCTACGAGGGGAGCGCTATTTCATGCGCAAAAGAAGCTGCGCAATCTCATACTACGCTTTATTCCAGCTCGAATGCGCCGGTATAAAGCTGATAATACTTTCCTTTCTGCGCGATCAGCTCATCATGGCTGCCGCGCTCGATAATCCGTCCATGCTCGAGAACCATGATCACATCGGAATTCCGAACTGTGGACAGTCTGTGTGCGATAACGAATACGGTTCGTCCGTGCATCAGCGCATCCATACCTTTCTGCACAATCGCCTCTGTTCTGGTATCGATCGAAGATGTCGCCTCGTCCATAATCATAACCGGCGGATCTGCAACTGCAGCACGCGCAATCGAAATCAGCTGTCTCTGTCCCTGGGACAGGTTCGATCCGTTACCGTCGATTACCGTCTGGTAGCCTTCGGGCAGACGTGTGATGAAATCATGCGCACCCGCAAGCCTTGCAGCCCCGATACACTCTTCATCTGTCGCATCCAGCTTGCCATAGCGGATATTTTCCATGACAGTGCCGGTAAAGAGCACCGTATCCTGCAGAATAATGCCAAGAGAACGGCGCAGATCCGCTTTTTTTATCTTGTTGATATTAATTCCGTCATAACGGATTTTGCCGTCCGCGATATCATAAAACCGGTTGATCAGGTTTGTGATCGTCGTCTTTCCGGCGCCGGTCGCGCCTACAAACGCCACCTTCTGTCCGGGCTCTGCGTACAGACTGACATCATGCAGGACGATTTTATCCGGATTGTAACCAAAATCCACTTCCTTCAGGCGCACGTCGCCCGTCAGACGCGTATAGGTCACGCTGCCGTCCGCGCTGTGCGGATGCTTCCATGCCCAGATATCTGTACACTCGCTGCATTCGACCAGTTCACCATTTTCTTCTTTTGCATTGACCAAGGTTACATAGCCATCGTCTGTCTCCGGCTCTTCATCCAGCAGGCTGAAAATACGATCTGCCCCCGCAAGACCCATGACAACTGAGTTGACCTGATTGGATACCTGTCCGATATTGCCGCAGAACTGTCTTGTCATATTCAAAAAAGGTACGGTAATACTGATGGAAAGTGCCATGCCTGACAAACTCAAGTTCGGCGCGCCGGACAATAACAGCATGCCTCCAGCAAGCGCTACGACAACATAAAGGATATTGCCCATATTCATCAGAATCGGCATCAGCATGTTCGCATAACGGTTTGCCTGACAGGACATTTCAAACAGCTCGTCGTTGACCCGGTCAAAATCCTTTTTTGTCTCGGTCTCATGACTGAACACCTTGACAACCTTCTGTCCGTTCATGATCTCTTCCACAAAGCCCTCTGTCTTGCCGACTGCGATCTGCTGCTTTAAGAAAAAATGTGCCGAGCTGCTGCCGACCTTTTTGGTAACGACAAACATCAATGCAACGCCACAGAGCACGACCAAAAGCAGCCACATGCTGTAATACAGCATGATTGAAAAAATCGTAACCACGGTGATACAGGAAATCAACAGCTGCGGAATACTCTGAGAAATCAGCTGGCGCAGCGTGTCGATATCGTTAGTATAATAGCTCATGATATCGCCGTGGTTATGTGTATCAAAATACTTGATCGGCAAATCCTGCATGCGGTTGAACATTTTTTCCCGCATCTTCTTCAGGGAGCCCTGTGTGATAATCGCCATTCCATAGGAATACGCATAGCCTGCTGCCAGAGACAGCGCATACAGTACAACCAGGATGAGGACCAATCTGGTCACTGTCGGCGCTGCCGCCGCCCAGTCCTTCGTCTGCCAGTACTGCTCGACCACTGCGATGATATTCTGCTGAAAAATAGCGGGAATCGAGCTGATCAGCGCATTCAGTATGATACAGACCAAAACTAACGGCAGAAGTACCGGATAAAACTCGAACAGCATCCTGATCAGACGCTTCATCGTTCCTTTTTTCGCCTGTCCCTTATTTTTCATCAGAATCACCTCCCTTGTTCTGGGAAGTATATACTTCCCGGTAAATCTCGCTCGTCTTGAGAAGCTCTTCATGGGTGCCGATATTGCAGATCGTACCGCCGTCCATGACCAGAATCCGATCCGCATCCTGCACGGAGGAAATTCTCTGTGCGATGATGATCTTGGTCGTTTCCGGAATGTATTCGCGCAGCGCTTTGCGGATCTGTGCGTCCGTCCTGGTATCCACCGCACTGGTCGAATCGTCGAGAATCAGGATCTTCGGCTTCTTTAACAGCGCTCTTGCGATACAAAGTCTCTGCTTCTGACCGCCGGACACATTGCTGCCTCCCTGTTCGATATGCGTATCGTATTGATCCGGGAACTGCATGATAAATTCATCCGCCTGCGCCAGACGGCATGCTTCCTTTAATTCCTCATCCGTCGCGTTCTGGTTGCCCCAGCGCAGGTTTTCCTTGATCGTTCCGGAAAACAGAATATTTTTCTGTAATACGACTGCTACCTGGTTGCGCAGCACTTCCAGATCATATTCTCTGACGTCTTTTCCGCCAACCTTTACAACGCCCTCTGTCGCGTCATAAAGTCTGGAAATCAGTTGGATCAGGGAAGACTTCGAAGAACCGGTGCCACCGATAATTCCAATCGTCTCCCCGGAACGGATATGCAGATCGATATCGGCAAGCGCCATCTTCTCCGCCTGCAGAGAATATTTGAAGCTGACATGGTCGAAATCGATCGAACCATCTGCCACTTCCTCCACCGGGTCTGCAGGACTTGTCAGCGTACTGTCCTCTTTTAACACTTCCACGATTCGCTGTGCGGATTCCGCAGCCATCGTCACCATGACAAATACCATCGAGAACATCATCAGGCTATTTAATATCTGGAAGCTGTATACTAAAAGGGCAGAAAACTGTCCGACGTCCAGATCCAGACCGCCGCTCGTGATGATCGTATAAGAACCAAAGGACAGGACAAAAATCATAACCACATACAGGCAGAACTGCATCAGAGGGCTGTTGATCGCCAGAATCTTCTCCGCGCGGGTGAAATCCTGACAAACCTCTTCTGCCGCATGATGGAATTTTTCTTTTTCGTACTCCTCGCGCACAAAGGATTTTACCACGCGCATGCCCTTGACATTTTCCTGAATCGAATTGTTCAGAGCATCGTACTTACGGAATACCCGTTTAAACAGCGGGCCTACCTTATGGATCACGGCAAACAGTCCGATCCCCAGAATCGGGATGACCACCAGGAAGATCAGCGCCATCTTTCCGCCCATAATAAACGCCATCGTAAAGGAAAAGATCAACATCAGCGGGCTGCGGATCGCAAGTCGGATCAGCATCATAAATGCCAGCTGGACGTTCATAACGTCCGTCGTCATTCTCGTCACTAAAGACGAAGTAGAAAATTTGTCGATGTTTTCAAAGGAAAAATCCTGAATCCGGTAAAACATATCCTTGCGCAGGTTTTTGGCGAATCCGCAGGACGCGGACGCGCAGACCGAACCGGCTCCGGCTCCGAATGCGAGGGACATAAGCGCCATCACCACCAGAATCAGACCATACCGTGAAATGACGCCCATACCGCTTCCGGCTTTGATTTCATTGACCAGCTGAGCGACTACAAACGGGATGATACATTCCATGACCACTTCCAGAGATACCAGAATCGGTGTCAGGATCGAATCGCGCTTGTATTCCCTGATCGACTTCATCAGTTCTTTTATCATACTTTTTACGTTTGTCTCCTTTCATCTGTGAAATTGCCCGTTCAAACGAGCTTTGTGTCCACCTTTTGCCCCGGCAGGCTATGTATACGCTCAAACCGGTGCGTAAAGAGGAAAAAAAGCGGCGGGCGATAAGGCTCGCACGCCGACTTTTTCTGCTCTATGCAGATATGAAATAATTATACATGGATTTTCTTGCAAGTCAAGTCCCGGAATCCAGATGTACATCCATCTGCGGATACGGAATGCGGATGCCCGCTTCATCGAAGCCGTATTTGATATCCTCCAGCATCGTATAGCGCGCCTGCCAGTAGTTTTCCTTCTTCGCCCAGAATTTCACAACAAGGACAACACTGCTGTCTGCCAGTTCGTCTACGTTGACTGTGATCTCCCGCTCCGGAAGCACATACGGGTTTTTCTTCGCAATTTCCTGCACTGCTTTCCGTGCGCTGCGGATATCAGAATCATACGAAATTCCGACTTTCAAATCCACACGCCGTTCCGCCTCATCCGTCACGTTCGTCAGGCTGCTATTTGCGAGGTTTCCGTTCGGGATCAGAATAATCTGATTGTCATAGGTTGCAAGCTTCGTATAAAAGACAGATATCTGCTGAACAATCCCTTCGTTACCGCCCCCTTCAATGATATAATCTCCGACATGAAACGGCTTCAGCATCATAATCAGGATTCCGCCAATACAGTTACTTAAGCTTCCCTGGATCGCCAGACCGATCGTTACGCCGACCGAACCGATCACCGTCGCAATGCTTGCTGCCTCCACACCAAACAGCTGCAGAATCATGAACACCAGAATCGTATACGAAACAAACTTAATCGAGGAATCCAGAAACTGCGCCGCTTCCTCCGACGCGCTGGAACGCTCCATCGCCCGTCTGATAAAATGCCGGATCATCGCAATCAGTCTGCTGCCGATCGCAAACAGGATGAGCGCCAGCACCGTGCGGACGCCCAGCCCCAGAAGCTTGTCCGGCAGCTCGTTTAAGTAGCGTTCCAGCAGGCTCAGCTGTTTTTCCATATCCTTTAAGGATTCGTCCGGCGCGAGGCTTTCTATCTCTTCGCCTGTCAGCGTCACAGAGGATGTCAAAAATGCTGCGCCGGACATCAGCACCTTCCTCATGCTTTGGTTCCTTTCGTCACTTTCGCGGAAGAGGTAGACTTCTTAGCTACAGACGCAGGCTTCTTAGCCGTCGGCTCTTTCGGTGCGACAGCCTTCGCGGTCGCTGTCTTTTTGCGGGTCGTGCGGCATGCAGGCTTTTCTTTTTCTTTTCCCTCAAGAATCGCACTGTCCGCCTGCTCTGCCTTTTCGGTCAGCTCTTCCTTCAGGGTTTTCTTTTTCATGGCAGCTGTTTTCTTCGCAGCCTCTTCCACCGCTTTTTTGGCAGCAGCCGCTTTCCTTACGACCTCTTCTGCTGCCTGCCTTGCCACCGCTTCCTTTTCAGCTGCCTCTTCGGCAGCTTTTCTCGCAGCTTCTTCCTTCTTTGCAGCCTCCTCCGCTGCTTTTTTAGCGATTGCTTCTTTTTTCGCAGCTTCCTCTGCGGCTTTTCTCACAGCCTCTTCCGCCGCTTTTTGGGCAGCCTCGGCGATCTTTCTGCGCTCTTCTTTTTCTTCGTCCGTGTAAGGCGTATAAGCAAAAATGCTCACAGACAGCGGCGCCTGATGCATCAGAATCGAATTTTCCCTGCCGTCGGATGCGATTTCTTCCGCTTCCAGTACATAGGAGTTAATTCTTCCTTTTCCGCCAAAGGCGATATCGTCAGAGTTTAAAACTTCCGTATATTTTCCTTCAAACGGTACACCCACCCGATACTCCGGTCTGTCCACGTTTGCAAAGTTCAGGCATACCAAAAGCGTCTCTTCCTCTTTGTCGCTCTTTCTCAGATAGGAAAGCGTGCATTCGTTTGCGTCGATGCAGTCAATCCATTCGAAGCCGTCCCAGCTGTCGTCTTCCGCATACAGCGCAGGGTTTTTACGATACAGCTCGTTTAACCGCTTCACAAACCGGCGCATCTGCTCATGATAATCGTATTTTAACAGTTCCCATTCCACGCCCCGCTCTTCGTTCCACTCGTCGTACTCTGCGATATCCTGTCCCATAAACAAAAGCTTCTTGCCCGGATGCGTCATCATATAACCGTAGCCTGCGCGCAGGTTCGCGAATTTGTCCGCTTCTTCTCCCGGCATCTTGCTAAGCATCGACGCTTTGCCGTGAACTACCTCGTCATGGGATAACACGAGCATGAACTTTTCGGAATACGCATAAACCATCGAAAACGTCAGATCGTTGTGATGATACGCACGGAAATATGGGTCATACTGCATGTAGTCGAGGAAATCGTTCATCCAGCCCATATTCCATTTCATCGTAAAGCCAAGACCACCATCGTTTAAATCGCCCGTCACCTTTGGCCATGCTGTGGATTCCTCCGCGATCGTAACCGCGCCCCTGCCGCGTTTTTGAATCATGCTGTTTGTATGCTTTAAAAATTCGACCGCTTCCAGATTTTCATTGCCGCCGTACATGTTGGCAATCCACTCGCCATCCTGCTTTCCGTAATCGAGATACAGCATGGAAGCGACCGCGTCCATCCGGATTCCGTCTGCATGGAACTGCTCCACCCAGTAAAGCGCATTGGCAATCAGGTAGTTGCTTACCTGCGGTCTGCCGTAATTATAGATCAGCGTTCCCCAATGCGGATGCGCCCCCTGTCTCGGGTCTTTGTGCTCATACAGGCATGTCCCGTCGAACCCGGACAGTCCGTAAGCATCTCTCGGAAAATGGGCCGGAACCCAGTCCAGAATCACGCCGATTCCTGCTTTGTGCAGCTCGTTGACAAAATACATAAAATCCTGCGGTGTGCCATAACGTGCAGTCGGCGCATAATAGCCGATGACCTGATAGCCCCAGGATCCATCCAGCGGGTGCTCCATAACCGGCATCAGCTCCACATGGGTATAGCCCATTTCCTTCACATAGGAAATAACCTTCGGTGCAAACTCCCGGTAGTTATAATATCTGCGGCCATCCTCGGGCTTTGCAAAGGAGCCCAGATACATTTCGTAAACGCTCATCGGCTCTTTTTCAGGACAGCTTTTTTCTCGTGCCAAGATCCATGCTTCATCTTCCCAGGCAAAGCCATCGATGTTGCGAACAACAGATGCCGTGTCCGGGCGGAGCTGTTGTCCAAACGCATAGGGATCTGCCTTCAGGTAAGTCAGACCGCCCTTTAATTTCAGCTCAAACTTATAATTCTCGCCCTCTTTAACTCCGGGGATAAAAATTTCAAAAATACCGGAATCCCACAGGCGGCGCATCTGATGTCTGCGTCCATCCCAATGGTTAAAATCTCCCACAACACTGACCCGCAGCGCATTCGGTGCCCAGACTGCAAAATGTACGCCCTGGGTTTTGTCGATGGTCATCATATGCGCACCAAGGATACGGTAAGCTTCATAATGGATTCCTGCCGCAAACCGCGCCGTATCCTCTTTGGTAATGACCGGAGCAAACCGATAGGGATCTTCAAATTCTTCTGTTGTGCCATCTTCCAAAGAAGCCTTTAATGTATAGCCTCCGATTTCCTTACCGCCAACCAGTGCGGCATAATAGCCAGCCTCGTCCGCCTGCTCCATTTCCACGGTCTTTTGACCGGGCAGCTTCAGTTCCATCGAAACAGCGCCCGGATAAAATGCCTGCACCACCGTCGCATTGCCTTCCCGGTGCGGTCCCAAAAGCCGGTGCGGATCGTCCTCCTCCGAATAAATAATTGCCTCTATTTCAGGCCAGTTCATCAGCCTATACAGTTTTTCGTTCATTCGATACCCTCCTGCCGGACGCTTTTGCCGCGCTCCTCTTATTTTTATTTTACCCTTCCCGGGCACAATAGGCAAGGGAAAAAGTCTATTTACAAAAGGCCCCGGAGACTGGCACCATACTGCCTTTCTCCGGGGTCTGTGACTCTCCGTTACAGAACGCCTGCGCTTTACTTCACCACCCGCACGCGGAATACGCCGTCGATCGTCTTTAACTGATTGACAATACTGCCGCTTACGGAGGACTCCAGGTCGACCATCGTATATGCAACATCGCCTTTGGATTTGTTCATCATATTTGCGATGTTTAAGTTGTTCCAGCCGAGGACGGAGGAGAACTTCGCGATCATGTTTGCGATATTCTTATGGAAAATCACGACTCTACTTTCTGCCGTGCACACACCCATATCGCAGTCCGGGAAGTTGACGCTGTAGAGAATATTTCCGTTTTCGAGATATTCCTGCAGCTGTCTGACTGCCATAACCGCACAGTTTTCTTCCGACTCCTCGGTCGAAGCGCCCAGATGCGGGATGACGATGCAGCCCGGCTTTCCTGCCGTGACCGGATTCGGGAAATCCGAAACGTAACGGCGGATTTTGCCGGCGGTAATTCCGTCTAACACAGCTTCTTCATCCACCAGCAGATCTCTTGCAAAGTTTAACAAAATCACGCCGTCCTTCATCCGGGAGATAGCTTCTGCGCTGATCATATTTTTTGTGCTGTCCATCAGCGGCACATGGATTGTGATATAATCGCACTGCTCATAGATTTCATTGACATCCAGCACATGTCTGACGTCGCGGCTTAACTTCCACGCCGCATCGACCGATACATACGGATCATAGCCGAGCACTTCCATTCCGAGATGACGCGCCACATTAGCAACCTTGACGCCGATCGCGCCCAGTCCGATGATACCAAGGCGTTTGCCCATCACCTCTGTACCGGCAAACTTCTTCTTCGCTTTCTCCGCATCCTTCGCAATATTTTCATCTTCCTGATTTTCTTTCACCCAGTTGATGCCCGATACAACGTCACGGCTTGCTAAAAGCATTCCGGCAATGACCAGCTCTTTTACGCCGTTTGCGTTTGCACCCGGTGTATTGAACACGACGATACCTTTTTCCGCGCATTTCTCCAGCGGGATATTGTTGACGCCGGCTCCCGCTCTTGCAACCGCTAAAAGTCCATCCGGCAGCTCCATATCATGCATCGATGCACTTCGAACCAGGATGCCTTCCGCTTCTGTAATTTCGTCTGTTTTGATATAATTTTTCGAAAAATTATCGAGTCCGACCTGTGCGATCGGATTCATGCAATAATATTTTCTCATTGAAACCTCCCACTCTGCTTACTGATTCTGCGCTTCAAACTCTTTCATAAAGGCAACCAGCTTTTCCACGCCCTCCATCGGCATTGCATTGTAAATGCTTGCGCGCATGCCGCCGACGCTTCTGTGTCCCTTTAAGTTCTCCAGACCGTTTTTCTTTGCCTCTGCAACAAATTTTGCATCCAGATCGGCATTGCCTGTGATAAACGGAACGTTCATCAACGAACGGTCTTCCTTGCGGACAGTGCCTTTGAACAGCTTGCTTTCATCCAGGAAATCATACAGAATTTTCGCTTTTTTCTCGTTGTATTCTTTCATTGCTTCCAGGCCGCCGCGCTTTTGCAGCCACTTAAATACTTTGCCGCAGATGTAAATTCCGTATGCCGGAGGCGTGTTGTAAAGGGATTTCGCATCCGCATGAATTTTATATTTTAACATGGTGGGCGTGCCGGGCAGCACATCTTCTGTAATCAGGTCTTCCCGGATAATTGCGATAACTACACCGGCAGGTCCAATATTCTTCTGAACGCCACCGTAAATCATGCCATATTTGGTCACATCAACCGGCTCGGATAAGAAGCAGGAGGAAACATCCGCAACAAGGGGCTTTCCCTTTGTATTCGGAAGTGTTTTGAATTTGGTTCCGTAAATGGTGTTATTTTCACAAATATATACATAATCCGCGTCCGGGTCGATCGGCAGATCGGAGCAGTCCGGAATATAGGAAAAGGTCTGATCCTCGGAGGATGCAACCGCATTTGCCTTTCCGTAAATGGAAGCCTCTTTCCATGCCTTTTTCGCCCACTGTCCGGTTATGATGTAATCCGCTACGCGGTTTTTCATCAGGTTCATCGGAATCATCGCAAACTGCTGGCTTGCGCCACCCTGTAAAAACAGCACTTTATAGTTATCGGGGATTCCCATCAGCTGACGTAAATCAGCCTCCGCCTCATCGATGATTTTCTGATAGGTACCGGAACGATGGCTCATCTCCATAACTGACATTCCACAGCCTCTGTAATCAAGCATTTCGTCTGCTGCTTCCTGCAGCACTTCTTCCGGCAGGACAGCCGGGCCTGCACTGAAATTGTACACTCTGGACATTTTTACCTCTCATTCCGCCGCCTGTGCGGCACTTGAATTTTCTAAAAAGCCGATCTGCCCGTTCTTATCAAACATGTGTTTTTGTGATACGGACATTTGGATTAAAAAAAATGATATCGAATACCGCTCATGCCTGAATAAAAATACGGATACCGACCTTTCGGTCTATTGTACCCGTATTTTTCGCTTTAGTCAACTACTACGTTAATTTATTTACTTGCAAGGTCATCCCCATCGAAAACCTCGCTGATCGCTGCACCCGCTGGAACCATCGGAAATACCTTATCGTCTTCAGGAATTCTGCAGTCGATGACAACCGGCTTCTGAAGTGCGATTGCCTTTTCAATTGCCGGAGCAACCTCCTCCTTCGCGGTGACGCGGATTGCCGCGCATCCCAATCCTTCTGCTACCTTGCAGTAATCCACTGCATCCTCCAGAACCGTCTGGGAATAGCGTTTTCCATAAAAGAGCGTCTGCCACTGGCGCACCATGCCCAACACATGATTGTTGATGATGATCTGGATGATCGGAATCTGATATCTGCTGGCTGTTGCAAGCTCGATCAGGTTCATACGGAAGCATCCGTCTCCGCCGATATTAACGCAGATTTTATCCGGGCAGCCTGTTTTCGCGCCGATGCATGCCCCGATACCGTAGCCCATCGTGCCAAGACCGCCGGAGGACAAAAACGTGCGGGGCTTCGTATAATGATAATACTGCGCCGCCCACATCTGATGCTGTCCGACGTCGGTTGTGATAATTGCATTGCCTTTCGTAATGCGGTCTAATTCTTCTATAATATAAGGGCAGCTCAACTGGCTGTCGTCATATTTGAGCGGATACTTTTCTTTTAATTCCAGAATATGCGCCGTCCACTCCGGATGATGCATCTGTTCCATCCGTGCAATCAGCTTTGTCAAAACATCCTTCAGATCTCCGACAATGGACACATCCGCATGGATATTTTTATTGATCTCAGCAGCATCAATATCGATATGCAGGATCTTTGCGTTCTTTGCAAATAAGGATGCATTGCCGATGACACGGTCAGAAAATCTCGCGCCCAGTGCAACCAGAAGGTCACACTCGCTCACTCCGAGGTTGGAGGTCTTTGTGCCGTGCATACCGATCATACCGGTATAGAGCGGATCGTAACCGTCATATGCCCCCTTTCCCATCAGGGTATCACAGACCGGAGAATCCAGTTTTTTGGCAAATGCACGCACCTCTTCTGAAGCGCCAGAAAGAATTGCTCCGCCGCCCAGATAAATATAGGGTTTTTTCGCCTTGGAAATCACTTCCAGCGCGGCATCTAAATCTTCCTGCGTGTAATGTCCGGCACGTTCAACTGATTCCGGCTCTTTGGGTGTATATTCACAGCTTGCTGCCGTTACATCTTTGGTAATATCTACCAGTACCGGTCCGGGTCTTCCAGATTTTGCAATGTGAAATGCCTTGCGCAGCGTGTCTGCCAGAATATTGACATCTTTTACAATGTAACCGTGTTTGGTGATCGGCATCGTCACGCCTGCGATATCGACCTCCTGGAAGGAATCTTTTCCCAGAAGCGGCAGCGTTACATTACAGGTAATCGCTACCATCGGAACGGAATCCATGTACGCGGTCGCAATGCCGGTAACCAGATTCGTCGCGCCGGGACCACTGGTCGCCATACACACACCGACTTTTCCGGTTGCACGCGCATAGCCATCTGCTGCATGTGCAGCACCCTGTTCATGAGATGTCAGCACATGGAAAATCTCATCGCTATGCTTGTATAACGCATCATATACATTCAAAATGGAGCCGCCCGGATATCCGAACACAACATCCACGCCCTGTTCTTTTAAACACTCTATGACGATTTCAGCACCAGTACGAACCATATCGTCCTCCCCCTTTTTATCTTTATTTCTTAATTTCAAGTACAGCGCCTCTGTTTCCGCTGGTTACCATTTCCCGGTAACGTGCCAGATATCCGGTGGTTACCTTCGGCTCTCTGGGCTGCCATTTTGCCCTTCTCTCTGCCAGCACTTCATCAGAGACCTTCATATCCAGACGATTTTCCGGAATATTGATGCTGATGATATCGCCCTCTTCTACCAGTGCGATGGGACCGCCGACAGCAGCCTCCGGGGAAACATGACCGATCGACGCACCTCTGGATGCACCGGAGAAACGACCGTCCGTAATCAGCGCAACACTGGAACCAAGACCCATACCTGCGATTGCAGAAGTCGGATTCAGCATTTCTCTCATGCCGGGGCCGCCTTTGGGTCCCTCGTAACGGATCACAACGACATCGCCGGGAACAATCTTGCCGCCCTTGATCGCAGCAATCGCGTCCTCCTCGCAGTCAAATACCCTTGCAGGGCCTTCATGAACCATCATTTCCGGTACAACAGCGCTTCTCTTTACAACACCGGTATCCGGAGCCAGGTTGCCTTTGAGTACAGCGATACCGCCTGTCTCAGAATAGGGATTTTCAACCGGACGAATCACTTCGGGATTGCGGTTTACACAGGCTTCGATATTTTCGCCGACGGTCTTTCCTGTTACCGTCATCAGGTCTGTCTTTAACAGTCCCTTCTTATTTAATTCATTCATAACTGCGTATACGCCGCCAGCCTCATTTAAGTCTTCAATGTAGGTCGGACCTGCAGGTGCCAGATGACACAGGTTCGGTGTATGGGAAGAAATTTCATTTGCGATTTCCATGTTCAGCTCTACGCCTGCCTCATGCGCGATTGCAGGCAGATGCAGCATGGAGTTTGTAGAACAGCCGAGCGCCATATCGACGGTCAGGGCGTTTAAGAACGCATCCTTTGTCATGATGTCGCGAGGCTTGATATCCTTGCGAACCAGCTCCATAATCTGCATACCGGCATGCTTTGCCAGCTGGATACGTGCAGAATATACTGCCGGAATTGTGCCGTTGCCCTTTAAGCCCATGCCCAGCGCCTCTGTCAGACAGTTCATGGAGTTTGCGGTGTACATACCGGAACAGGAACCGCAGGTCGGACATACTTTTTCTTCGTATTCCTGCAGCTCTTCCAGCGACATGGTGCCTGCTGCCACGGAGCCTACTGCTTCAAACATAGAAGATAAGCTTCTCTTTCTGCCGTGCAGATGTCCTGCCAGCATTGGACCGCCGGAAACAAAAATCGTCGGGATATTCAGTCTTGCCGCTGCCATCAAAAGACCGGGCACATTTTTATCACAGTTAGGGATACATACCAGACCATCGAACTGATGTGCCATCGCCATACACTCGGTGCTGTCGCAGATCAGGTCTCTGGTTACGAGGGAATATTTCATGCCGACATGTCCCATCGCGATACCATCGCAGACTGCGATTGCCGGGAATACGACCGGGGTGCCCCCCGCCATTGCAACGCCGAGCTTGACCGCTTCTGTAATTTTATCCAGGTTCATATGTCCGGGCACGATTTCGTTATAGGAGTTTACAATACCGATCAGCGGTCTGTTCTTTTCCTCCTCTGTCATGCCCAGAGCATTCATCAGACTTCTGTGGGGTGCCTGCTGGACGCCTTTTGTTACATTATCACTTCTCATTTGTTCGTTCCTCACATTCTGTTATCAAAAATTAAATCCGCTCTGCAAGCAGATCGCCCATCTTGCTGCATCCAACCAGTGTACACCCCTCGGACATAATATCTCCGGTGCGGTAGCCCTCTGCCAGAACCTTGCGAACCGCTTCTTCCACTGCTTCTGCCTCTTTATCCAGATCAAATGTGTAACGCAGCATCATGGCAGCGCTCAGCACAGTTGCAATGGGATTTGCGAGATCTTTGCCCGCGATATCCGGCGCACTGCCGTGACTGGGCTCATATAAGCCGAACTTTGTATCGTTTAAGCTTGCGGAGGACAGCATACCGATCGAGCCGGTCACCATGCTCGCTTCATCCGAAAGAATATCGCCGAACATATTTTCGGTCAGGATCACATCGAACTGCGCCGGATCCTTGACCAGCTGCATCGCACAGTTGTCCACGAGCATATGAGACAGCTCCACATCAGGATAATCCTTTGCCACCTCTTCCACCACGCTTCTCCACAGTCTCGAGGAATCCAGCACGTTTGCCTTGTCCACGCTCGTCACTTTGCCTTTTCTCTTGCGCGCTACATCAAACGCTTTGATCGCGATTCGGCGGATTTCCTCTTCGGTGTAGGTCAGGGTATCGACTGCCTTGCGTACGCCGTTTTCTGTCGTCGTATGGCGCTCGCCAAAATACAGACCGCCGGTCAGCTCTCTCATAATCAGCATGTCAAAGCCTGCCTTGCTGATTTCTTCTTTTAACGGGCACGCGCCTGCAAGCTGCGGATACAAATAAGCCGGTCTTAAATTTGCAAATAAGTTGAGTGCTTTGCGGATCTTCAACAGACCTGCTTCCGGACGCTTTTCCGGAGGGAGCTTGTACCAGGGGGAGGTGTTGGTATCTCCGCCGATGGAACCCATCAGAACCGCATCTGCCGCCTTCGCTGTCGCAATCGCCTCATCTGTCAGCGGTACGCCGTGCACATCAATCGATGCACCGCCCATCAAAATCTCCTTGCGTTCTATTTCATGGCCGAATTTCTTCGCCACCTGATCCAGTACTTTATTCGCCTGTGCTACAATTTCCGGTCCGATTCCATCGCCCGGAATGCATGCAATCTGTAATTTCATCGAGCTGTTCCTCCAATACTGCGCCCAATTGTAATTGAGCTGTTCTTTCTAAGTTTAACGTAACACTGTATATTTTTCAATACAAACAGGAAAAAAGCCATATCGGTTTGATATGGCTTTTATAACTTGAGGGAATGAATTTCGTGTTTTCCATTCTTTTCTGATATAGGCTTACTGCTTTCGTGCGGCGGTTTTCTCGCCAGGCGTTTTCTCATCATGATACAGCACCCATGAAATCACGAAGCTGACCACAAACGCCACCCCGATCACAAGGGTATATTGCAGCGTATCATCCGTCGTAATCAGATATCCGAACAGTCCGGTTACGCCATAAGCTGTCGCTCCAATTCCTGTCCATCCGGCAATCAGTGCACCGCAGGCCCCTCCGATCATTCCTGCCACAAACGGTTTCATGTAACGGATATTGACACCGAAAATCGCAGGCTCGGTGATGCCTAAAAATGCGGACAGCGAAGACGGCAGCGCAAGGGCCTTTACCCTGCTGTTTTTGGTTTTTAATGCCAGAGCAAGCGCCGCTGCACCCTGACCGACATTGGCTGCCGTCGCAATTGGCATCCACGTATTTAATCCGCTTTTTGAAATCAGTCCCGCTTCCAGCGCGCTATACATATGATGTACACCCGCTACAACCGTCGGCGCATAGACAGCGCCGCACAGTGCCGCACCGATTCCAAAGGGAAGCGTAATCAGCCACTGAGCGCCTGCCAATACACCGTTTTCCACCCAGGAAAAAACAGGTCCAAAAATTGTCAGGGTCAAATACCCAGTTACAAGAACCGTCACAAGCGGTGTCACAAACAGGTCGATCATTTCCGGAACGATCTTGTGCAGTTTCTTTTCCAGCATGCTCATAAACCATACTGCGATCACAACCGGAATGACATGTCCCTGATAGCCGACAAGCTCGATCTGATATAACCCAAACCATGCATTCAATTTGGGAATACTTTCTGCACCTACAACACTCCATGCATTCATCAAATCCGGATGAATCATGATCATACCGATAACTGCACCAAGATACAGATTTCCGCCAAATACCTTTGCCGCGCTGATCGCGATCAGGATCGGCAGAAAAACAAATGCCGCATTCGAAAACAGGTGAAGGATCGTATATGTACCGGACTGCTCCATTGCAGGATAAACCTCACAAAGTCCTTCCAGAATCCCCACCAGCAGACCGCTCGCTACGATTGCCGGAATGATCGGAATAAATACATCTCCCAGTGTCTTTACTGCACGCCTCCAAAGGCTCGTCTTTGTGCTTGCTGCCTGTCGGACTTCTTCCCTGGAAGATGCGCTGATGCCCGCGATCTGGATAAATTCGTCGTAAACCTTGTTGACCGTTCCTGTCCCGAAAATAATCTGCAGCTGTCCGGACGCGAAAAAGACTCCCTTCACACCGTCGATTGCTTCGATTGCTTCCTTGCTGCACTTGTCATCGTCTCCGATGACCAGACGCAGCCGCGTCGCACAGTGCGCAGCGCTGATGATGTTTTCCCCGCCGCCTATGTTGTCACAGATTTGCTGTGCTGTTTTCCTGTAATCCATGGTACCCTCCGCCCTCTGTTTTCACGACATTTTGTAAATTCACGTTTTCGCCAAAAAGAGTATACATCTTTTCAGGCAACTTATACAAGCAGCTCCGACAATCCTTTTTTTAGATTGCCGGAGCTGTCTCTACGTCTTTATGAAATTGAAATCACTCCTCTTCGTCTACAGATTTTGTTTCTGCAACTGTTTCTTCCAAAGTGCTTTGCGCAACATTCTCCCGGATTTTGATATCGCCGTTTTCTGCGGATACCCGGATGACAGCACTGCCGGGTGCCTGTTTTCTGTACTCTACTGCGTCTCCGTTCTCATTTTCCATCATCTCATATCCCGAAAAATAAATTTTACCATATTCTGTGTAGAGATCATATCCATATGCATCCGCCTTCTGCATTCCGTATATGTTCGTATCCCCGTAACTGTTTTTTACATCCAGCGTGCCCTGCGTTCCTGCAAAAACAGTTACCGAACCATTCTCCGCTTCCAAAGACGCCTGTGTGCTTTCGATACAGCCAATGTTCAGATCTCCATACAAACCGGTGATTTCTACCTTATTACCGGTCAGATTTCCGGTCTTGATGTCACCGTCTTCGTCGTAAATACTCAGGTCAATTCCGTTCCAGTCCTCCATTTTAATCTCACCATAGCTCGTCTTTACAGAAAGCTTCTCTGCAGAAAGATTCGCTGCAAGATCGATATCCCACGGTGCATCGACCGAAACCTCTTTCAGCTTGGCACCCTTCGGCACTGTGATTTTCACATAAGGATCATCCTGCCGCCGTTCTCCTTCTTCTCCCCAGAGCCGGAAATACCACCGATTTCCTTCCTGCGTTTCCCCGAAATCGCCTTCTTTCACTATGAGTGTTCCATTCTCCACCTGACACACCGGTTCTTCCCGATCGCCTGCCAGAAGATATTCAACACTATAAGAATCGCCTTCCTCCAAAGAAAACTCTCCGTATTTCAGATCAACCTCAATTTTTTCAAACGCTGCCAGCTTCTTCTGTCCGGCATAATCCTGTACCGTCTCCGGGCAGGCTGTTGTCTCTTTCAAATGAATTCCTTCGTTATCCAGATAAAACACCGGGCTTCCTCCCATCGCAATCCCAATGCCAATACAGATGCCGCCTGCTGCCAACAGACCTGTCGAGATCAGAAGCGTCTTTTTCAATGTTTTATTTTTCATCGCTGTCCGTCTCCTTTCTCTCCAGCAGGTGAAATCCGTTGCTGTCCGTTTCAGCAGCAGATGTGCCTGTCATCTGTTCGCCGGGCGCTGCCTCAGGTTCCGGCTCTGCGCTGCCGGCTTTTTTCTTTCCGCCAGCCTTGCTGCGGATCCATAAAATTCCTTTCCAGATCAGCCACACCAGTCCGATCAGCAATGCTGTGCCCAGGATTGCTGATCCTGTCATCATAAAGCCGCTGCCCAGAATCGTAAAGCCGCTGCCAACCGCATGAAACATCGAAACAATTCCTGTCCCGATGAAAAACAGTCCGCCCAGAAGCAGTGCTGCCAGCACAAGGATCATTCCGATGCCGCAGGCTGCGCTGCAGGCCAACAGACCGAGCACGCAGGCACCCAGTGCTACTGCAATGCCTACTGCAGCGGCAAGCAGTCCGATCCCTACCGGGACCACCACCGGCAGGGCACATAATCCGAGGAGGATCACCAGCACGATCTGCCAGGGCTTCCAGTTTGATTTTTGCTGTGTTACAGATTGTTTTGTTTTTGTTTCGTTCATTGCTATTCCTCGCTTTCTCTTTCTGAGTACAAGCATACCGACACAACAAAAAAAGCTCCCGCTAAAACTGTGGAAGCTTTTCCAAAACAATTCTTAAATTTTTCTAAATCGCAGTTTGGCGCGTCGTCCCTCTCTCCTCTATACGAAAACCCATTTTAATTTCTTTTCCGGCAGGATTTCCATTCATCAGCTCCAGCAAAAGCCGCGCCGCCTCCTGTCCGCTGGTCTGGTAAAAAAAGTGCACGCTGGAAAGCTTCGGCGCAACGATCCGCCCGGAAACCGTGTCGCCCACGCCGGAAATCGCAACCTGCTGCGGAATCCGGATCTGATGCTCCTGCAGCCAGCCAAGCGCGCCGAGCGCTACGGAATCCGTTGCCCCAAATACTGCATCAATCTCCGGATGCCGCTCCCATAAGCGTCCCATCGCCTCATAGCCGTCCTCAACAGAAAAAGCACTTTCCTCATAAAAGCTGTTGTCCCAGTCTATTCCCTTTTCTTCCAGAACATCCAAAAATCCACGGAAACGTTCTTCCCCGGCTGCATGATCTCGCTTCGTCACACCAAGACACGCCGGATGCTTCGCATCCTTTAACATCATACGCGCGGATTCCTTTGCTGCAAGATAATCATCCTGATAGACGCAGCTGTAGCCTTCCAGCTTCTGTCCCAGCACCACGACCGGAACCTGCAGCGCGCGCAGTGCACGCTTGTGCGCCGGTGTGAAAATCGTCCCGATCAGGATAATCCCGTCCACCTGATTTTCGGAAAAGAGCTTTAAATACTCCACTTCCTCGCGTTCCTGGTTTTCCGTGTTTGCCAAAAGCAGCCAGAAGCCCGCCTGCTTTAGCTCCTTGCTGATCCCGGAGATCATCCCGCTGATGGATTCGGAATTGATCTTCGGGATAATCACACCGATCTGCTTCGTCTTTTTGGTACGCAGCATCTGTGCCTGCGCAGACGGTTTATAACCGGTCTCCTCGATCACCCTGCGGATCTGCTCCCGCTTTTCTGCACTGACATAGCCATCGTTAAAGTAACGGGAAACGGTGGCCCGGGAGACATTTGCCAACTTTGCAATTTCATTTATGTTCATTTCAAAAAATCCATCCTCAATCTCTGCAGCATTTTTCTTTTGTGAGATTGATCTCAGTATACCATTCCGTCTGAAAATCTGCAAGCAGAATACAGCGCCTTATCCCAACACCTCCCGGTATACGCGCAGCACATTTTCTCCCATGACCTTATCACGCTGTCTGGCGGTAAGCCCTGCCTTTGCAAGCGCATCCTCCAGAACCGGCATTGCGTCTGCGCCCGGGAGCTCTGCATGGGTCCGAATTCCGTCAAAATCGCTGCCCAGTCCCAGGCAGTCCTCTCCGCCGACTTTTATGATATGTGCCGCATGGCGTGCCACGTCTGCAGCTGTGCCCGGATAGTCCTTTTGGGCATTTAAAAAGGACGGACAGAAGTTCAGTCCGGTCACACCGCCTTTTTCTGCCAACAGGCGGATCATGTCGTCCGTCAAATTGCGCACCGCCGGACAGATTGCGCGGGCATCGGAATGGCTTGCGACAAAGGGACGCTTCGTATGGGACGCCACGTCATAAAAGCCCGCGTCCGACAGATGGGACACATCCACGATCATTCCAAGCCGCTCCATCTCTTCCAGAAATAAAAATCCGAACTCTGTCAGCCCATCCTTCGTATTCGGAACCGTCCTATCCGGCTTGCCATCCCCGGAAATGGCAAAATTCGGAAAACCGATCTCGTTTGGAAAATTCCAGGTCAGCGTCAACATCCGGACACCTCTGTCATAAAATTCCCGCAGCTTTTCCAGGCTGCCCTGACACACCGCGCCCTCTTCGATTGTCAAAAGCGCGCTCATGCGCCCGTTTTTCTGATTTTCCAAAATGTCATTATAGCATCTGACCTGACCAATCTGCTCCGGAAACAGTGCCATCTGCCGATCAAAGCAGTCCGCCAGTGTCAGCGCCTGCTGATATGGATCTTCACAATTTTCTGTACAGACGAACAGTGCAAAATTCTGAAGCAGGTAATCCCCCTGTTTCATCTTATCCAGACGAATATGCAGTCTGTTGTCCTGCAGTGTCCACCCTTTTTCTTTGTTTTCATAAAGTGCTGCGATCGTGTCGCAGTGCATATCAACAACTTTCATAAAATCCTCCATTCCGCAGGCGCTTTGTGCCGAAGGTGTCGCGAGGAAAACGTCCAGTTCGGCTCTGCGATCCCAGCTACTCTGTGATGCCTGCGTCACATATCGCTGTGTGACGAAAAAACCGGAACACACGTCCTGTGAGCCTATCACATGCGCATATTCCGGTTCTTTTATCTGTCTCTAAAATTCGTCTTATTTCTTCTTTGTATCTACAGGTGCTTCTGCATCAGCCTTTTCCACCTGTACGATCGCGCTCTTCTGCATCGGAATACGGCAGTTTTTGTTGTTGCCGAACTCAACGATAACGGTATCATCTGTGATGTCGATAATGATTCCGTAGAAGCCGCTGGTGGTCAGAACGCAATCTCCGATCTCCAGAGTAGAAAGCATTGCGCTGGTCTTCTTCTGCTCTTTCTTCTGCGGACGATACAGTACGAAGTAGAAAAATACACCAAAAACTACCACATACATTAAAATAAGCGGAATCATGCTGCCTGCGCTTGCTGACTCAGATGCTGTCAGTAAAATACTCATTTTCTATATTCCTCCTGGTTTATAAAGTAAAACCCTGCCCTGCAGGATTCTCCCTGCCCGGTCTCTTTACCGTAGCCTATTTTCCATCATACACAATTCTTTGCATGCCGTCAAGTTTTCGCTTCTTATATGCTGCAAATTCTCCCTTATCCAGCGCATCCCGGATTTCTGTCATCATCGTATTATAGAAATACAGGTTGTGCATGACGCACAGGCGCATGCCCAGCATCTCTTTTGCTTTTAACAGGTGACGGATATAGGCTCTGGAATACCGTCTGCAGACAGGGCATTGACATCCTGGCTCGATGGGCTGCATATCCAGCTCATACTGCGCGTTGAACAGATTGATCTTGCCGAAGTTTGTATATAGATGTCCATGACGTCCGTTTCTGGTGGGATATACGCAGTCAAAAAAGTCCACGCCGCGTTCCACTGCCTCCAAAATATTTGCAGGTGTACCGACTCCCATCAGATAGGTCGGTTTGTCCACGGGCAAGTAGGGAACTGTCTCTTCCAGAATGTGATACATTTCCTCATGGGTCTCACCGACCGCAAGACCGCCGACCGCATAACCGTCCAGATCCAGGTCTGTAATCCGTTTGGCATGCTCTACTCGGATATCCGAGTAAATTGCACCCTGGTTAATGCCGAACAAAAGCTGCTGCTTATTGATCGTATCGTCCAGGCTGTTCAGGCGAGCCATCTCTTTTTTGCAGCGCTCCAGCCATCTTGTCGTCCGGTCTACGGAAGGCTGCACGTAGCTTCTCTCCGCTTTTGCAGGCGCACACTCATCGAATGCCATTGCAATGGTAGATGCGAGGTTTGACTGAATCCGCATACTCTCTTCCGGTCCCATGAAGATCTTATGCCCGTCGATATGGCAGCGGAAGGTTACCCCCTCCTCTTTGATCTTCCGCAGACCAGCCAGTGAAAACACCTGAAATCCGCCGGAATCGGTTAAAATCGGCTTATTCCAGCTCATAAAGCGATGCAGTCCACCCATCGCCTTGATCTTTTCATCACCGGGACGCACATGCAGATGATAGGTGTTGGAAAGCTCCACCTGTGTGCCCAGTCCTTCCAGATCCTCCGTAGAAACCGCACCCTTGATCGCAGCAACGGTTCCGACATTCATAAAAACCGGTGTCTGGATCGTACCATGCACAGTTTCCATTACCGCACGTTTTGCACATCCCTCCTGTTTCAATACCTTGTAGGTCATCTTTTCACTCATCTTAATCTCCATTCCAGATTTTCTTTAATTTATCATCCGCTTTTTGGAAAAATCCTGCGATCGCCGTACTTTTTTCAAAGGGTGCAAACAGTTTTTGCCGAAGCAGCTCGATCGCTGTACATACCAGGTAGATCGCTGCTATCACCCCCATACAGGCAAAGGGCAGATACCAGTGTCCAAGCCAGGCAGCGCCGTCGATTTTCGTCCAGAGGCTCTCCCGGATATAGTAGTGATCATGGATCAGGTAAACGCCAAAGGACGCACCTGCAATCCGATTGATCAGGCCTGCGCCTCTTCCCGGTGCAATCCTCAGATTCAAAAATGCAAGAAACAAAAAAATCGACGCAGCTGTCACCAGAATCGAGCTATAGACATAAAACACACTATACCCCCACATCAGATCGTCCAGAAAGCTGATCGCGCCAAACGGAGAGGACAGCAGTGCCTCGATCACAAACCGGCTGAGGGGAATCAGCAGGGAGGTTCCAACTGCAGGCAGAAACCATTTCAGGAATTTTCCATCCGGCTGATAATACAAACGGATATAGGCTCCGCACAGATAAATCGTCAAAAACCACGATATACTCACACCGCCAGCGGTATTGAGGGCCGAAGAAAAATAAAAAATGTTTGGCCACACAGACACCAAAGCCAGAGCCAGAGCACACGCACAGGCAAGCTGACGCTTCGTCAGTGCCAGGATCAGCTTATTCATCACCGGTGCCAGCACATACATGCCTACGTACATGGAAACAAACCAGTAAAAATCCGACGAGATCGGTAAAATCGAATAGACCAGATATTCCAAGTCATGGGGTACATCTGTAAAAATCCAATAAATCGCCGTAATTCCCAAGGCATAAAACAGTACCTGAACCGCCAGTTTTACAAGCTTCCAAAGGCTGAATCTCGATTCCGTCAGAAAGTAGCTGCTGATCAACAGATACAGATTGATACAGGTAAAGGAAACGCCAAACAACGTCCAAACCAGATAATAAGAAGCAGTCCCCCTCTTCGCAGCTCCGATCAGATTTCCATGGTTCATCAGGTGTGCCGTCACAACAAACACCATGGCGAGAAGCCTGAGAAGCTCCAGATTCGCCTGTCTCGTTTTTTTCATAAATCAGATATACCCCGTTTCTCTAGAAAATCGTTTTCACCATGCATAGATAAAAATTAGTATAACAGATTCCCTTGTATCCGTCAAAAAAATGTTTTATACTATAGGGAAAATTCCCTTATCGAAAGGAGTGTGTTTCATGTCCGGTTCTGTTTTTGGCACCATTTTCCGCGTTTCCACATGGGGGGAATCCCATGGCAAGGCGATCGGCGCTGTCATAGATGGCTGTCCGGCAGGTCTTCCCTTATGCGAGGCGGATATCCAGCCTTATCTCGACAGGAGAAAGCCCGGCTCCGGCAAATATGTCACTCAACGAAAGGAGGCTGACGAGGTTCAGATCCTCTCCGGCATTTTCGATGGAAAAACAACGGGAACTCCGATTTCCCTGCTCGTCTATAATACCTCTCAGCGATCCTCCGATTATACGGAAATCGCCCAGAACTACCGCCCCGGACATGCAGACTACACCTTTGATGAAAAATACGGCTTTCGTGACTATCGCGGCGGCGGCCGTTCCTCCGGAAGAGAAACGACCGGACGTGTTGCCGCCGGTGCAATCGCCATAAAGATCTTAAACCGGCTCGGTATCGATGTCTGCGCCTATACCCGTTCAATCGGTCCTGTTTCCATTCATCCGGATACCTTTGACCGGGAAGCAATCACTCAGACCTCTACTGGTATGCCGGATAAAAAAGCTTCCGCCGACGCAGAAGCTTTTCTCGAAACCTGTATCAAAAATCAGGATTCCTCCGGCGGTGTGATCGAATGCTGTGTGACCGGTCTTCCTGCCGGGATCGGCGATCCGGTCTTTGACAAGCTTGATGCAAGGCTTGCTTCAGCGATCATGTCCATCGGTGCAGTCAAAGCTGTTGAAATCGGTGACGGCATCGAGGTTTCTTCCCGCAAAGGCTCCGAAAACAACGATGCCTTTTGCATAAAGGATGGACAGGTTTCCAAGAAAACCAACCACGCCGGCGGTATTTTAGGCGGCATCAGCGACGGCTCTCCCGTCCTTCTGCGCGCTCATATCAAGCCAACTCCATCCATCTTTCAGCCACAGCAAACCATCGGCCGTGACCATATGGAACGTACGCTGCAGATCAAGGGACGCCACGATCCTGTCATCGTTCCCCGCGCAGTCGTGGTTGTAGAAAGCATGACAGCCCTGACCATACTGGATCTGATGCTGTCCAATATGGGAGCACGAATGGATCATCTTGAAAAAATCTACACGAAATAAGCACTTTTGTTTTCTTTGGCAGAAGCTCTGCACCAGCTGCAACGCCAATGATTTTTCTTTCCTATCAACACGCGTTTCAAGGCGCACCCATAAAAATTCCCCACCGGCCTTTGCCGATGGGGAATTTTCTGATTCTATTCTTCTTCCAGTCTGTGGAAAATAACGCAGTTAGGCTGATCCACCTTGATCTCCGGCCCGTTCATAACGATCAATCCGGTATCCGGGTGCACTGTAAAGAATGTCATTGTATTCGATTCGTGATTTAAGGAAACCAGATGTCTATTATCCGGGAACAGCATCGCATCCTTCGGATATTCTCCACTGATAGGCAGACAGAACAGTTTCGTCAAAAGTCCGGTCTTCTGGTCAATCTTGTACATTACGACGCTGTTATCTCCCGCATTGGAGCTGATCAGATACTGGAAATCCTCCGAAAGATTCAGCGCACTCGCTGCGGAATTACTCGCATGATAATCGTTGACTGTGGAGATCGTCTGTATCTTTTCAAAGAACGGATTGCCCTTTTTTTCTTCATAGGTATAAACATCTATGATATTTTTCAGTTCATGAACGATGTAAAGAATCCTTCCGTCCCTGCTGAATTTGATATGACGGGGTGCAGATTCCATTTCACTGCGGATAACATCTGCCAGTGTCAGCTTACCGGTCTGATGGTCGAGGCGGTATACCTTGACATGATCCATGCCAAGATCTGCTGCACACAGATAGTGATTGTCTCTCGTCATCTTCACACAGCTGACGTGGGGACGGAAATTTCGCTCTGCAATACTGCCCAGTCCACGATGGAAAATCTCATCCGTAATCTCTCCGACACTGCCGTCCTCCTTCAAACGCAGCGCTGTGATCTTGCCGTCATGCCAGCCTGCCACGAACAGGAAACGATCTTCATAATCTGTGGAAAGATAGCAGCCGCGCATGCCATTAATGCCCGCCATGTTGATCGGTTTTAAATGTCCATCCTTTAAAATTTCATAGGATTCCACACCAAAGTCTGTAATGGAATACAGCCATTTACGGTTGTGCGAAATCGTCAGATAGGATGAGTTCGTAATCTCGACACGATCCTTTAATGTAAATCTTCCATTTTCTACATCTACATCATAAATCGTAATACCATGATTGTCTCCCATTGTATAGGTAGAGACATAGGCAACGTACTTTTTCTGATTTGTCATGTTCAAACCTCCTGCGGCAAAAATGTTCTGCTCATTTATTTTACCATACCTGTCCCGTTTTTGTTAATCCCTTTTTCACTTTTCGTTCCAGTTCAATCGCTGCATTTCCAAAGAACCATCTAAAACCGGTGTTCAGCGCCTTGGGATGGTCCCGCGCAGGGACAGGCTGCGATGCAGCCGCAGACCGTTTGAAAGCGCCGGTACTTGGGCAGCGTACTTTGCTGCCTTATGTACCGCTGCGCTTTCATCCGAGCGAAAGCATGTCTGCGCGCACGCAGCCTGCCCCTGCGCGGGAATAGCCCAAGGCGCCAAAAATCGCCCTAAAATGGCGTTCTTCCTGCACCCGCGAAAAAACTATGTAAAATATTATTTTCCCCATTGACAGACCCGTCAAAAAACGTATAATAAAGCTCAGTGCGTTTGTTTAGTATCATTAAACTTTTTGTTTAAAATAACTATGAAGGATCAGACATGAAAATCGGAGCAAAGGTAAAGGAACTGCGAGTGCAAAAGGGACTGACACAGGAGGAGCTGGCTGACCGGACAGAGCTTTCCAAAGGCTTTATCTCTCAGCTGGAGCGGGATCTGACCTCTCCTTCCATCGCAACCCTGATGGACATCCTGCAGGCACTGGGAACAGATTTAAAGGATTTCTTTAATGAAGAACCGGAAGAGCAGATCGTTTTTAAAGAAAGCGACTACTTTGAAAAGCTGGACGAAGAATACGGCAACAAAACCGAATGGATCATTCCAAACGCCCAGAAAAACATTATGGAGCCCATCCGCCTGACGCTTGCACCGGGCGGCAGCACCTATCCGGACAACCCCCACGAAGGGGAAGAGTTCGGCTATATATTAAGCGGCAGCATCACGATCCATATCGGCAAAAAGAGCTACCGCGCCAAAAAGGGCGAATCCTTTTATTTTACGCCTAAGTCGACACATTATATTTCGGCAAGTAAAAAGACGGGAGCAAGCCTGATCTGGGTTTCCAGTCCGCCAAGCTTCTAATGCTTGAAGCTGACGCAAACTATAAACACACCGTCAGGAAAAGTCGTCTTTTGCGCTGACATTTCATTATTTGAAGGAAGGGACAGTATCCGCTGTCGGATACCGCATGGGAGAAGTACCAATGAGCAACCGGCTGATCGATTTACAGCACATCACCAAAATTTACGATGACAACACCGTACTGGATGATCTGAACCTCTACATCCGGGAGAACGAGTTTTTAACCCTCCTTGGCCCCAGCGGCTGCGGAAAAACAACAACTCTGCGCATTATCGGCGGTTTTGAAAAGCCGGATAATGGCTGCGTTTTATTCAACGGCAAGGACATCACAAACATGCCGCCCAACAAACGTCAGCTAAACACCGTTTTCCAGAAATATGCCCTCTTTCCCCATATGACGATCGCAGAAAATATCGCCTTCGGTTTAAAGATCAAGGGAAAGACCAAAAGCTATATTCAGGACAAAATCCGTTATGCCCTCAAGCTGGTCAACCTTGACGGCTACGAAAACCGTATGCCTGATTCTCTAAGCGGCGGTCAGCAGCAGCGTATTGCCATTGCACGGGCGATCGTAAATGAGCCAAAGCTCCTGCTTCTCGATGAGCCCCTCGGTGCCCTGGACTTAAAGCTGCGCCAGGACATGCAGTATGAGCTGATCCGTCTGAAAAATGAGCTCGGCATCACATTCATCTATGTCACTCATGACCAGGAAGAAGCTCTGACCATGTCCGATACCATCGTTGTTATGAACCAGGGCTACATTCAGCAGATCGGCACGCCGGAAAAGATCTACAATGAGCCGGAGAATGCTTTCGTTGCAGACTTCATCGGAGACTCCAACATCATCGACGGCATCATGATCCGCGATGAGCTTGTTTCCATCCTCGGACAGAAGTTTCCCTGCGTGGATAAGGGCTTTGGCACAAACAAGCCCGTCGATGTTGTAATCCGTCCGGAAGACGTGGATCTGGTCAAACCGGAAGAAGGAACGCTGACCGGAACAGTAACACATCTGATCTTTAAGGGCGTTCATTATGAAATGGAAGTAACCGCAAACGGCTTTGAATGGCTGGTACACTCCACCGATATGTTCCCGGTGGGCACAGAGGTCGGCATCCGCGTCGATCCCTTCGATATCCAGATCATGAACAAGCCTGCTTCGGAAGATGAGGAGGCGGTATCCATCGATGAGTAAACCAGTGAAAAAAAATACGATGCCAAAGGCGCCGTGGCCCCACAACAGGCTCATGGCTGCGCCATATCTGTTCTGGTCTGCTGCATTTATCATCATCCCGCTGTGTATGATCTTTTACTACGGACTCACAGACAGAAGCGGTGCATTTACCTTTGAAAATGTCGCTGCCATCTCCTCGCCGGAGCATATGAAGGCACTGATTACTGCACTCGTGCTTTCCTTAATCAGCACAGTTGTCTGTCTTGCCCTTGCCTACCCCCTTGCCATGATCCTGGCAGGCAGGCATGTCAGCCAGCAGAGCTTTATCGTCCTGATTTTCATCCTTCCCATGTGGATGAACTTTCTCCTGCGCACCCTTGCATGGCAGACACTCCTTGAAAAAACAGGCGTCATCAACTCGGTTCTGTCCTTTTTCGGGCTGCCGACTTTAAATATTATCAATACCCCCGGCGCGATTATCCTCGGCATGGTATATAACTTCCTGCCGTTTATGGTATTGCCCCTGTATAATGCACTGACAAAGATTGACCCGAATGTCATCAATGCCGCCCACGATCTCGGTGCCAACTGGTTCCAGACCTTTTTACGCGTTATTTTCCCGCTGAGTCTCCCTGGTGTCATCAGCGGCATCACCATGGTGTTCGTACCGGCTCTGACAACCTTCGTGATTTCGAATCTGCTGGGTGGCAGCAAGATCCTGCTGATCGGAAACGTTATTGAGCAGGAATTCACTCAGGCAAGCAACTGGCATTTAGGCAGCGGTCTTTCCATTGTTTTGATGGTATTTATCCTGATCAACATGCTGATGACTGCAATTTTTGATAAAAACGGGGAGGGAACTTCCTTATGATAAAAACAACTGCCCAAAAAATTTATATCGCCCTGATTTTTATCTTCATGTATGCCCCCATCGCAACGCTGATCGTTCTTTCCTTTAACGCCAGCAAAACCCGGGCAAAATGGGGCGGCTTTACAACGAAATGGTACACTCAGCTGTTTTCCAACTCAGAAATCATGCAGGCACTTTACAACACGCTCCTGATTGCGCTGTTATCTGCTGTTTTTGCAACGCTGATCGGCACCATTGCCGCACTGTCCATTCAGGGCATGAAAAAAAAGAGCCGTGCTGTGTTGATGAGCATCACCAATATCCCGATGTTGAATGCCGAGATCGTAACCGGTATTTCCCTGATGCTTCTGTTTTTAACCTTTAAAGCGCGTTTTGGTTTTATCACCATCCTGCTCTCCCACATAACCTTCAATATTCCCTATGTGATCCTGAGCGTTATGCCGCGCTTAAAGCAATTAAACCCAAGTGTTTACGAAGCTGCCCTCGATCTGGGCGCATCCCCCTGGCAGGCATTTTTCAAGGTCGTATTTCCTGATCTGCTGCCCGGTGTCATGTCCGGATTTTTAATGGCCTTTACGATGTCCCTGGATGATTTTATCATCACGCACTTTACGAAGGGTCCCGGCGTAGATACCCTTTCCACCAAAATCTACACCGAGGTTAAAAAGGGCATTAAGCCGGAAATGTATGCACTTTCCACACTTATTTTTATGACCGTTCTGGTTCTTCTGATCCTTGTCAACAAGGCTCCGAAGCCAAAGGAAAAACAATAGAATGCACGCTCTGCGAGCATTTTATTGTCATGAATAACACTCCGGGATTCTCCCGTGATACACAGACAGCCAACTGTCTTCCTAAACTATTTTACTTACAGAAAGGAATCCATTCATGAAAAAGAACACCATTGCAAAGCTCCTTACTGCTGCCCTGTGCACCGGTCTGATTGCAGGCATGACAACCGGCTGCGGCAGCGCTTCCTCTGCTTCCGGCGAAAAGGGACAGGTCATCGTCTACAACTGGGGGGAATACATCGATCCCGATACGATCACCATGTTTGAAGAAGAAACCGGCATAAAGGTGGTTTATGATGAATTTGAAACCAACGAAATCATGTATCCCAAGGTAGAAACCGGTGCTTCCGAATATGATGTCATCTGCCCTTCCGACTACATGATCAGCAAGATGATTGAAAACGATCTGCTCTCCGAGCTGAACTTCGATAACATGCCCAATGCCAAGGCAAACATCGGCGAACAGTATTGGGAGCAGTCCAAGGGCTTTGATCCGGAAAACAAATATTCCGTTCCTTACTGCTGGGGAACCGTCGGCATTCTGTACAACAAAACCATGGTAGATGAGCCGGTTGACAGCTGGTCGATCCTCTGGGATGAAAAATATGCCGACAGCATTCTGATGCAGGACTCCGTACGCGATGCATTTATGGTTGCACTCAAATTAAACGGCAATTCCATGAATACCCTTGACGAAACCGAGCTTGCAGCTGCACGGGACCTGCTGATCAAACAGAAGCCTCTTGTACAGGCCTACGTTATCGACCAGGTGCGTGACAAGATGATCGGCGGCGAAGCAGCACTCGGCGTTATCTACTCCGGCGAAGCGATTTTCACTCAGCGTGAAAACTCTGACCTGGAATATGTCATCCCGAAGGAGGGTACCAATGTCTGGATCGATTCCTGGGTAATTCCCAAGAACGCTCCCAATAAGGAAAATGCAGAAAAGTTCATTGACTTTATGTGCCGCGGTGACGTTGCTTTAAAGAATTTCGAGTACATTACCTACTCCACCCCTAACGATGCAGCCCGCGACCTGATCGAGGACGAAGACCTGAAAAATTCCCAAATTGCTTTCCCGGATTTAAGCCAGTATTCCGGTTTGGAAACCTATACCTATCTCGGTGAAGACGGGGATTCCCTCTATAATGACATGTGGAAGGAAGTTAAATCCAACTAACTTATGGAACGCATTTTACAGTATGAAATCAAAGCAAGCGACGATTCTCCTACCGTCGCTTGCTTTTTAAAACGGCAGGGGTATTCCTCCGCCAACTTAACTGACTTAAAAAAGATGCCGGAAAGCATCCTCATAAACGGTACTCCCGCCTATATGATCCGCCACCTGCAGGAAGGTGACCGCTTAACTGTACACATTCAGGAAACTGCGGTCTCTGAAAAAATACCTCCGGTTTATCATCCCCTGGACATCGTTTACGAGGATGAAGACCTCCTGGTAATCAACAAACCAGCCGATCTTCCGATCCATCCGTCGATGCGCAACTACACCCATTCCCTTGCAAACGGGCTCGCCTGGTATTTTGCTCAGAAAGACTGTCCCTTCGTCTTTCGCTGTATCAACCGGCTCGATCATAACACCTCCGGTCTGACCATCATCGCAAAGCATTTGGTCAGCGGCAGTATTCTCGCAACCATGGTCCGGAACCGGGAAATCCACCGGGAATACCTCGGGATCTCTCGCGGCAGGATCACTCCCTCCTCCGGAACCATCACCGCTCCACTGGGACGAAGGGACGGCTCCATCATCGAGCGTACCATCGACTTTGAACATGGCGAATCTGCCATTACTCACTATGAAGTGTTGGAAGAAAAAAACGGACACAGTCTGGTCCGCCTGACACTGGAAACCGGCCGTACCCACCAGATCCGGATCCATATGAAATATCTGGGCTATCCGCTGATCGGAGATTCCCTCTATAATCCTGATATGGAGTGGATTTCCAGACAGGCGCTGCATGCAACCCGTCTGCGTTTTCATCATCCCATCACCAAAGAACCTCTGGAATTTCATGTTCCCCTCCCCCGGGACATGCAAAACGTACTGGAGGGCATCCGGCCAGACGCCTGATGCCCTCCTTTTGCTTCCACTTTGCCTCAGCCTTCAACTGAGCGTACTATGGTGCAGCACGTATATCTATTTTTGTCAATCTCTGACCCGCGTCCAAACCTGCATTTCGTTTTCGCCGCGGTTTGCCCAGGTATAATACGGAATATACGAAAGCTCCGCTTTTTCAAACTCCGGCTTCTTCCAGACATGATACAGCGCTTCGCTTTCTTTTTCTATATGCGTATCAAGCTGCCGGAACCCTGCTGCAGTCAGCTTTTTGACCGGCGTTCCGCAAATATTGACGTCCGACACCGTTACGTTTAACTCCGGGTCAATCAGCAGCTTCTGCAGATCTTTTCCGTTGTCTGTCTCTTCCAGACAATAGACAACCGGCCCTCTCATCACGGCCCCTTTCCCCATATCCTCACGCACGGCTTCCTTTGCCGCGATCAGGCGAACCTCCATCGGAAAATGAAGCGTAAATTCTTCTTCCTCTCCCCAATCCTTTTGCAGATACAGGTAACCGTCCTTTTCTTCCGTACCACCGGTAAAACCATCCAGCTCATATCTGCTGCACCAGTCCGGTATCCGCAGTGCAAGCTTCAGTCCGGTATCCTTTGCGCGGATTGTGATTTTCACATCCCCCTCCCAAGGAAAATTAGATTCCACACGGATATCTGCTGTCTTTTCGCCGATCTTCTTTTCCAGGGTGCTTCCCATATAAAGATGTAAAAACAGCGTATCCTCGTTTTCCGTATATGCATAGGAACCGATCGAGCTGAGCAAACGCGCCAGGTTGGGCGGGCAGCATGCGCAGCCGAACCATTTCTGGCGAACCGGCTTGACATGAAATTTTCGTTCATCCTTATGACATGCCTCCGGCAGTACCTCCAGCGGATTGACATAGAAAAAGCTCTTTCCATCCAGCGCCATGCCGCTGAGCACGCCATTATAAAGTGCGCGTTCCATAACGTTTGCATACCTTGCCTCCGGCGCGATTTCCAGCATTCTCCGCGCAAAAAAGACAAGACCGATCGACGCACAGGTTTCCGCATACGCCGTGTCGTTCGGCAGATCGTAGGCATAGGTGAACGCCTCGCCCAGATGGGTGCTGCCGATTCCGCCTGTAACGTACATTTTTTTCTCCGTGATGTTGTCCCAGAGCCTCCGGCACGCCTCATACAGCGCTTCCTCACCTGTCAGCCTCGCCACATCCGCCATGCCGGAATATAGATAAACCGCACGCACGGAATGTCCGAACGCCTCGTCCTGCTTGCGCACCGGCAGATGCGCCTGATAATAGGAATAACGAAGCTCGTCCTCATGCCCCTTTTTTACTTCTTCGGGATGCTCTTGATCAAAGTAGTAGGGACGCTTTCCGCGCTCGTCCACGAAATACCGGGCAAGGTTTAAGTATTTTTCCTTCCCGGTCAGTTCATAAAGCCGCACAAGGGCCATCTCTGCGATTTCATGTCCCGGATAACCGTGAAGCTTTCCCTCTTCCGTACCGAAATTTGCCGCCACATAGTCTGCAAATCGTTCCGCCGCCTTCAACAGCTTGTTCTTGCCAGTCGCCTGAAAATATGCCACAGCCCCTTCAATCAGGTGTCCGAAGCAGTACAACTCGTGATGGTCCTTCAGATTCGTAAAGGTCGCGTCACGACCACTTAAAATATAGTAGGTGTCCAGATATCCGTCGTCCTGCTGTGCGGCGCAGACGATATCGATCGCGCCATCCGCGATTTTTTCCAGCTCCGGATCGGGATGCTGCGTTAAAGAATAACCAACCGCCTCGATCCATTTCGAAAAATCGCTGTCCTGGAACACAAACCCGTAAAATTCGTCATCTTTTAACTGCTTCGGATCCTCCGGTAACACCTCAAAGCCGCGATAGGTATACTTCGGCGCAATAAATGTGTTTCCTTTTTCTTTCTTTTCCTGGTTCAGCTTTCCTGCAGCCTTGAAATTGTGCATACAGAAGCTCGGTGCCGCGCCCTCCACGCGGTCATTTAAGGCATCCCACTGATACGGGATCACCTCCTTGCGTACGAGCTCCATTTCCCCTTTCCAAAAGGTGTCCGTCACCTGAATGTTTTTCAGCGAAACGGGTGCGGAATAATTGTGTTTATCCATGTTGTTCCTCTCCTGTGTCTGTATTTTTTGTAATATGAAATCCTGTGATACCCTTATGCGTCTGCGTTTGCGTTGATCTGATCGATGACTCCTCTGATCCCCATCCACACGGACAGATCAGTGAAAATATCGACGATACTGCCCTGATCGGTAAACGGGGATTCCTGCAATACGGAAAGGTCTTTTAACATTCCGTTATGTACAATATATTCAATAATCTGATTGACAAAATAAATTTGTCTGCTGTCCATATTGGTATCAGACAGATATGCAGAAAACGCCTCTTTTGCCGCATTCATATCCAGTCCAACAATTTCACGGACAAATTCTCCCAGCGGTTTTTGCCCAATCTCATTTTCATAATCCTGTTTTGTCCCGATTTCTTTCCAAAGAATTTCTTCCAGACTGTCAATATCGTTTTCTGTCAGAGGCTTGTTCGTCTTTAATTTTGCAATCACGATATTGTCCTGATGCTCCCTGATATAAAACTCTGCTCTTTCCTTATAATTCTTCAATTCATCATTGTCAAGCTCCGCTTTGTTCCAGTCCATCGACAAAATCTCATCCGTAAAATATGTGATATAGGTATTTCTTTCCTCCGTCGGAATATATTTCATCAGACTGCGAAGCCGCTCTCTGATTTCTTCAAAATCCTCCATTCCTGCTCGTTCCAAAGTAAACGTCAAATCCTGCGCCTACCCTTAAATTTAACGCCGCTTTTATGAGCGGCGTGGTTTCCGGCATTCCTCGGGAAG
>ERZ773192.888-NODE-888-length-34271-cov-5.202829_pt1 | contig 34271 bp, 36 predicted proteins | sample MGYA00581010_ERZ773192 | MGnify/ENA primary metagenome ERZ773192 (study PRJEB29015, sample SAMEA2737741) | human gut metagenome | biome: human gut; feature: human-associated habitat; material: faeces | place: China | collected 2012 ...
CAAAGAATAAATAGTAATTTTTAAAGAAATATTCAAAAATACAAATTACAATTTAGTAATTAGTTAGAAAAATAGTAATTTGTAATGGTAGAAATATAAACTCTCACTATATGTCCTGTTAATATTTAATTGAGTTATATACAATATTTTTTGAAGGGAGATAAAATTATGAATCAAGATAAAATAGGAAAATTTTTAGCTAGTTTAAGAAAAGAAAACAATTTGACTCAAGAAGATATTGCTGAAAAATTAAATGTTAATGTTAAAAGTGTTAGTAGATGGGAAAACGGTAGAAATTTACCAGATCCGTCTATTATGAAAGAAATATGTAAAATTTATAATGTATCAATCAATGAATTATTTAATGGAGAAAAAGTAAAAAAATCAAATAAAGTAAGACAAATATTTTTGTTCTATATCATAGTTAGTTTAACTGGAATATTTATCCTCCCAACATTGGGAATTATAGCACCAGCATTTATTATAAGTGCTATATTATGTCCTATATTTGGTTTAGTTAAATTAATTGGATATATATTCAAATTTGATGTACCATTTGTAATGTTTGAATTTGGAAGTTATTCTTTAAATCCTGTTTTAGGTTTTGTACTATCAATAATTGTTGGTGTAGTATTATTTATAATTGGTGTTGTTTCATGGAAATTATTAATTAAATATATACATTTTGTAACAAATAAGAGAAAAAAATTATATATAGAGTTATAGTTTATTAATCATGCAAATTACAATTTGTATGAATAGATCAGAAAGAAATTTCTGGTCTTTTTTTTGTAAGAAGAAAGAAGGAAAAAATGAAAATATTAATTATTAGTTTAATTGGAATAGTATTGTTTTTATTAATACTATTCCTGTATTGCACTTGTGTAATATCAAGTAGATGTTCAAGGGAGGATGATTTTATGTATATTACTGAAACTACTGAGAATGCTAAAAAGTTAATTGAAGAATTAGAGAAAAAAGATGATATAAACAAATTAAAATTTCTTATTTATATATTTGGACTACTAAACAATAATCAAATAAATGATAAGAACGAGGCAAATCCAAATCTAGTAGATGATGATATGAAAATATTATCTTTGGAATTACTAGGAATGCCTGAAAATGCAAATACGATTTTCTTACAGTATTTGGCTATGCTACATAATATTATGACTGAATCAAAAGATGCCTATGAAGATAATGGAAATTGTTATAGGAGTAAAATATAGTGATGATGATAAAAAATTAGCATCAACTTTTGAAAAGTTAGATTTTAATGAAAAACTTGATGTATTTAGTGAAATTATTATTAGGTACGATAATGAAACATATTTTACAAATGAAATAACTATGATTTCATTTGATTCAAATTCTAATGGGTTTGACCTAGTAAAAAAATTCAAGATTTTAAAGAATAGTATATTAAACCTATAAATTGTTATTTGAAAACTTAATATTTTTAAATAATGATTTATAGTAGGGTACTCTTTCTCATTAAGAAAATATTGGGTTTCAAATAATATTGAAAATAATTGGAACTCAATATTTGAGTTCTTTTTTTCGTATGAACTTAATAGTCTTAATGAGAGGAGGAATATTTTGAATTTTGCAGATGAATTAGAAACATATACAAATACAAAAGAATTACCGAAAGAGTACCTCATATTAAAGTTAAGAATGTCCTTTAACAAGGATTTATTTGAAGAAAAAATAATATCATTTGATATATATAATAGGATGCAAAAACTATTAACGAAGAAAATGGATAAAATATTATTAGAGTATAAAGAATAATATTAAAGAAAGGAGCAAATCTATGAATATCATTAAAGCAAGACAAGAATTAACAATGGGTAAGAGTATATATGATATGAATTTACGAGTTGTAAATTATGATCGTGTATCAACAGATAAAGAAGAACAGTTAAATTCATTAATAAATCAAGCAAATTATTTTAATGATATGATTGCAGGAGTTGAAAAGTGGAATCATATTGGAAGTTATGTAGATGAGGGTATTTCAGGAACTCAAGTTTATAAACGAGATGATTTTTTAAGAATGATAGAAGATGCTAGATTAGGTAAATTTGATTTAATCGTTACAAAAGAAATTTCTAGATTTGCTCGTAATACCATTGATAGTATAAAATACACACAATTACTTTTAAGTTATGGAGTAATAGTATTCTTTGTTTCTGACAATATAAATACTATAAATCCTGATAGTGAATTTAGGCTAACATTAATGGCAAGTATGGCACAAGATGAAGTTAGAAAATTATCTGAAAGAGTTAAATTTGGAATTAGAAGAAGTATTAAAGATGGAAAAGTTGGTGGTGGAGGACTTTATGGTTATATTAAGAAAAATTGTAAGTTAATAATAAATGAATCTGAAGCACCAGCAGTAAGAAAAATATTTTCTTTATATTCATCAGGAGAATATGGCTTTAAAAAAATTGCAGAAATATTAGCAGGAGATGGATATTTTACTAGAAACGGAAAAGTATTTAGTGATACTACTTTGAGAAAAATGGTTATCAATCCTAGATATAAGGGTTGGTATACTGCCAATATGAGTGAAGTAGAAGATTATAAAACTCACAAGAAAGTTTCAAAAGCAAAAGAAGAATGGGTAATATATAAAGATGAAAGTGGCTCTATACCTGCAATTGTATCTGAAGAAATATGGAACAAAGCTAATGAAATACATAATGAACGAAAAAGTAGGTGGAATAAAAATGTTTTAAACAAAGAATTTTATATTCAAAATAGAAACTATACATCAAAAATATTTTGTATGGAACATAATACGACATTTATTAGATCTGCTAGTGGAAAAAGGAAAGATAATCCGATTTGGCAGTGTAATGAGTTTTTGAGACACGGTATTAAAGGATGTGCAACACCACGATTATTTGAAAAGCATCTTAATGAAATATTTACAACAATGCTAGAAAAAATTGTGGATAATAAAGAAGAAATATTAGACGAAATTTCTAATGATTATCTTAATCTTATTAAAGAAAGTAATAGTGCTTATGATACAGATTCTCTAAAACAAAAAATAAATGAGCAACAAATACTAAAAGAAAGAATACTTGATATGTCATTAAGAAAAATGATTAGTGATGATGAATTTATTGAAAAGAATAATAAAATAAAAAATGAAATATCAAAGTTAAATAAAGAACTAATTCAAATTGAAAGTAATAAAGAATCAATTCCTTATTATGAGAAGATAATATCTCAAATCAGAGAAAGTTTAACACCTAAATTAGATATAAAAAATAATGTGGGTAAGTACTTTAATTTATTTATTGATAAAGTATTTGTTAGTAAAATTAATAATAATAGAAAACATTTAAAATTACAAATGGTTTTTAACTTTAAACATAATGATGAAGAAGTAGAAATTGATATGAATAATAATTCTAGTGGTGGAAGCAATTCTAAACCTACAACAACTAATAGAGATTATAATGTAAGAGTGTCTTTTGACAATAATTTTTTAAAACAAAAGTATCTCTTGCTTTCCACCAATGAATCCAGGTTTCGTTAAATTAGGGCAGATGTTAGGAAAAGAAAAACTATTTTCATATCTCGATTTATTTGGATTTGGTTCTAAAACAGGAATTGATTTAAACGGAGAAAGTAAAGGTATTATTTTCCCAATGGAAAAAGTAGGGGAGTTAGAATTAGTAACAACAGCTTTTGGTCAAGGAGTAAGCGTAACTCCAATTCAACAAGTAACGGCTGTATCTTCCATAGTAAATGGTGGTAACCTTTATAAACCTTATGTAGTAAAGGGAATACTAGAGCCTGAAACAAATACTATGATTCAAGAAAATAAACCAACTTTAGTTAGAAATACCATTTCAGAAGCAACTAGTTTAAAAATGCGTAGAGCCCTAGAAAGTGTTGTTGCTTTAGGTGGAGGAAAAGCAGCATATATTGATGGATATCGTGTTGGAGGTAAAACAGGAACAGCTCAAAAAGTAGAAAATGGTAGATATTTAGTAGGAAACTATATCATGAGTTTTATGTCTGTTGTACCTTCTAACAATCCACAAGCAGTTTTATATATAGCTCTTGATAATCCTAAAAATACAGCACTACTTTCCAGTTATACAACTACTCCTATTGCTAGACGTGTATTATTAGATATTATTGATGCCTTAAAAATAGAAAAACAAGAAGGTCAAATAGAAAAGGATTATACATGGGAAGATAAAGTTTATTATGAAGTACCAAATGTAGAAGGTCTAGAAGTAAAAGAAGCTAAGAAATTATTAACCAACTGGAAAATAGAATATGCAGGAAGTGGCAATAAAGTAATCAGTCAAAGCCCTAAAGCAGGTGAAAGATTAGCAGCTGATGATACTATTGTCTTAATGTTAGGTAACTAAAAGATCTAGTTTTTGCTAGATCTTTTCCATACTTTAAAAATAATAATTCCGATAATAACGAATCCATCTAAAATAATGATAGCTCTATACATAAGAGGTGCTTTATAAGTTAAAGTATATGTGTTTTCATTGCCTATAAATTCTATTAGTCCAAATTCATTTTCGTAAAACTTAATTTTCTTATTGTTGGAATCTCTTAATTCATATCCAACATAATAAATCTTTGGCAGTTCAATCTTTTGCTTATGGTCTGTTTCTATTTCAAATTTTAAAAATCTACTACTATTTCTTGTAATAGTATAAACACAATCATCACATTTAATTTCTCTTTTTTTACTATTAAAATAATCTAAATTTTCATTAGCTGAAATAGGAAGATATTCTCTTGAATTACCCATACCAAAATTATAATCTATATCAGAATCTAATAAATAAGTATAATTCATCATACTTTTAATAAATGGTATTTCAGTAACTATTAATAAACAAGTAAAAATAATAGTAGCAATTTTTAATTTTTTAATACTTAGTTTAGTAAAACAAATTGGAGCAATAATACTAAGTGATACTGTTATAAAAGTTTGAAGTCGCCATGGAAATTGTATCATGTAGAAGAACTTTGGTAATAAATTCCAAGGAAATACTTTAAGACACATAATAAAATTAATTAAAAATAATATAATAAAATAGTATAAGTTTTTATTTTTATCTTTAATAATGATAAAACAACTGATTAAAAAAGTAATAATTACTAAAATATTAGTAAATTGTGGAACTTCCCAACTATAATCATTTAATGGAATAATAAAACTTTTTAATGGTAAAGTAGAAGCATTGATATCTTGAATATTAGCCATATAGCCATCAGTAAATACCGAATAATTACCACCCATTTTTTGACTAACTAATAGTGTTAAGAATGGTAAGACAATCATACTTACTATAGAAATTCCTTTTAATAGTTTTAAAATGTTTTCTTTTTGGAATAATTGCTTATAGAAAAATAGAGCCCATATTATTATAAATAAAGTAGCATATAAAGACATAACTAAGTGTGAAAGAATAAGACCAGAATAACTAACTACAAATAAAACTAAATACTTTTTATTATTGATTAAACGGTTTAAACTAAGGAGTATCATAGGGAAAAATAGAAAAATAAATATTTCATTATAACTACTTCTAACAATCATATCACCCATACGATAAGGTGTTAATAGATAAATAATAGAGCTAAGTAGTGAAGTATATTTATTTTTAGTTAAATCAAAAGCTAAATAGTACATGATAATTCCTGATGATATTGAAACTAATAGATACATAAAAACTAAACAGTTATCAGCACCAAAATCAAGAAATCTAAAAATTCTATTTATATATCCACCAATGTAATGTGGTAGTGGTGCATAAAATAAATGAGTTCCATATCCTAAGCCATTTCCAATAATATTGCTAATCTTTGGAAGAGGATTAGTTAATCTCATAGTATTACTAATATCTTTTATATTAACTAAATGAAATCGGGTATCATGGCCTAATACATTACTTTTGACTAATAAAGGAAATATCGATAGAACACTTATGATAATAATAATGAATACTATATGCCTTTTTTTCATAAAATCACTGCCTTTTAATATAATTATACTAATTTTTAGGAATTAAACAAATTATATTTTAAAGTAAAAAGTTATTTATAAATAATAAGAGTAGATAAAGAAGGAAGAACTCATAGATATAATTAATAAAATAAATAGATAAGGAATACGATTTTGTATTCCTTTTAGTATAATTGAAATAAGGTATCATATAATGAATTAACGAGATGGTATTACTATATAGTGTAAAATTTTGTATATTGATATAAATGTTCTTCGGTAAAAAGTAAAAGTGTAGTATAATGTTTAAAGAAACAGGAGTGATAATATGCTAATTCTAACAAAATCAGTATTTGCGATTATGATTGGCTTTTTATGTTCTGTAGTATTAGGTCTGATTTTAATACCAGCGTTAAAAAAATTAAATGTTGGTCAAAGAATTAGTGTATTTGTAGGAGAAAGTCATCGTAAAAAAGAAGGAACACCTACCATGGGTGGCTTGATTTTTATTTTTTCTACCTTATTTACAACTTTCCTATTACTAATTACACATAAAATTGAATATACCACTAATTTAGGAATCGTTTTAGTTGTTTTTATTGGTTATGCCATTATTGGTTTTCTAGATGATTATTTAAGTATTAAAAGACATAATAATGAAGGATTAACCGAAGTACAGAAATTAATAGGTCAAGTTATCATAGCTTTGATATTTTTCTATATGTATATTAGAAATGGTGGTCAAACAGCTTTAATTGTATCAACTTTAGGGATTCATATTGAAATGGGTTGGGTATACGGTTTATTTATTCTTTTCCTATTAGTAGGGGGATCTAATGCTGTTAACTTAACAGATGGTTTAGATGGGTTAGCTGGAGGATTATCGGCAATTGCCTTTATTGCATTTAGTTTAATTTCTATGGTTGTTGGTTTTGAAGATATGGGAATATTTACCTTTATCTTAGCAGGAAGTATTTTAGGATTTTTAGTTTTTAACACTTATCCTGCTAAAGTATTTATGGGAGATACTGGTAGTCTTGCCTTAGGTGGTGTTATGTCTACAATTGCGGTACTTACTCACCGTGAAGTAACTTTAGCAGTAGTAGCAAGTATCTTTATTATTGAAACATTAAGTGTAATTCTACAAGTATTTTGGCTTTACGTATTTAAGAAGAAATTATTCTTAATGACACCACTTCATCATCATTTTGAAAAACTAGGTTGGAAAGAACAAGATATCGTTAAATTATTTTGGGTTGTTGGCTTAGTTCTAGCAATGGGTGGTATTTTCTTTGGAGTATGGTTATAAAGAAAGAGTGATGAGATGAAAAAGCGAAAATTTGACTTAGTTCTTTTTATCGCTGTAATACTCTTAATACTATTTGGACTCATAATGATTTATTCTGCTTCTTCTATTTGGGCAGAGTATAAGTTTCACGATAGTTTTAAATATGTGAAACAACAGTCATTATTCATTATAATAGGAATCGTACTAATGATTACAATATCAAAACTAGATTATTCATGGTATTATAAAAAGACAAACTTAATTTTAACTGTTTGTCTATTTTTATTAGTTTTAGTTTTAATTCCAGGTATTGGTAGTGTCAGAAATGGGAGTCGTAGTTGGTTTGGTATTGGTTCTTTTGGAATTCAGCCAAGTGAATTTGCGAAACTTGGACTCATTATTTTTACGGCCAAGTATTTATCAAACAATAATAAATTTTTAAAAGATATTAGAAAAGGCGTTATTCCTATTTTAATAGTTTTATTTACCGTCTTTGGTCTAATTATGCTACAACCTGATTTTGGTACAGGAATGATTATTGTAGTAAGTATTTTAGCTATGTTGTTTATTGCTGGAGTAAATATTAAATTCTTTATTGGTTTAGGTGTTTTAGGAGTAGGGGGAATTGTTTTTCTAATTTTAATAGCACCTTACAGAATGGATCGTATTACTTCTTTTATCAATCCATGGAAAGATCCACTTGGAACAGGATTTCAAATTATTCAAAGTTTATACGCAATAGGTCCAGGTGGACTACTAGGACAAGGCTTTTTAAATTCTAGACAAAAACAATTTTATTTGCCGGAACCACAAACAGATTTTATTTTTTCTATTATTAGTGAAGAGTTTGGTTTCTTAGGAGTAGTTATCGTTAGTGTTTTATTTATTACTATTTTATATCGTGGAATTAAAATTGCCTTAAGCTGTAAAGATAGTTTTCCAAAATACTTAGCTTTTGGTATGATATTTCAGATTTTAATTCAAGCAGTCATGAATCTAATGGTGGTAATTGGCTTAATTCCAGTTACAGGTGTAACCTTACCATTTTTAAGTTATGGTGGCTCTAGTTTATTAATTACATTAGTTAGTATTGGAATACTACTAAATATTAGTAGGTATCAAAAATAAAAGATAAATCTTTTGTTAATTTTTTGTAGATATCTATTTGCACCATTGAAAAAATTAAGATATAATAAACCTAGAATTTATATGGGGAGTATGTGTATGAAGTTAAATTCAAAAAAATGTTTTGTGATAATTTTTATAATATTATTTGCAGTAGTAGTTACTTTTCTTTATCTGAATAGTAATTTAAAAAAATCAAATAAAAAGATTGAAAAAGATAGTGGCAATACTGAGATTAAAACAGAAGAACAAAATAAAGATTCTAATTTAGAAATTGAACAAGTTGGAAATCAATCTGATAGTGATAAAGAGAATACAACTAGTAATTCTTCTGAAAATTCATTATCTACAGAAAAAGATAAAACAAATTCTAATCAAAAAAATAATAGTAATAATAGTAATAGTAACATAACTGTGAAACCTAATAACAATAACAATAACAATAACAAATCTGATACTAATAAAAATACCAATAAAACAGATACTAAGACAGATAATAATCAGAATAATAAAACAGATACTAATAAAGAAAATAATAGCACTGGTTCTTTAACTAATCAAAATAATAATGCTAATAAGCAAGAGACTAATAAAGTAGAAAAACCAACGCCTTCACAAACACCATCACCATCACCAAAAACACAAGAGCAAATTAATAATGAATACAGAAATCAAATTCGAGCAAAATATAATGTTTCTATTGGTTATAAAGATGAGATAGATGGTAATTATGCCAATGATTATGCAATACCAACTAAAATCTATGATGATGATGAAATATATAATCATTTAAAAAAAATAGACAGTGCTTTAAGCAAATACCCTAGTTCTTTCTTTAAAGAAATTAAAAATAAATGGAAACAAGTTACTATTTATTTAGTTAAAAGTATAAAAGTGGGTACTGCTGGATTAACAGATAATAGAAATCCTAATACAACCATTATTTTACTGGATACAGGAAGTTATTTGTTTGAAAGCACTCTACATCACGAAATGATGCATTATATAGACTGCTATTTAGCAACTATTATTGGAGCTAGTGCTTTGGAAAATAGTATGGCAGAGTTTAATCCTCAAGGATTTGTTTACGGAAATCAAAATAATGATTATGTTTATTATTTTTCAAATCCATACTATTTTATATCTAGTTATTCTAAAACAAATTATAAAGAAGATAGGGCAGTTATTTTTGAAGATATGATGTTCAGAAGTTTAAAGAAAGAATACTATGTAAAGGGTAATCCCATCAATGAAAAAGCTAAAGTAATTAGTAAACAGTTAAATACTTATTTTGATTCTGTTTCTGATAATGTAGTAGAACATTGGGAAAGATTTATAGCATGGTAAAATGTGCTTTTCCGTTCATTTTCGTTCGTTTTCGGTAAAAATTAACTGAAAGTAGAGGTAAAAATACCAAAAACGTACGAAAATCTACAGAAACTTAAAAAAATAAACATTTTAAAAAAAAATACTTTAAAATAAAAAATGTAGCAAAATGCTACATTTATTTCATTTCTTCTAACTCGGTTGTTAAAGCTGGATAATATTCAATAATATCAGAAAACTGACAATTTAAGAAATTACAGATTCTAGCTAAAACAATAATATCTAATTTTGTAAGTTCTCCATTAATAATTCTTTGAATTACTTTAAAATCAGTATTTGTTTCTCTCATAAGTTTATTCTTACTAATATTTCTATTTCTTAATATATCATTTAATTTAAATAAGTAATAACCATCTTCAATATTAACTTTTACCATTACAACACTTCCTATGGTAAATTTTACCAATTAAACTAGTTTATTGACTATTGGTTGTATAACCATTATAATAATAATAGAATATGAAAGGAGTCTATATGGATCAAGAAATGTGTATGAAAATAGCTGATGATATCACAAATAAACTAATCAAGCTATGTCGAACAAAAAAAGTCAAAAATAAAACTATTTTACAAGTCTACAGCGAATTATTAGAAGAAAAATATAAAGATTATCACTATGATATCTTAGCTTATATTCCTGGAAGATTAGCAGTAAAAGGTTATGAAATTGTAAATGCTAATTATTTTGCATTAAAAAAATATTAGGCAAGTTTTTGTCTAATATTTTTTGTTGCAGTTTCACCTTTAAACATATATTGTTTAATTTTAGGTTTTTCTAATTCTTCTTCTACAGTACTAAAAGTAGGGTAACCGTTTAATGTGAAATTTTCTAAACCCTTTCCTTCATAACGACATTTACGGAAAGCAAGAAGTGTTTCATCATCCATATTTTCTATATAAGAAACCCAACTATAATACCAAAAATAAAAGTTATCTGTCATATTAACGCTACCATCATCTAATAAACAAGTATCTGTATTAAAACGATTTGTCTGTAAGATACAACCATCTAACATACTTTCTACTTTTTTTAAACTTTCGTCGTCTTTAATGATGTAAGATGCCATTTTAGCTTTTTCTAGGAAATATTTAGCTGTTTCGGTATCGCCAATATTTTTATAATTATCAGCTAGTTTTTGGTAATATTCTCTATTACGGTAATTACTTAGAAGTTTATAATAACGATTAACCTCTAAAAATACTTGAACTTCTGAAACCTTCTCTAAATAATCCATATTTGGTACTGCTTTTTTACTACTACTGCTTTTACTTAACATAAAATCTCTCCTTCATAAAAAATAGAAGTACTATATAAGTACTTCTTACAACGGCTATAAATATAACACTAAAACGGAGAAAAGTCAACTATTTTGACACATTATTCAATGAAAGCAGATAAAAACACTTTTTCTGTCATATAATTATGGTATAATGTAGATGGATGTGAAAGAAATGAGAATTATAGTAAGTGCTGGAGGTACAGGAGGACATATTTATCCTGCCTTAGCGATTATTCATAAAATTAAAGAAAAAGAACCAAATAGTGAGATTCTCTATATTGGTACCAAAGATAGAATGGAATCTACGATTATTCCTAATCAAAATATTCCTTATTTTTCTATTGACATGAAAGGACTTAACAGAAAAAATCCTTTTAAAAATATAAGTGTTTTAAAAAACTATGCTAAAAACATTAAAATATTAAAAAAAGAAATCAAGAGATTTAATCCAGATATCGTAATTGGAGTAGGAGGTTATGTAACTGCTCCCGTTATTTATAGTGCGAAGAAACTAGGGTATAAGACATTCATTCACGAACAGAATTCAATACCAGGTTTATCAAATAAATTCTTATCTCACTATGCAGATAAAATTGGAGTAAGTTTAATAGATTCCATTTCTTATTTTCCAAAAGAAAAAGTAGTATATACAGGAAATCCTAGAAGTGAAGAAGCTTATTATGCAAAAGAAATTTCTAAAAAAGAATTAGGTCTTTCTTTAAGTGATACTAAAAAATTAGTTTTAATCGTAATGGGTTCTTTAGGTTCTACTACTATGAATCAAAAATTAAAAGATACTTTACCACTGTTTAAAAATAAAGACTATGAAGTTGTGTTTGTTACTGGAAAAGGGTATTATGAAGAATATAAAAAAGTAGTAGCACCATCAAATGTAAAAATTGTGTCCTATTTAGATAATATGACTCAGGTACTAAAGAAAACAGATTTGATAGTTTCTCGTGCTGGAGCTAGTAGTATTGCTGAAATTACAGTTTTAGGAATTCCTAATATTTTAATTCCTAGTCCTTATGTAACGCATAATCATCAATTTAAAAATGCAAAAAGTCTTGAGAAAAACCAAGCAACTGTTATAATAGAAGAAGAAAGTTATGATAAAGAAGTATTAGTAAACACTATTGATAATATTTTAAATGATCCAATAAGATATCAAGAATTTCATAAAAATGTTAGTAAAATGGGTGTAAAAGATAGTGCTACTAAGATATACAAAATACTAAGAAATTTAATAGATGGTGATAAAAATGACAGAATTAATTGAAGAGTTAAAAAAGTTAAATATAGGAAAAATTATAACAGATGTTTCCTTAAAAAACTATACAACTTATAAAATAGGTGGTACTGCTAGAGTTATGGCTTTTCCTAAAAATACAGAGTCATTAGTTGTTTTAATAAATAAGTTAAAAGCCTTGAAGATAAAATATATGGTCTTAGGAAATGGTTCTAATGTTTTATTTAGTGATGATATCTATGATGGCGTTATTATTAAATTAGATGAGTTAAAACAAATAGAATTTAAACAAGATAGAGTAGTAGTAGGAGCAGGAGCTTCTTTAATGAAAGTTGCTTATCAATCATTTAGGCGTGGATTAACTGGTTTAGAGTTTGCAGCAGGAATTCCAGGCTCTATTGGTGGCGCTATTTATATGAATGCTGGTGCTTATAAAAGTGACATGGGTTATATTGTATCTAGAGTAAAAGTGTTAACTCCTAAAATGACAGTTATCACGATGGTAAATAAAGAATTAGACTTCCATTATCGTACTTCTTTTTTTAAAAATCATAAAGATTATATTTGCTTAGAAGCAACCATTCAACTTCAAAAAGGAGAAAAAGAATTAATTGAACAAGTAGTAGCAGATAGAAAGAAAAGAAGATTAGAATCTCAACCATTAGAATACCCATCAGCAGGAAGCGTTTTTCGTAATCCACCAGATATGTTTGCAGGAAAATTAATTGAGGACTTAGGCTATAAAGGTCTTGTAAAAGGTGGTGCTAAAGTAAGTGAAAAACACGCTAATTTTATTGTGAATTTTGATCATGCTAAAGCAACTGATGTTAAAGAATTAATAGACTTTTTAAAGCAAGTGGTAAAAGAAAACTATAAAGTTGATTTAATAGTAGAACAAGAATTTATAAATTGGGAGTAATACTTATGGCTAAAAAAGTAAAGAAAAAAATAAGAATTAGAATTTTACCAATCATAATTATAATATTTATTCTTACACTATTATTTGGTAGTGTTTATTTACTCTCTTTAATACCAATTAAAAATATTTATATTTCTGGTAATAATTATTTAAAAGATCAGGAAATTATTGAGTTAGCCAAAATTGAAAATTATCCTAGCTTTTTAAAAACAAGAACGAAAGATATGAAAAAAAATATAAAGAAAAGTCCTTATGTAAAAAGTGTAACGATTAAGAAAAAAATACTAGGAATAGTAGAGATACAAATAGAAGAATATAATATTTTATTTAGAAAAGAAGAAAATAATAAGATTGTTTTAGAAGATAAAGAAGAATTAATAGATAATGAAAAGTATCAAGTACCGATATTATTAAACTATATCCCAGATACAAAATATGATAGTTTTATAAAAGGAATGAATCAAGTAACTCCTAGTATTAAAAATCAAATATCAGAAATTAGATATTATCCTAATACGCAAGATGAAGATCGTTTTTTACTATATATGAACGATGGTAATTATGTATATTTGACACTAACGAAATTTAAACAAATTAATTATTATGAAGATGTTTTAGAAAAACTAGATGGTAAAAAGGGAATCCTTTACTTAGATAGTGGTAATCATTTTAAAATCATGGAGTAAAATGCTTAAGTTTTTGAGCATTTTTCTTTTGTTTATGAACTATTTATAGTATAATACTAGTAGTTATGGAGGATAGTTATGTATAATTATATATTAGGAATGGTAACAGATATAGAAGGTACTTATGTTGTAGTAGAAGCAGGTGGGATAGGTTATCAAGTATATACACCAAATCCTTATTCATTTGATTTAAATACAACTTGTAAAGTATATATTTATCAGTATATTAGAGAAGATGAAAATAGTTTATATGGTTTTAAGTCTAAAGAAGAAAAAGAAATGTTTTTAAAACTAATTAGTGTAAAAGGATTAGGTCCTAAAATGGCACTTCCCATTTTAGCAACTGGATCTATTTCTGGTATTATGGACGCTATTGAAAGAGAAAATATTTTATATTTAAAGAAATTTCCTAAAATAGGAGATAAAGTAGCAAAACAAATGATATTAGATTTAAAAGGTAAGATTTCAATTTCTGGAGTAGAAGCTAGTAATAGTACTAGTAGTTATGAAGAATTAATAGAAGTATTAAAAGGATTAGGTTATAAAGAAAAAGAAATCAAAGCAGTAGTTGTAAAAGTAAATCAAGAATTAAGCTTAGAAGAACAAGTAAAAGAAGCGTTAAAGCTATTACTAAAGTAGGAAATTATGAACGATAAAGTAGGTTTTATAACTCCAGATAATCAAAAGATATGGCTTGATTATAGAGAAACTCGTAATTTCTGTATCGATTTATGTTTTTTAGAAGAAAACTATCAAGCATGGTTAGAATTTCAAAAAGATTATACATATTTTGAATCTTATTTTGATTTCGTAATACTACACCTAAATTATATTTTTATAAATCCATTATCGAAAGAAAATACATATTTAAAAGGAATAAAAGATAAAATGTATTTGATAGAAACTACTAGTGATAAGGCTAATTATTCTGATATAACAGAGTTAGTTATCAGAAAAAGAAACGGAGGTAATTATGCTGATTTGGTTTCCTGTTCTGATAAAAGTTTAAATATGATGAAAATTGATACCAATGTTAAAAGATTAGATAACTGGTTAATAGATCCTAATGGTTATGCACTTATTGATAAAAGTAACGAACAGTTAGGAAATCATGAAATTACTGCTACTACGATTTTGAATCAATTGCTTTTATTAGATAGTACATTTTATTATTTATGGGAAAAAGATTATTATGCAGTTAGTTTTTTAATAGAACATTTTGGCTTTTTAAGAACAACTGCTTACCAAGATTATGGTATAATCATTGGGAATGAAGCTATATTATCAGAAGAATTAGAAAAAATTAAGGATTATTTAATAAATCATTTTAATAGTAGTTTCTATGATTTAGCGAGTGAAAAAATTAATTTGCCATTAGTAAGTCAAAAATACTATAATAAATTAGATTTGGAAGAAAGGAGAAGATAAAATGGATGAGAGAATTTTGTCAGGTGAAGAATTAGTAGAAGATGAACAAGTAGAATCAAGTATTCGTCCACTTTCACTTGATGAATATATTGGACAAGAAGATGTTAAAAAAAATATTAAAGTTTATATAGAAGCAGCCAAAATGAGAAATGAAGCATTAGATCATGTATTATTGTATGGACCACCTGGATTAGGAAAAACAACCTTAGCTAATATTATTGCGAATGAATTAGGGGTAAATATTAAAGTAGCAAGTGGACCTAGTATTGAGAAATCAGGTGACTTGGCCGCTATATTATCAACACTAGAACCTAATGATGTTTTATTTATTGATGAAATCCATCGTATGCCATCTTACATTGAAGAAATATTGTATCCTGCTATGGAAGACTTTGTTTTAGATATTATGATTGGTGGAGAAGGAAATAGTAGAAGTATTCGTATTAATTTACCACCCTTTACTTTAGTAGGAGCAACTACTCGTGCTGGAGATTTAACTTCACCATTAAGAGATAGATTTGGTATTATTTCTAAAATGCAATATTATACCATTGATGAATTAGTAAAAATTGTAAAGAGAACATCACGTGTATACAATGTACCAATTGAAGATGATGCAGCAGTAGAACTTGCTAGTCGTAGTAGGGGAACACCTCGTATTGCAAACCGTCTCTTTAAAAGAGTTAGAGATTTTGCTTTAGTAGAAGGAAATGGCGTTATTAATTTAGAAATTACGAAGAATGCTCTAGATAGATTGAAAATAGATGCTAAAGGTTTAGATGATACTGATCATCAATTATTGTTAGCAATTATTAAGAAATTTAATGGTGGACCTGTTGGAATTGAATCTGTTGCTTCATCTATTGGTGAAGAAGTAACAACAATTGAAGATGTTTATGAGCCGTATCTATTACAGCAAGGATTTTTAAAAAGAACACCACGTGGTAGAGTAGCAACGCCACTTGCCTATGAACATTTAAAAATAGAGTATCAGAACGATTTGTTTAGTTAAAAAAGAAAAATATAAAGAAAAAAGAGGGATTATAATGGAAGAAAGATTATTAGATGAATTAAAAAAAGTTTCAGTTGAAGAATTAGTAAATAGAATAAATGAAATAGTAAGAGATAAATTTTCTATTTTAGATGAAGAAAACGATATTGAAAAATGGAATCGTGTTCCTAAATTATTACTATTAAGTGATAATAAAAAGAAGCAGGTATTATCTTTTGTGGAATTTATGGATTCTTTATTAATACCAGTTACGGAAAAAGCAATGTATGTAATTTCGTTATGTGGCTTGTTAGAATATGGTAATCTTAATATGGAAGAATATGATGATGGCAGTTTGTTTACATTAGCTAGTTTTTATGAAAATAGTACGATAGATGAAATTAAAAACACAATAGCTATCGTTGGTAATAAAGATTTATTATTAGCGGTAAGAAAGAAAACATTAGATATTGATACTAGAAACAAAATTTTATCAGAAGTAATAACAGATATGAATACGAAAAAAATAACTGTAAATAATAATAAAGATTTTTCTAAGTTTATGGAAGATACAATAAATAAGATTAATGAAAAAGATTATTATGATTTAGTAAAATAGAAAGAAGTGATTTTATGCAACTAGAAGATTTTGACTATGATTTACCACAAGAGTTAATAGCTCAAGTACCTCTTGAAAAAAGAGATACTTCAAGATTAATGGTATTAGATAAAAATACAGGAGAAGTAGAACATAAACATTTTACTGATATTTTAGATTATATGGAGGAAGGAGATACTTTGGTACTTAATGATACCAAAGTATTACCAGCTAGATTAATTGGTGTAAAAGAAGATACAGGTGCCGTAATTGAAGTATTATTACTAAAAGATATAGAAGGTGCTACTTGGGAGTGCTTAACGAAACCAGCAAAAAGAGTCCATGTTGGTACTGTTATATCTTTTGGAGATGGAAAGTTAAAAGCTAAATGTGTTTTTGAAGGAGAAGATGGCATTCGTAAATATGATTTGATTTACGATGGTATTTTACTAGAAATTCTAGATGAATTAGGTACTATGCCACTTCCTCCTTATATTCATGAAAAGTTAGAGGACCAAACTAGATATAATACGGTATATGCTAAAAATATTGGAAGTAGTGCAGCTCCTACAGCAGGACTTCATTTTACGAAAGAATTATTAGAAAAAGTAAAGATGAAGAAAGTAAATATTGCCTATGTAACACTTCATGTAGGTCTTGGAACTTTTAGACCTGTTATGGAAGATAATATACTAGAACACAAAATGCATACCGAATACTATGAAATGAGTAAAGAAACTGCTGATATTCTAACTAAGACTAAAGAAAATCATAAAAAAATAATAGCTGTTGGAACAACTAGTGTTAGAACTCTTGAAACTATTATGACTAAATATGGTGAATTCAAAGAATGTTGTGGTAATACAGATATCTTTATTTATCCAGGTTATCAGTTTAAAGCAATCAATTATTTAATTACGAACTTTCATTTACCAAAGTCAACTCTTATTATGCTAATAAGTGCACTAGCTGGTAGAGAAAAAGTATTAAATGCCTATAAAATAGCTGTAGAAGAAAAGTATCGTTTCTTTTCATTTGGCGATAGTATGTTAATAAAATACTAGGAGATACTTATGAATCAAGATATAATTCTAAAAATATTTTATGAAGAAATAATACCTTTTGCTAGTAAAAGAGGAGTTATTGAAATTGATGGTATCAGTTATAATATTCATTTTAATTCTATTGTAGAAAATAAGGAATATAGAACGGATTCTCATGTTCCACTTTTAACTATAAATAATGTTTTAGAATTTAATAAAGTTTTAATTGAATATGTAATGAAAGAATATGAAATTCTAAAGAATCCTATTTTTTATGATAAATTAGTTGATATGTGTGGGTATCAAGAATCAGATCAAATTAAATATATAATGACTATTGTTTTTTATAATGCTAGAGAAGAAGATTTTAAAAATCCTATTTCCTTTTTAAAAACAAGAATTGATTTTATAGAAAATAATTATTTAAATTCTAAGTACAATGAATTTAATACAGTAATTAATTTAGATGATAAAGAAATTGAAGTTGCTAGTAGTTTGCAATTGCCATCTTTAGAAAATCCTTATGTATTCAAATCAAGAATTAAATATATCGAAAATGATAAAGCCAAATATTATGATTTACCTAATATTAGTTATGGAATAAGTAATAATACAGCTTATATATACGCAATTCAAAGAAGTAAAATGGCAAATGATAGTAAAAAAATAAATCGATTCTTATATAAAGTTAATAAAGATTTGGTAGATAGCGATGAATTTTATGAGTATATGAATAATAAAGATGAAGATATCTTTTATCCAGAAAATATAACTGATGTTACTCATAATAGTGTTTTAGCACTTAGTATATTTTTAGGAATTTTAAAAAGAGAAAATATTACGCAAATAGTAGCAGTAGATTACTTGCCACTTCGTTATCAGTCTAAGCAAGAAGCTAATATCAGAAAAGTAAATCTATTAAAAGTAATTTATAATGAGCAAGAAATTGAAAACAAAATTTCAGATTTTAATGATATTCAAAATATAAATCAAAATAATATGACAAATAAATTTATTAGAACCTTTAATAGAGTGAATTATCATTTAAATAATTTAAATATTCTTGCTTTTCCAGGTGAAATTGATAATTCTATGCATATAAAAATAAACGATAATAGAATAGAAAATCATCATTTGATAAATACAGTATATAACGAAATTGCTTTTGCAGAAGAAAAAAGAAAGAAGTGATAAAATGAAAATTAAATATAACTTATTACATGAAGAAAAAAACACAAATGCTAGACTTGGTACTATTGAAACAAATTATGGGGTAGTAAATACTCCAATGTTTATGCCAGTTGGAACGCGTGCTACTGTAAAAACATTAACACCAGAAGAATTATATGAAATGCATAGTGGCGTGATTTTAGCAAATACTTACCATTTATGGTTAAGACCTGGTGCTGATTTAATTGAAAAAGCAGGGGGATTACATAAATTTATGAATTATCATGGACCTATTTTAACAGATAGTGGTGGATTCCAAGTATTTTCTTTAGCAAATCCTAAAGATATTAGTGAAGAAGGCGTTCATTTTAAAAGTCATATTGATGGATCTAATCTATTTCTAACACCAGAAAAATCTATTGAAATTCAAAATAAGTTAGATAGTGATATTGCGATGAGCTTTGATGAGTGTCCTCCTGCTAGTGCTAGTTACGAATATATGAAAAATAGTGTAGAAAGAACACTTCGTTGGGCTAAAAGAGGAAAAGATGCTCATAAAAATCCCAATCAATCTTTATTTGGAATCGTACAAGGTGGGGTATATGAAGATTTAAGAAAGTATTCTGCTACTGAGACTGTAAAACTTGATTTTGATGGTTATAGTATTGGTGGGGTAGCAAATGATGGTGAAAATAAAGATGCCATGTATAAAGCAATCGAATATTCAACACCTTACATTCCTAAAGATAAAGTTCGTTATTTAATGGGAGTTGGAGAACCAGAAGATATTATTGAAGGTGTGATTCGTGGAGTAGATATATTTGATTGCGTTTTACCAACTAGAATAGCTCGTCATGGAAATGCCTTTACTAAATACGGTAAAATCAGTTTAAAAAATGCTAAATATAAAGAAGATTTTACTCCTATTGAAGAAGGATGTGACTGTTATGCTTGTAAAAACTATACCAAAGCTTATATTAGACATTTAGTAAATGTAGATGAAGTATTAGGTGGTAGATTATTATCGATTCATAATATTCGTTTTTTAATTCGTTTAACGGAAGAATTAAGAGAAGCAATTAAAGAAGATAAGTTATTAGAATATCGTGATGAATTTTATAAAAATTATCAAATGAAACATAAAGCTAAATAATTTTAATAGATAAAAGAGTCAATTTTAAAAACTGACTCTTTTTTATGGTGCCTATTAAGATGCCTCTTTATAAATTTTAATATCAAAGATATGTTGGTCGCTTTCTAATTCTTCAAGTTCGCTAGTCGTAATTAAAAAGTAGTCATACTCTAAAACATCTGTACCATTAGAAGTAACAGGATCATCCCAAGTTAAATCCAAATGATACCAATTATTATCGACATTTACTAAATTCCAAATGTGATTCTCACTAGATATTTTGTAGTTAGGAATATTTAATTTATCCAGAAATAGTTTCATACTATCAGCATATCCACCACAAATAGCGTAATGTTCAATTAGTGCTCCATAAGCAGAATCAGAATGGTAATTATTTACTTTATTATCGCTACGATTAATATCATATTTAGTATTATTTATAATGTAATCATGAATTATTTTTATTTTATCTTCTGTTTTCATATTATCTTGAATATTTTCTTTAATTACATTTTCAATAACTTTATTTAATTCATTAATCTCTTTCTCTGTATAATTATGTTTAATAGAAATAGTTATTTTACCAGTAGAATCAAATTCTGTTTCAATATTTTGAAAGCTATTATAAACAGGAACAAAATTATTAATATTAGAAAGCAATAACTGTTGATTAGATAAATAGTCAACATCATCAATGCAATCTTTATAATCAGTAGGGCAGTAGAAAGTAAAACTTTCCATACCAGAATTTAAAACAGTATAATAAATATTAATAATATCTTTTTTAGATTTAGGACTAAAATCATTCGTTAATTTTAAATAGTCATAACTAGTATTACCAGCATAATTATTATTTTCTAAAGAAGAAGCTATTTTTTCATCTTTGGAAATATGTTTTACCACAAAAGCAGAAATTTCTTGACTATACGTTATACATAACATAAAAGTACATAATGTAATTAACAAAATAGATAGTTTTTTCATAAGCATCACCCTAGTATCATTGTATAACAGGAACTAAATTGTCGCAAGAAAAAAATATCTACATACATAGATATTTTAGTTTAAAGCGTTTGTTTGTTTTGTTAATCTTGATTTTTCTCTTGCTGCTTTATTTTTATGAATTAAGCCACTAGCTACTGCTTTGTCAATTCTTTTAATAGCAACTTTTAAGTTTTCTTCTGCAAGAGCTTTATCTTGAGTCTTGATTGCTTTTTCACTTTTTTTGATAGCAGTTTTCATGCTTGATTTTCCAAGTGTGTTATTAGCATTCTTCTTACGACTAGTAATAACTCTTTTCTTTGCACTTTTAATATTTGGCATAGTTTCACCTCACTTTTTTAGCTACAACTAATGATACCAAATTTTTTCTAAAAAAGCAAATAAAATATCAAAAAAATGGAAAAAATAATATCAGGTGATAAGAATGCAAGAAAAAGATTTAAAAAATTATTCTATTCGAACAGATTTAGTAGTAGATATGATGGATAGTAATTTTACTAGTCAAAAAATAATATCAAAAAAAGAAACATTTCAAGATATTCAAATATTAGAAGTTACAATTACGAGTGATGAAAATGAATTAAAAAAGAAAAAAGGAAAATATATTACGATTAGTTATCAAGATGTTACGGATAAAACTAATTTTCAAAATTTAGAAAAAGTAGTTATTAAAGAACTAAAAAAAATAATAAAAGTATTAAATCTTACGGATAAAAGTAAATGTTTAGTAGTAGGACTAGGAAACATAAAATCTACTCCAGATGCTTTAGGACCTAAAACTGTAGCAGATGTTATGGCAACTAGGTATTTATATGAAATTGATGAAATTGAAGTGGATCCAAATTATCGTAATGTAGCTACTTTTATACCAGGTGTGACTGGTGAAACAGGAATTGAATCTAGTGATATTGTGTTAGGTATTATAGAAAAAATTAAACCTGATTTCGTAATTACCATTGACGCTTTAGCATCTAGTAGTATGGAGCGTGTAAATAAAACAATCCAAATTACAGATAGTGGAATCCATCCAGGCAGTGGCGTTTATAATAATCGAAAAGAGTTAAGTTATGAAACTCTACATATACCCGTTATTTCAATAGGAATCCCAACTGTTATTGAAGCTTTTGTGTTAGTAAGTGATACTATTGGCTATTTATTAAAACACTTTAGTTATAATAAAGAAAACTACCAAAAAAATAAATTGATACCCGTTACTATGAGAAATTATTTAGAACATGATATTAATTTAACAGAAGAAGAAAAAACAAAGCTTTTAGGAGAAATTGGTACCTTAAGTGAGGAAGAAGTCAAGGAACTTATTTTTGAAGTATTAACACCAATTGGTTATAACATGATGATTACCCCAAAAGAAATTGATTTCGTAATTGAAAAGACTAGTCTTTTACTAGCAAATGCAATAAATAAGGCTTTACACAAAAATTTCGACATATAAATAACACACTACTAGTTATATTAATAGTGGTGGTGATATTATGAAAAAAAGAAAAATGAAGATAAGATATGAAAAACATAAGTTTATAGTAGGAAAAATATTTTTGTTTTTGTGTCTATTTTCGTTTTCTTTTTGTTTGACATTACGATATTTTACGAAAAATATGAATAATGAAACTTTTTTAAGATTATTATTAAAAAACGGAAATAGTCATTTAGAATTAAAAACAGATACTAAGTTTTTTAAAAATTTAATTACTTTTATCACAGATATTGATTTTAAAAAACCTAATACATTATTAGAAGTGGATTCTAGTTATTTAGAGCCTCAAACATCTTCAGATGATGATATCGATATTGATACTATTCCATCTTCTAATTATATAAAAGATCCATATTCTAACACAGATTCTAGTAACCCTATTGTCTATTTATACAATACTCATCAATCAGAAGAATATGCTAGTAATGAGTTACAGACTTATAATGTAAAACCAACTGTAATGATGGCGAGTTATATTTTAAGAGAAAAACTAAATCGTAATGGAATTAGTACAATTGTTGAAGAAAATGATGTTACAGAGTTTCTAAAAACAAATAATTGGAACTATGCTTCTAGTTATAAAGTTACCAAGTTGTTGATGCAAGATGCTTATAATAAGAATAATTCTTTAAAATATTTTGTAGACTTACACCGTGATTCTGTTAAGAAAAGTATTTCTACAGTTACGATTCATGATAAAAAATATGCTAAGATTTTGTTTATAGCTGGTCTTGAAAATAAAGACTATGCCTTAAATTTAAAGATGATAGAAGCATTAGATAAATCTTTTAATGAAAAATACCCTGGCTTATCTAGAGGAATTTATAAAAAGCAGGGCAAAGGAGTAAATGGCGTCTATAATCAGGATTTTAGTCCTAATACCATTTTAATTGAAATAGGAGGTCAAGATAATACGATTGATGAAGTATTTAATACTTGTGAAGCTATTAGTGAAGTATTAACAGAATATATTAAGGGGGACAAAAATGAAGAATAATTTTTTAAGAATTATGTCATTAACGGTATTCTTAATCTTTTTAGCTTTATACTATTCCTCAAATGCTGGTATTATTGACTATCAAGCTAGAAACAGAACAGCACTTACAGAAGAACAAATTAAAATGTTTGAAGATGATGTCAAAAATAATGTAGAAATTGATATTAAAAAGTATTTAGATGATAAAGAAGAAAAATATGATAATAATGTTTCTAAGACTACTTTAAAATTATCTAATGCAATAGGAGAATGTGTAGCCAAAGCACTTGATTTTATGTTTGGAAAACTAGATAAAGTTATGAATGGTTAATTAAAAGTAAAAAATAGATAGATAATAAGAAAATTATGATACAATAGCTCTAATTGGATGTGAAGTATGAAAATGAAAACAGAATTATTAGCTACTTGTTGTTATGAAGATGAATTGATAGAAAACTTACGAAATAAATATTATTATGGAATTCCATTATCTATTTTCTTATTATGTGATAGCTTATTTATTCACCAGTGTCATTATTTAAGTGTTCAAATTACTAGGGGTATGTCTTCTTTTAAGATTGTAAATGGAAATATTAATGCAATTAATGAAGAAGAATTAGGAAATCATACTTGGGTAGAAAAAGAAGAATGGGTATATGATGTAACAGATGGCATGAAGTGGAGAAAAGATGCTTATTACAGTATCTATCAACCAAATATTGTATCAGTTTATGATAATAATGAATGTCTAAATTGGAATTTTTATCAGGAAGAAGTTAATGGAAGTAAAACAGAACCTTTTTCATATGATCAAGCACTCATGTTAGAAATGATAGAATTATTAGAAACAGAAAATCCTTCTTATAATCATGACAAACTTATGAAAGAAATAGAGATATTTAGAAAAGAAAACTTAATTTCTAAAAAGTATTATCATACTTATGTAAAAAGAAAGACAAATGATTTTTTAAAGAAATATCATGGTGATTTATAAAAAAATAGAAATTGAAATTACTACTTGTTTACGAATTAAAAATATTGTATATTAGTATTGTAATAAAAAATAGATTACTAAGTATATTAATTAAGGACTATGAGTGTTTACTTGTTGTCCTTTTATTATATGGTTATTTTTAATATTTTACATTTCAAAAAAGTATAAAAATATCTTTTATTTAATTTTTGAAATACCTTTATTTTACTAGTTAAAACTCCTGCTTTTATGTTTTTTAAGTAATATACTTAGAAACCAGAATAGGAGTGGTAAAAAATGGAAAAATTTAAAAGGTATTATGTATTAATTTTTATTTTGATTATGATAATAGTTATTAGTATTAGTGCTTCATATGCAATCTTTTCAAATACGAAAGAAGAGCATGGGAAACTAAATATTGTAGCTGGAACTTTAGATTATAAGATAGAAAACAAATATGTAGAAAATGATCAAATTATGGTAAATGCTAATGATAAGATTACGACTACACTCAAAATAACTAGCTTAAATACAATTTCTTCAAAATATGAATTATATTATCAAATAGAAAATAATATTAAAGATGTAAAGATAGGTTATGCTAGCAATACAAAAGATAATGTTAAAGGAACTATCAAAGCAAATGAAACAAAAGAGATAAAAATTATAATTCAAAATAATAGTAATCAAAATGCAAAAGTAACTTTTAAAGTACATGGTGGATTAGTAAATCTAGAATATGATGATATTAAAGAATATGGATTGGCATTAAAAGAAATTAAATCAGGAGATGTAATTTTGGCATGGACTTATATTGGAAATAAAGTAAAACCTAGTCATTTTCCTAATAAGAGTGATGGATATGAAGTAGAAAGTGTTAAATGTAATGGAAAAGAAACTAGTTTTGATAACTATAATTGGAAGTTAACACTTCCTAATACTAGTGAAGAAGAAATTACTTGTGAGTTTGTGTTTAGAGATACCCAAACATTAGCTAACAAAATATTATCAAGTAATACTTTGATTACAGATACACCAACTTTAACTACTTCAAGTAATAATACAAGTGATAAAAGTGGATTATATAAATCAACTGATACTAATACAGGTAAACCTACTTATTATTTTAGAGGAAATGTAGAAAATAACTATGCTTCATTTGCTGGTCAAACATGGAGAATAGTAAGAGTAAATGAAGATGGAACAATAAGAATCGTAATGCAAGATGGAATTAATAGTAATGCTAATATTGCATTTAATTCAAATTATAATAATTATACCTATATGTATTATACAAATAGCCAAGCTAAAACAACATTAGAAAGTTGGTATCAAACAAATATAGGAAGTAAGAAAGATTTAGCTAAAAATGTAGCAAGTGGAGCTTATTATTGTGAACAGGCAAAAGCAAAATACTCTGATAGTTATACATCAGGAAGTGCTACGATGACTACTTATAATAAATATACCCCAGACTTTAAATGTAGTAGTGATGGAAATAGTAAAGGGGTAGTAAATGCAAGTGTAGGATTACTTAGTTATGATGAAGTAGTCTATGCAGGAGGTTATTATGGTCAAAATAATAGGAATTATTATTTATATAATTCAGCTATTGTTTGGTGGACGATGAGCCCTCAGGGCTTCTCGGACTCGAATTTTTATTCATGGGTATGGAGAATAACTGAATCAGGTAACATCACCATCGGCGTTGTTGGTTATAGTAGCCGCCTCCGTGCAGTTTTAAACCTAACAGCTGATACCCAAATTTCCGATGGCGATGGTACTAAAGAAAATCCATTCATCGTCGAATAAATTTTATATCTGTCATAGGTATTTTTATATATCTATGGCGTTTTTATTTGCTAAAAAAAGTAAAATTTAGGAATTGTAAATTATTGTAAATTATTGTATAATCATACAGTAGTTTTTATTAGAAAAAGAGGTAATTTATTTATGGAAAAAGTTTATATTTTTGGACATCAGAAACCTGATACTGATTCAATTACTAGTGCTATTAGTTTATCTTATTTAAAGAATAAACTTGGTATGCATACAGTACCAGCTAGATTAGGTGAAATTAATGATGAAACAAAATATGTTTTAAAATATTTTAATGTTGCTACTCCAATGTTTATTGAAGATGTTAAACTACAACTAAAAGATTTGAATTATCATAAGGATTATTTTATTAATCAAAATGTTTCTATTAAACAGGCTTATGATTATATGACAGAAAAGGGTATTACTGGTATTCCAGTAGTTGATGATAATAAGAAGTTTGTTGGATTAGTTACAGTTAAAACAATATTTAAAGATTTAATTAATGGTGATTTTAGCTATCTTCATACATCTTATAATAATATTTTAAATACTTTAGAGGGAGAAGAAGTATTAAAAGTTGATGAAGAAATAACTGGTAATTTAATGGCAGCGGCTTATCGTAGTGCTACAATTATTAATAATGTGCCACTTGAAAAAAATCATATTTTAATTGTCGGAGATCGATATAGCGTTATTGAATATGCTATTATGTCTAAAGTTAAACTATTAATTGTAGTTGGAAATGGTGAAATTAATGAAGAACACTTAAATTTAGCTAGAGAAAACCATGTTAATATTATTCGTACTAAGTTTGATACTTTCCATACTACTAAGGTAATTGGTTTAGCAAATTATTTAAAAAATGTAATTCCAAGTGACCGTCCTTATACATTTGATGAAGGAACTTATTATGATGATTTTGTAGTTAAAACAAGTAAATTAAAACATAATAACTATCCGATTATTGGTAAAAATGATATTTGTAAAGGTTTAATTCGTATTACTGAAATTACTGACAAAAGGCGTAAAAAAGTAATTCTTGTAGATCATAATGAGTTAGAGCAAAGTGCTGAAGGATTAGAAGAAGCTGATATTATTGAGATTGTAGACCATCATAAGATTGGTAATATTTCTACTAAGAATCCAATCAACTTTCGTAATATGTCTGTAGGTTGTACCAATACTATTATTTACTTAATGTATCAAGAAAATAATGTTGAAATTCCAAGAGAAATAGCTGGTGTTATGTTGTCTGGTATTTTATCTGATACTTTAGCACTTACTAGTCCAACTACTACTGATTTAGATAGACAAGTAGTATCTTCTCTTGCTAAGATAGTTGATATTGATTATCAGAAATATGCACTTGATATGTTTAAAGCCGGTACTTCTTTACAAGGAAAAACAATAGAAGAAATCGTAAATACAGATATTAAAGGTTTTGCTAACGATGATTTAACTTTTGCAGTTAGTCAAGTATTTACATTAGATATTGATTCTATTTTAGCTAGAAAAGAAGAATATATTGATTACATTAATGAACTTGCTAAAAATAAAGAATACCGTTTAGTATTATTAGTGGTAACAGATATTATTCGTAATGGTAGCTATTTATTCTATACTGATGGTTCTAGTGAAATCATTGGTGATGGCTTTGATATAACAGATATGAAACAAGGTACTTATGTAGATGGTGTTGTATCTAGAAAGAAACAAGTAGTACCTGCTATTATGGATGTAATAAGATAAAAAATTTGATATATTCATATAAACTATCAAAGAAAACAAAATAACATATCAATTCGGTATGTTATTTTCTTCTGTAAAATAGAATTTATCAAGTGTAAAAATTAGAGAAAATAAATCTTTTAATTTAATCAAATTTGTGTATAATATTATATGTGTTGTGATTTATTATCTTCAATTCTTAATATTTTTTTAGTATAATCAGTATGAGTCATTTAATCAGATCCTTTCAATGTTTTATAAGCAATTACATTGTATCATGAGTTTCTGATATGACTTCTTTTTTTAATTAAAAATAGTGTTGGTGATTTACTCACCAACACTAAATATTATAGAACCGGAATTTATAATAATCCAACACTTTTTATTTTGCAATATTTTTTTAAAACTGAAGACTTTTCGTCAGAAATTTGGTACAATTAGAATAGTTTTCATTACTTTTAATAAGAACAGATTAGTTAAATCAGCTTCATAGCTATATAAAATTGTATTAAAAATTAGTGGACAAAATGAGGTAAATATAATATGAAAAATACGAAATATGGATTTTTTTCAGCTTTTAAAGATTTGTTTAGATTTTCAAAAGAGAATAGAAAAAGGTATATAATAGGATCAGTATTTATGATTGCTTTCGTTGTAACATCTATGTTATATACAACAAGTTATTCAAATTTAATAGCTAATATAATGAGCTTAAATTATGAAAGAGCAATAAAACTCGCCATAATATGTGGGTTATTAAGAACTTTTTCTATTACTTATTGCCATAATCAATATAGAAAGATAGTTATTCGCTCTGGAGAAGAAATATCTGCTACTATCCAAAAAAAGATATACGCAAAATTCTTAACACTTTCAATGAACTCTTTTGAACATATGAAATCAGGAAAAATATTTACAACAATTAAAGCAGCTGATAGTGGAATGATGAGAACAATAAGTTCATTACTTCAAGAAAGTGCTTATTGTTGCACATCTATCGTAATGTTATTTATAATATTTTTTATAGACTATAAAATAGGAATTGTAGTTACTATAGTATCATTTTTAAGTTTATATTTATTTAAAATACAATTAGATAGGTCTAAAAAATATTTGCATGATGAATTTGAGTATTCAGATAATTATTCAACATTAATTACTGAAACTACCAAAGGAATAAGGGAAATAAAAGCTTTAGATTTAAAAAATAAATGCTATAATCTTTTTCAAAATGATATAGATGATTTGAAAGAAGTTAGAACAACAAGAAGATTATTAGATAAAAATGTAAATACGACAAAGTGGACAATAAGAATTATTGGAGATACCATAGTAATCCTATATATAATCAATCAATTAAAATTTTCAATTATATCCATAGAAACAGCAATGCTACTTATAACTTATATGAATAATATTATAGATGATGTTTTCCATAGAATAATAGAACATGATTTTGGTATTTCTGAATTTACTGCAAATATGTTAAGAATAAAGTCTTTATTAGAAGATAGTAAATTAGAAAAAGAAAAGTTCGGTAAAGAAAATTATAATGATATCATTGGTAATATTGAATTTAAAAATATAGTATTTTCCTATAATAATGAAAGTGATAATGTTTTAAATAATGTGTCATTCAAAATAAAAAATAAAGAAAAAAATGCAATAATTGGTATGTCTGGCTGTGGAAAAACTACAATATTTAAACTATTATTGAAGCAGTATGATAACTATTATGGAAATATATTAATAGATAATCATAATATAAAAGATTTTTCTGAGAGTTGTTTAAGAAATACTATTACAATTGTCAATCAAGAACCTATGTTATTTAATATGACAATAAAAAATAATCTTTTGATGGTTAATGAAAATGCAACAGATGAAGAAATAAGACGCGCATGTAAGCTTGCAAATATTGATGATTTTATTAATACTTTACCAAATAAATATGATGAAATTATTGAAGAAAATACAACTAATTTATCTATCGGCCAAAAACAGAGAATTGCTATTGCTAGAGCAATATTAAAGAATACACCCATTATTTTATTTGATGAGATAACTAGTGCTTTAGATAAGAACAGTAAGAGAATAATTGAAAAGACTATTAATAAATTATCAGAAGAAAAGACCATTATAGTAATTGCACATACCTTAGATAGTATAGAAGACTATGATAATATAATTGTATTGAATGATGGTAAAATAACTGAACAAGGTAGTCATAGTGAATTAATGGAAAATAAAGGATTATATTTTAAAATGATTAATCTTTAATAATTAAAAATACTTTAGTATAATTTTATTATAATTTCTAAGGATTAATATTTTATGAAACAAAATATAGTATAATAGCTTTAATAGGTGATAAGTATGAAAGATAATATTTTAAAATTAGTTATTTTTTCAGATATACATTATTTGGATGAAAGTCATAACGAACAGTATAATAGAAAATTAACAAAATTAGCAGTTCCTTTGTTTGAAAAATTAAATGATGAAATTAATAATCATATAAAACCAGATTTATGTATCTATCTTGGTGATTTTATTGAAGATACAAATAATCATGATCAGGATATAAAAAATTTTAAAATAATATATAATAAATTTAAAAGTATTAAAGTACCATTTTATTCAGTTTTAGGAAATCATGATTTACGTTCAATGTCATCTAGAGATGAAATAGAAAAAATTATTGGTAGATATTCAACTTTCTCAATAAATGTAAAAGGTTATCATTTAGTATTTTTAGGTCTTGATGTAAAAAATGATTTAGGAATAGCTGAAGGCGGAATATTAAAAACGCAATTTATATCACAAGATGATTTAGAATGGTTAAAAAGAGATGTACAAAAAAACAAATTACCATGTATCATATTTAATCATTTTGGTATAGCAGAAGATAATATGAAAGGAAATTGGTGGTTTGAAAATTGTGCAGAAAGTGCTTTACTTGCAAATCGTAATGAAGTAAAAGAAATACTAAAAAAACACAATAATATACTTGGCGTTTTTTCCGGACATCAACATTGGACAAAACAAATAAAAGAAGAAAGTATTAATTACTATATCGTTGGTTCATTAACTGAAAATATTAACAACGACAATATACCTGATGGAGTGTATTTTGAAGTAGAAATAAATAATCAAGAATTAAAAATTGTAGAAAAACATATAAAGCTTTAAAAATGATAGAATATTATGTTATTAATATTATCATATTAATTATAATTTGAAATTTTCAAAGCAATATTAAAACTATTCTCAAATTAGAAAGGGTTTAACTGCCGTTCCACTAAACTAATTAGAATTATTCATGCATTATACATGAATAATTCAAACCAAAAAAATTAGTTTAACATTTTATTTAAAATATGTACCTTTTTAACACCCAATTTTTAAAAAAAGAGAATATTTTGGCGTTTTAAGTCGTAAATTAGATTAAAACTTTAGATAAAACTCACAACTTTTTAAAAACTTTAAAAAAAGTACTTGTAAAAGCTTAGAAAGTTACTAATATTTCTATTTATCAGTCATAAAGTTTAACACAATCTATAAATAAAAATATTTAAGAATCTAAAAAATGATAATTATGTTGTTTTAGAATAATGGAAAATAAAAATTTAATTAAATGATATTACTCAAATACAGTTCTGATTAAAATTTAAAAGAATTTTTGTGTTATAAAATTATTGTACCTAATTTTTGATGAATATGTATAAGGGGAAAGCAATAATTACTTTCTTTTTAATTTTTATAAATTAATTAACTAAAATGATAAAATCATCGTGAAAGTATAAAATTTTAAGTAAATTAGATTATAGTAACCATTACCTCTAAAGTATGGAATCCTGAAATAGTATATAAATTGTTAAATACTGAGTCGATGAATATCATATTGAAATGAATAACTAAAATTAGTTGAACCACATTTTTCGCATTTAAACTCATGAAATTTTCTAGATATTGTAGATACAAATTCATTGGTTAGTATTCTAGATATAAGTAATCTATATAATTTAATATTTTTCTTCTTATTTCTATTTGATAGTAATCCAGAATGTTTAATTTTAGTAAAATTATCTGGGAGTACATGAAGTAAGAATCTTCTAATAAACTCTTCACAAGAAATGGTCATTTCTTTAATTTTAGAATTATCTTTATAATCTTTATACACAAAAGTAACTTTATTGTCTTCAATATTTTTGATTCTTTCATTAGAGATAGCTACTCTAAAAGAATATCTTCCAACATATTCAATAACATTTTCTGCTTTACCTTTAGGTAGTTCAATATATGTTATCCAAGTTTTCTTATAAAGTGGTTCTAAAAATTTATTAAATGACTTTAAATCATTAATGTTATTTAAAATAAGATTATCAAACTCATGTTTTAAATAGTATAAAAACTTACCTCTAAATAAGGAACCCAAAACTTGTACTTTAAAAAGATAATCTTTGTCACATTTTACCCAATGATTATTCTTTAATCCACCACCAGTAACAATTGAGTGAATATGAGGGTGAAATTCCATAGTTTGTCCCCAAGTATGAAGAATAGAAGTAATACCTACTTTAGCACCTAACCATTTAGAATCTTCATATAGTTCTAATATTGATTTACTTGTTGCCTTAAATAATATATTATAACAAATTTTTGAATTATAAAGAAATATTTCATTTAATTCATAAGGAACAGTGGTAATGATGTGAAAGTACTTGGAATCTAGTAAATAACTGGACTCTTTTTGAATCTATTTTTCTCTAGCATAGCCCTGGAACATAGGACAGTGTCTATTACGGCATGAATTATAGTCAAAATATTCTTCACCACATTCATCACATGTACATATATGATATCCTAAATTTTTAGTGCCACAATTAATAATAGCATTAAATACTTTCCATTGTTCTTTTGATAACTTATGTTTATCTACATATTTTTCACCATATTTTAGGAATATATCTTGAATAGTAAAGTTAGACATAGTTAATACCTTCTAATTGATTAAAATTTTGAGCAATGTGTAGATAAATATTAGTAGTGTTTAAGTGTGAGTGACCTAACATGTTTTTTAAAGTAATAATGTTTCCACCATTCATTAAATAATATGTAGCAAAGGAATGCCTTAACGTATGAAATGAAATATTTTTATCTAAATCATAAGCAATTTTTAATGTAGAAAAATAATTAATAATGCTTTTACAATTTATATGTTCATGTTCGTTTATTCCTTTAAACAAATATCCTTGTTTTTGAGTAATATGTTTTTCTTTACAATAAAATCTTAAATATTTAGTAACAATATCAGGAAGAATGGTGTATCTTTCCTCGTTGCCTTTACCTAGAACTTTTAGTTTATGTTCATTAGGGTAAATATTTTCAATTTTTATAGTTGCCATTTCTTCAACCCTTAGACCAGAACAAAAAGCAAGAATTAACCAACATTTATATTTTAAGCAATGTTCTTCATTAAAAATTTTTAAAAATAAATGCTTAGGTATAATAGTAGGCATTTTTTTCTTTAATTTGGTAGATGGTAAAATATCTTTATTTAGATGACGATTAAAACATACTGAATATAAAAATCTAATAGAACAAATTCCAACATTTAGACTAGAGGCACATCTATTTAAATCAATATAATTCTTTCTAAAATAATCAACAATATCATCTTCAGATAATTTATTAATTTCAATATTTTCGCCATAGTAATTTAAAAACCTAGTTATATGAGATTTATAATTATCAAAAGTTCTATTGCTTTTTCCTCAAAGTTCTAAAGTGTATTTAACTTTTTCAACCCAATTTTCCTTATTTTTTTTGTTTTTCATAAAAAAATCTCCCTTCAAATAATCAAAGAGAGAAAACAAATCTTTTAATTTAATCAAATTTGTGTATAATATTATATGTGTTGTAATTTATTATCTTTCTTTGAACGGAATTTATAATAATCCAACACTTTTTA